>Ga0210059_1003516_pt1 | contig 25093 bp, 13 predicted proteins | sample Ectturendosymbi2_FD_188042 | JGI IMG/M metagenome (GOLD analysis project Ga0210059, IMG submission 188042) | Ecteinascidia turbinata endosymbiont from Florida, USA - Sample 2 (SPAdes) (version 2) | ecosystem: Host-associated > Tunicates > Ascidians > Unclassified | place: Key West, Florida... | reverse complement strand
AAGAAAATCAACAGCAGCTTGATGTCGAACAGCCTTGCGTTGCGCAAGTTCGACCTTCCTGAGCAACACCTTAGCTTCACTTCCAAAATGGCCACCAATCAACTTTGGTACACGAAAAGCGGAAGTGCTAAATAGCCTTATAATAAATACTACGGCCAAAGCAAACGATACAACTGACATCTTTCTGTGATCACTGATTATAAACCGCGTTGTCAATCACAATGTCGTTTGCCATTATTGCTCATACAGCTTTGAAGTCTCATTTACTGGATTTTTTCGCGTAGAATAATGGCCACTCTGCTGCAATTCATTTAAGCTTTCGGTTTCTTTCATTTCATACATTTTTGGTGTCCGCTTTTCATCTGGAAAGGGTCACCGAGGCGTAGCAGCAGTAGGAGGACTTGAGACACCTCACGATCAACAGCAATCTCATCAGGTAGTTCGCTAGCTCCACATCAAGACGGGACCAAGCAAGGTCAGAGATGTAGTCACTCCACCTGGTCCTTGAAGGACCTCTGCACCGCTTTCCTTGTGGGTGTGGCCAGAAGGAATTGCCTCGCCAATTTTTGTGGGGTATGCTTGAGGCACATGGACGAACCAACGTAGCTGGGATCTCTCGATTCGGAGAAGCGGCCGACACTCAGGACTTCACGAATTTCCTAGCTGTCCACTTTGTCGCGAAGTGCCACACCGTGAACTCTTCGCAAAAATCTTATATCTGCCACTTGCACTTGGGATAGCATTCATTCAGTCATCACCCAAGATTCGTGACCTTGGATGAGGATGGGAACAAAGACCGATTTGAAACCTGACAGCTTTGCGGTATTTGAAAGCTCCTGCTTTGTCACCACAAAGCGATAAAGCTCACGCAGAAATGCATTTGCTTTACCAATCCGTGTAACACTCTCCTTGTTCCGCCTTCGGTCACTCGTTAATACCATACCGAATTGAACTTCACCCGCTGCAGTGTATTGCCGCTCACTTACAACGTACAATTATATGTTTTGCAACAAAATCAACAACGCGGTACACACACTTGTCTGCTGCTATACCCAATCAGTACACAGATGTAAGTGCTCATGCAAATTCATATTAATTCAAATGGACCACACACTGCAATTGGGAGCTTTTGATTTACCTGCTTGAGTAAAAAGGTGTACTGTAGATTTTTTGTTGTCAACAATCGTAATTTCTAATACTGACGTTCAAAAAATTGAGAAAGGTTCAAAACTAAAGGCTTCACTAAAGCGCATGACTTCTTGTAACTTTTATGAATGACAAAGGGCAAATGATATCTGTCGATCAAGATATTTTTTGCGTGCAGGAACTTGCTCTGGAAGTGCGAAACTTCTCAGCAAATACGTAGGCACCATGAACAGCTGCGTATCTATCACCGAAAGAGTAACAAAATTTAAACAACAAATTATCCACAAAAATAAATCTGGCGCTTTTACTGTAATCCATACAAATAGAAAGTAATTTTAATTTATATTTATTTCATTTACTGTAGAATTAACCCTGAAAGCGTAGTAATCATCAAGCAAAGGGGAATATCTAATCAGATGCAAAAAAATAATTCAAGTTCATGAACTGTATTCCAATGGACTTGATAAATAAAAGGTTTAAAAAGTTCATTGGCGCATGCAACTCAGTTGTTTGTCCACTGTGATTCACGCCATTACCCATGCTTGACATTAATTCCAAGAAAATATATCAGTGACAAGCAGTAGCGTAGTAGGAAACAGGATTTCCTTTCGTCTTGACATAGAAGAAATCGGAGCCTGTTAAAAATTTTTGTGAAACTCTCACTTGTAAAATTATCAACTCTTTTGACCGCAGTGCAGCGTGTCTTCTTTCTTCCTTTCTTGGCACTACCGCTCTGGTGGTATGTAGCCAGGAAGAACAAAAATATGCACAGAGGCAAAGAATGTTTAAGATTAGTGTCGGAATGGTTTGTGAATTTGGAATCACTGCAGCAAAAAACAAGTTGGATTTAAACTTGCCACATGTTTGTTAAACAATACGAGATTCACTTGATGGTATATGAATGAAAAGTGAACTTGATCCGGGATAAATGCAGTATTTCAAGCAATGTTTTATTTAATGGAAATGCATCACTCTAGTGTGGAGAAAAATATTTTGGACCGGTTGATTACGCATTAGCAACGAAGCAAAAGCCATCCTTTTCAAAAAATTAGTAGTGACTTTCAAAACTATGTAGAGCTTTGCAATAAAATCGGTTAGAGATAACGTGCTTTCCATAATCTGAAAACTTAACACTAAAGAAACTGAAAGAAGTATCTCATTTTAGAAAAAGTTACTGAAAAAAAAGTTAGAAAATTTTAAAGATACGTGATATTTCATGAATGGTTCATAAGCACACCTTTCGTTGTCTTTTCTCAAGTCAGACATTTTTTTATCTGCTCCTTTAAGTTGCTTCGCCATCCCCGAACATTTAGCAATAGCTTGCTTTTGAGACTTTTCCATTTCTGCCAACTGCTTTTTTGTTTGTTGCTCCTGCGTAACATCAAAGCATATGTTATTTCCCCTCTTTTGGAACACAAGTCCACAGAATTTCTGATAGTTTGAGGTGGGAAATTTTTTTTCACACTCACCAAGCATCTTTTTTCTAACGTACTGTCGGAAATAACACTTGTGATTTTACTATGACAAAAATTCTAGGCCTTTGCTGCTTGCTTGGCTGAAAAAATGTACTCCTGCACAGTGCCCAACCCGAAAATTGGGGGGAGGGGGCAAAATGTTTGATTTTACGCGAATAACGCTATTTTGTTTGGAAAAACGCCTCTCAAAGCACAAAATTACTGTATTTTCTAAAAATTTTGGGGGGCCATGGCTTCTTTGCCCCCCCCCTGGCTACGCCTATGCTCCTGCGTCCTACGATTGCTGGGGTTGTTAAAGGCGCGGCGACGAACTGATTTCACCTGTGTTTAACCGCTGCACGCTGCGTTTCACTCGGTCACTGAAATATAGTGTGCACTCTTTCTAGGTTCGAAAGAGTTTGTTTTATTCTAGTGTCGTTTTAAAGTCTAACTATAATTGACAGCGTTTGACAGATATTGCCGCACTTCCTTGCATCTATCGTTCCTCGTTGTTCTTCAGTGAACCTAGGCTTTGTCGGCAAGTATGACTCCTACTTATTCGAAGTTCCTGTTACTTGCAGAATTTATCATTACAGTATATATGCTCTCACTGCTGTCAATTAGGTCTTATCAATTAATTTGTATAGCAAAGAAGATATCCGTTAACTTCTTTATTAGAAGCAAATACAACTCGGACCACGCGGTGAAGCGGGCTGCCAGCAATCAATCAAACACGTGGTCCTCTCGATGTGAAGCAAGCAGTTGTTTGGTATCACGCTAATGTTGCTATCACAACAAAAACCACATAACTTGTTTTACCATGTCCACTTTGGCAAACTGTTTGTTGAAATCCTGAGAAGCACTTGCTTTTGTTAGTATATAAAGCAATACACGAGTTTTTAACAGTTCGGCCTACTTCCCCCTTGACATTGTTTCGTCACGCTGAGTACAACATCCATCTTTCCACATTATAACCAGCATAATCTATAGCACGCAGCACAAGCTCTTTTCATTAACATTGAAAGAAAACGCCGGCTTCAATTGTACTTTATATAAATACTAAAGAATCTAGCGTCGAGTAGTCCACCTTTTTATAAAAATCTGAAATTGGTCATGATGACCTCATCAAATGATCGAACGTCGTCAAAAAGCTTTTTTTAAACTCAGTCCAGTGCATTTGCAGTCTTTCTTCATTCTCTTTTAGACTGCGTTGGTAGCCCAATCATGCATGGTAGATTCAAGTGTGGCCAACAATTTTTCGGCTGTATTTTCAGCAGTTTAAAAAGCGCACTTTAAGTGCACAAAAAGATTTTGAAAAACTCTTTTCAACAGACATTTCCCTACAAGCTTATTTTTGCCATCGCTGTGCACAAGAAGGTTTTCTCTCATTCTCCACCCTTGAATGGCACGTGATGCAACCCATGCGTACACGATGGTGCAACATATACTATCATAGGAGACTTGCTGTTACAACACAGCACATTGTTATAGTGCATATACACACAGTGATACTCTATTCATATACCTATACTCCTCCACCATGAAAGGGTCAGCCGCAGTGAACCGCGTACAACATTCCTTTACCAAGGGAACATTTAGTAGGCAAACAAAACGACAGAAATCGTCGTTGTGAAAAAACACTCAAATCATCAATTTAAGAGGCCTAAATCTCGAAACGTCTTTTACAATAATTAAACCGTTTGGAGGAATGAAAAAGATCTGCCAGAAAGCCTATTGGCAGCAACATTACTTTGGGCAATAAAGGGTGAGTAATTTGAAAAAAGCGAGCTTGCTGAAATGGACGTGATTTTAAGGGACGCAACGTCTTTTGTAGGATCAACTGCGTACAGTTTGCCAGGAAGAAGAGGCAAACCTTCAGCAGAAAACATTCAGAAAACATTTCAGAAATTTTCAGAAAACGTTTCAAACTCGCTATGCAAAATCCCAATCCACGCAAAAGATTTATAGAAAAGCAGGATTTAAGCGACAGTACATGAGATCGAATGAAGACGAAAAGTGAGTGTTTTACTACTCACAATTCGTAAACTTTTTTGCTGACCAATAGTGAAAACATCCTGCAAATTGTCCGTGATAGCAAGAAAATTGTTACACGTACGTTTACGGGTAAGCCCAATCTGCAGTACCGAAACAGTTTTTTGAAACTGTAACAACGAATGTGAAATTAAGCTGAAGCATTTCAGGTAACAAAGATACTGTGTATGTAATCTATACCATTTGCCACATGAAGTTATTACTTTTAGATTCACTTATTTCATAGATAAAATTCTTACTTCGGCTGTAGCTTCATCGTATTCTTTTTGCAGCGTTTCCTTTCGTGAAATAAGATATTCCAATTTTTGCGAGTTGATGTATTTTTTAAAATCTTCTTTTTCGCGCAATATTTCTTTTTGCAAATATTGATTTCTTCGAACTAAATCATCTCTCGCCCTTCCTTTCCTTGAAAATGAAAGCGTGACAGCCATTAGACACAGTTTCGTAGCTAACCCCAAATTTTTGAGGGTCAAAAATTTGGGATGATCAAAATTTTTGATTTTAGGCGAGGAACAGTATTTTGTTTGGCATACCGCCTACAAAGCACAAATGACTAGATATGCTAAAATTCTGGGACCCCCTGGCTACGCCTATGGCTGCCAGTAGCTGCGTTTATTGTGTTCGCTTGCCGCACGCGATGCGATCCAACATTAGAGATTTAGAGTTTCTTCATTCCGACAAAATTTTGTTAAGAGTTAAATACGCATTAAGGTATCCTGCAGCCATCATGATTACAGGTTTGAGCTCATCGTTTAAAAGTTAAATAATATGTGGTAAGATTTGAAAGAGAAGGACGAATAAACATCCGGCCGGATTGAGGACAAACTCTCAAAATACGTAGAATTCCAGACTATTCCGCGTGAAGTCGGACGAATGGACACCCAGAGTTGTAACGAGCTTAGATGGCGCCTTAGGGGTAAGAAGCAAATTGCCTTAGGGGTAAGAAGCAAATTGGCAGGCACCATGTTCGAATCAGTCCCGTCGCCACGGGGGGCTTTGGTGGGCTTAGCCCCCCAAACAAAGTACCAAGTCCCCAAATCGAAATATGAAACACTATAAATCATTGGAGATTTTATCAAATTTCCTATATCAAGCCCCCCGGCACAAACGTAAAGCCTCCCACACGAACGTAAAGCCCCTCTAGTGAAGACTTCCTGGCGACAGTTCGAACTTCGAACTTGAGGTCTTTCGGAAACAAATGTATTTTATTGAAGAAAGTACTTGTGACATTTTTGGGACTTCTTGGCGCCCCTGCAGTGATCCGGCCCCCGGGGAATTGCGCCCCCTTGCCCTCCCTCGTTACGCCCCTGTAAGACATCCAAGTAACAGCACAATTATCTTTTCTTGCTTTCCGTACTTGTGCACAGCGTTTCTTCCCATATGTGTTCTGTTCGTTCATACAACTTGGAGATTAGTGCATTGTCGTCGATAAGCCTCGAATTATTGCTGCCATCATAATGGAAACGGCAGAACAATCGGAGACAGCTTTACTTCCGCGTTGGGCGCAAGAAGTCATTTGCCTTAAATTTATGCTTTTCTTGCGTCGCTGATCACGTTAACCGCATTGTTGGAAATGGTTGTTAAAAAGATTTAGCAAAAATTGACCAAACTATGAGGCGTGCTTTGCAAATTATTTCATTACAAGGTTCTTTTGATTTAGAATTACAACGTCAATGGAAATTTCCCACGAGTTATGTTGGGGAGGTATGAGCCCCCAAAGCCCCCACTGACATTAGGACATAACGGAAGATACCTTAATGTGTAGTAAACATTTCTGTCAACTTTGGAATGGCACACACAGTTAGCTGGTGTCAAGCAACTGCCTATAGCATATAGCAAAGCCTATCGAATTTTGGCCCTTGTAAAAACACCTGCTATCACAGCGTACCGCTTTTGCCTTAGCTAGACCTTTAAACTTCGGAATGAGACTTCACTTTGGCTTTAGCAAGAACGTGATTCTAAAGTGCAGAAGTTTAATGAAATTTTTCATGTTGCTACCGTATTCAAAAATGTATGGCAAAACATAAAAAACGATTAACTCCTTCAAATTAAAAAAGCCTTTAAAACCCATTGAAGTAACTATAATCTCCACACAGGCGATGGAGTTGAATCGATCAGCAAAGCGTTTCACGCAACACTACTGTCAACGCGTCCACAGTCCAGAAATCTTAATCAAATAAGAATCAAGTCTTAGGCAACTACAAGCTGTCCTTGCAAAACAGATAGGTTTTCTGGAAATGTCAAAACTTTTTGTCACCAGTCAAGCACATCCGTTCAAGCTTGCAGGAACGCAGCACTGCTGCGAAAGAAAAATATTTTGTTTGCTATGAGCCGTAGGACCCCCCCAGCCTACAAGCAGACCAGACTAACTATGCTTTATAAGCAACCAGGACTTGATCTTGCATAGCAGTGTGGTCGGACATTCATTGTTTTTCACAACATTTTTGAAGCGTATTGTTGTTGTCTGTTTATAATGTTTCTTGTGTGCACTACAATCGTGAGTGAGCAACTCTGAGTTAGGCTGGGCGAGCTTGTATGTGAAAGGATTGAAAAGAAATTGACTAGTCTTTGCAGCCCGGCCCAAGAAGTTTTCAAGTTTGATTTGAACTACATTTGAATCGTGAAGTATTGATCATATGTAACTATAAGAGTTTTAGAAAAGATGAATGTAGTGGAACACGAAATCGTCTTCATTTGTACTGAAGCTTACATGAAAGACTTAGCAAAGAACAAGGCCAATATTCTATGTAAAAAGACGATGTAGTTATTACCGGGATATCATCCCATTCTAACAGCATATTAGTCGCGACAAAATTGACGAATGTTAAGAAGAGCTGTAGACTGAAGTACGGTCGAAGTGGGACAATGATCTATAGTTCGAAAAAAGATCGCAATGTCTTTTGCTTTAAGACAAATGTGTGCACATAGGCTATATACCCACAACCATTTTATGGGGTGAACTAGGCCCGCAACCAAGGGATGCAACAGGGCAATTGCCCACACGGAAATTTGGAAAAGGTGTTTAGTTGCTAGGTACAACAAGTGCCAATCATTTTGCCCCGCCCCTAAAATATCAGCTGGTTGCGACTCTGGGGTAGACACAGATGCTACTAAGCAGTAATATGTTGTTTGGAAGTTGGTTTTGCTTTATATTTATAAAATGAGATTACAAAGCGACAGCACGGACTAAAATTCTACGAAACAGTTGGGAAAATAAAGACAAAGACCTAAAACAACAATTAAAAGTTCTAAGTCTGCCGCAAGATTTCGAGGTTTCAGTCGACTGGGTTCTGCTTTCATAACTTTGTGGTAATATGGGCTTGCACATATCTGTTTTTAGTTGATTTGTCTCCACGAAGATGACTCATGCGAATCAATCAGCAATTTTTAAAAAATAGGAAATCGATTTCACATAATTATATGCATCCTCAATCTTGTTCAAATAGAATTGCATATAGTTACGTGAAATCGATTTCCTAAAATTTTTCTGATTGATTCGACTGCATCATCTTTGCGGAGATTAATTAACTGATAACATAAAACAACTTCAGCATTTTTTCATAAACTTGATAATGCACAGTGCAAGAGGTCAAGAGCTAATTATGCTATAGATCAACACCGACTTCATCATATGATGAAGTTCTTTGATTTCGGAATCACTTCTCAACGGTTTCAAACGTTATTCACACACGCTTAGGTCAGTAAAGCTTTTGGGTGACAACATTTTTCTTTTGCTGCATGTTTTTAAAATATGTTTAAAATTTTACCTTTAAATTATTATGAGTGTGACAACACCTGTATCATGTATGCGCTCTTTCTTTATTTCTTTCTCTAAGATTTTAATTTGAAAGAATTGCTAACCTAGATTTGCTAATAATGTCAGCCACAAAGAAGCTTTGTGCACATTACCTACCTGAATATTTCTGCCTTCACATGCTGAGCAATCTTATTGGTTTGCGTCTTCTCCACAGCAGAGTACTGTCTCAGTGCAATCGTATCAGATACTGTATCACGTGGAACCGGGCTGTATCGAGAGTTTCTAGAGATAGAGTGAGGTAGCGGCCTTGAAACATAAACGAAAGGTGGTTTTCGTATATTACCATTCAGTTTTTCTGGTTTTTGTTGGTTGCATGAAATGGGTGGAATGTAACTGATGGAGGTATAAGAAGTTTGGGATGAGAGAGATCTCTTTTCTTCCGGTTTGCTCAGTTCGGAGGCTTTTTGAATGTTTCCCTTCGTATTGTGACTGGTTTTCACTTGAAAAGACTTTTCTTCGTTGTATTTCACATCATGTTCACTGCTGCACGTTGAATAGAGACTATTGTTAAGGCTGTCGCTAACTGTCCGAACAACTTTATCTTTCACATTTTTTGGAGTATGAGTTCCCATTTTTTGTGAAGGAGTATCTTCCACGTTCGGTTTCAAACTACTGTGACAGAAAGATGTGGGTAAATAGTCGTAAAGCTGTTGATTGAGTTCTTCGTTTAGCCAACTGTCAATTGTGTATCCATTTTCCGAAGTGGTAGCACTGCTTGCTGAGTTTCTATCCTCAGTTTTTAAACTCAAGTCCGTGAAATTGTCAGTCTTGTTACAAACTGTGGGAACAAGCCCTGAAAATGTTCTGTCACTATTTGACTTGACTGGATCAGAGAAAGCGTGAGTTTTTTTGGAATCTGAACCAGAAGATTGTAAATTCACAACGAAACTGCAGTTTTTTTGGTCCGCTGCTGATAGCAAGTTCTTTTTCGATTCTGATCGCAATTCACTTTCATTCAAACTCACTTGTTTTTCTGCATTTGGTGTGTTAAACAACAAGCATGAATTCTGTGCAGTGGCTTTAGATTCCAATAGGGGTTTCACACCAGACCTTTGTCCCAGCAGAGTAACACGTCCACACCTGTTCACCACTTGGGATTGCTCAGCTGGAAATCCTTTCGGGTAATTAGCTGATGTGAAGCAGTCATATGAGTTTTTCTTGGTAGAGAACTCGTTTGCGTTGATTTTCTTCGTCAGTTTCGCAGCCTCTCCAGTGTGTCTGGGATGGATTGAATTTATTTGTTTTGAAGATACGCTTCTGGTCTTTATGGGAGAATGTACGACGTTTGCTGAGGAAACAATGGTCAGATTTCGACGATACCTGGAATGATACCGAGCCCGATTGAAACCAAAACCAATTATCAACAGATCAGATTCGAAGGCAACGTTTCTCACAACTCCGAACTTGTTTTTCACATCTCTCATTTTATTTTGAGACTTTTCTAGACTCAGTCTTTTTGTTGAATGCAGAATGTGCAAGATTTTAATAATTCACTAAGCTGCCAAACCAATTGCAGAGTACTGACAATGCGCTCTATCCATTAACTAAATGATACATCACAAGTTAGTGCAAAGTAAGCATGAGAGCAAACTACAGGTAGTCCAGCACCAATGCAATCCTAGCTTTATATTCTGCATGATAAGTTTTGCTTAAGTTTACTTCTACGAGTTCTCTTTACCAACATTTATGTTCTCTTTGCACAAAGGTCTGCGTTGTGCTAAATTTTGTTCTGCAGCTGACTGATACGAAGATAGTCATTTCTGTTTACTTTTAATTTAAACCACTTATGCATCATGAATTATTTATGTACATTTTAAGCACATGGTTTCGCAGCAGGTCTGCCTATAAACATAATGTTTGCGGTATCTTCTTAATAGAAAAATTTTCACCCTTGGATAAAATGATATGCTGCTATCATAGTTCTTTAACATAAAACAGTCCTATCCACCAAATATTTGTTCTGATATATTCATTATTAATAGTGGATGTAGGTGTGCGGGGGCAATGCTTATACAATAAAATGCAAAAAGAAATCAATTTAAAAGTGACTGATATATAATTCAGTTCTTGATGCAAAATTACAAAAAATAAGCTCTTACAAAAGCGACGTGCTGCTTTGCGCGTTGTTTTACATTGAATCATCGCTTCCACAGAGAAAACATTTGCTATGATATTGTTCGCGAGGAACCGACGTGAATTAAAGTTTAATCAGCAAAAGCACATTACTGGCAAAGTGACTGACATGAAAGTTCCTTTCTGATGTAAAATTTAGCACTTTGCAAAAGCCTGTTTCCTGCGCTTTAATCGACAATGTGACTCAATAAAGAAAAACCAACCGAAAGATTTAAAAAGTTCGGGTGCTCTTTAACATCGAGTTTTCTCAAATTTGTCTTATAACTGTTCCATTGATTGTAGGTTCATGTATTGGAAATCGCTTTTACCCGGAAATCAAACTCACGGAACTCACGCATATGATGTAAGCAAGATTACTGTTTTGCAGTTTTTCAGCCGTTAGAGTTTCTTGCTGCATGCAACTGAAAAACTCCATCTGTGGATCCCCTTAGAAATCTGCTGATCTCATCTTCAGAACTACTGTTCAAAAATGATTTTAAAAGTTCTGTATTGAATTGTTTTGCTACAGAAATCGACGAAACCTGTTGCCCAACTCTAACTCTCGTCAGTCAAATTGCAAAATAAGCAAACACAAAAAGGATAAAATAGGTAGATGTTATGGAAACATTTGAACGTACTGTCAAACACCCATTTTACTACTGCGCACATCCCGTCTTCTGTGATCACAGAAGTCTTGGCGATCGTGCAAGCGCAGTACACATTGAATAACGTGTGGCATCACAAGAACAATGCACACGAATTAATAATGATGCAGATGCTGTGTGTGACTCAGGTGACAGACCAATACATTGGGCTTCACAGAGGAGTGTTCTCTTGTCGAAACGAAGAAAACTTTACTGCCGTGCTTTCTACATCACTTGCAGAAGGGCTGCGGTACCATGTTATAAGGTCTTTTGATGACACGCAAAGGATCAACCAACCAGGTGAGGCCCAAGGTTATTATATATAAATTTTTGATGTCGCAATGACCCTAGTCTTTCCACGCAACTGTTCTCCAATCGTGATACGAGCAATACTGCGTGATAGTCCATAAATCATGAATAGTATTATGAAGCTTTCAAATAAATGTACTCTATAAAACAAACCATTGTTTCAACTCGAATAATGTTTTTGCATGATTCTGTATTGAATATTGTTGTCACAATTTACCAACATTTTCCTTTTAAACAACATAGAACAATGGAAATAAATCTGTCCCAATAAAGCATGAAAGAAGTTCCATGAAATGTGGAAAAAATATCCTCAGAAACATTGAAACAACAATGGTAACTCGGCACACAGATCCCGACAGACTAAGGCCAATATAGGGGCTAAACTCAATCAGATTCTTAACTTAAGTTATTATTATAAACGTTTTAGCCGAGACTAACATAAAACTGTAAGTATCTCAGGTGCCTAGCCCACCTGAAGAGGAATTCAGGCCCACCTGCACTAACATATACGCGCTGGCCAACAAACAACCTCTCTTCAAAAGATTGTTTTCTGTAGAGGAGTTTTCTTTGATCTAAAAATCGCAATTATTGAACGTGTTTATTATTTTGCATAATGCTCTCTGCCTCTCCGGGTGGGTAATAACAGAGGTTGACAAACGCTACTTCAACAACAGCGCACTTCCGATGCTTATTTTTGCTGTAATCAGTAACGGCGCTATGGCTACTCCCACCGCTATATTTTTGCTCCAAGAAACAAGGGCAGGTTTTTTGCATCCGGGTGAATTCTCATAGTGATACTAAATCTCCACCGCATCGTTTGGCTTAACAGGCGAGCATGGTGCAATATTTAGCATAGTTAGCACCAGTGGCGTAAGTAGAGTTTTGAGCCAGAAGGGAAAACGAAGCTGAAAGCGCCCACTGTCCATTGTAGGGGCACTTTAGCCAACACTCAGAAAAAAACTTGAGAATGATGGTGAATCCAGATCTGGATGGCTATAGTAAAACTCCAAATCACCGGAAAATACTCCGAAAAATGCAAAATAAAAACAATCTATTGAAAACCAAAGGAATACTAATACCGAAATATAAGGTAAGTGGGGGCACGGTTTTTACGTTTAGCTTGTCAGGGGGGCGATTCGCCTCTCTGCCCCACCGTCAGTTACGCCACTGGTTAGCACTCATTTTTTCGAAACTGATCAATGCCTTCTGTTGCGGCTTTTTATGGGAGATTCGAGCACGCAACGGAAAGAACACCAACTCCGCTAGTCCGACTGGCTAGCAACAACAGAGATTCCCCGTTTGATCAAGTTCACTCTATTGTTGCTTGTGCGCATAGCTGCCTTATTGAAGCACTTCCCGATTGCGCGCTTCAGACATCTGACGCGATGCGCCGTCAAACTTCCAATGGTTGTTTTATTATATACAACCGTTGCATCAGATGTAATCCAGAAACCATCTCTGAAAAAATAGCGTTTCATCTCTAAAGTTATGCGCTGTCTGTAACCAATTAAGAAAATATTTTGCAATGTACAATGACTGCATTTTGACACCAACGTCTTGTTTTTAACATCAATGTCGAGACTAAGCTGATTTTGTACTGAAGCAAAGTGCAGGAGAAGTGTTGCCAGTTTATTAAAGTTATATCAAATTTATCGTAAGAATGCGTAAAGTTGTACCAACAGAAATGCAATAGCTAGTTTTGGTAATGTTTCAAGACCATGAACAAACCACATCTTGTGAATTTTGAAGAGAACAAACTGTCTTAATTGACACAAGCCCGTTGCTAAATTCAGGGGTGGCCAAGCAGTCAGAGACAAAGAGACACATTTCTTTCTGTGCTACCGCAAAGAACTACATCGTACACATGGACATACATGAACATCACCCAGGGCCGGATTTACCAATAGGCTATGTAGGCTTAAGCCTAGGGCCTCAATATCCAAGGGACCCTCCAGCAAACTGTGGTACGCATAGAGTCAGTTGCGGGTATGTGATCAGTTTGATAAATATTGGTCAACAAATTATGTCTTAATTGATTATTCATGACATTTCGTTTTATTCACCTAATCAGATTTCGTGTTGATAACGCCAGGATCTTCCAACAAACATGGGCGTCGGAAGGATTTTTTTCCAGGAGGAGCCACTACGGGATTTTTCCAAAATTTTTCTAGGCCGCCAAAAGTGGTGAAATTTGGTATTTCTCTCTCGAATCTAAGAAAACCACCTTTTTTGCTGAAATTTTCAAAATCCAGTGGGGGTCTTGGCTCCCCTGTCCCCTTCCGACACCCATGTCAACGAATTTTCATTAATATCAATATGACCGTTCGTCCAGCCGCATGACGACTGCATAGTATCGTCATACTCAGAGCACGTTGTCTGTCTACTGCCTTTGGTGAATCATGTCGGTTGTTTCGTGTGAATCAGGCGAAAGAACTTCGTGTTTGATATGCACCTGATCAAAGTTTAAGGTTATACTGCAGATAAGAGAATAAGAGACATGTGTAAGGCTAGCAGCAGTCCCGTCTCCACGAAGGGAGGTCTTTGTTGGGCTTAGACCCTCCAATTGAAGTTTTAAGCCACCCAAATTGAAATATAAAACACTATAAATCATTGATGTTTTGTTAAATTTTAGTATGTTAAGCACCGCTGCACAAGAGTAAAGACCCCATTTGAAGACATTCTGGCGACGGTTCTGGCTAGCAATAGCCTATCCTACAATAAAAGCATCGTTGCTTCTTCTGAGCTCGAGCAATAAAGTATTTTTGTTAGCGTTCCCATTACGCGAAGCTCGTTTTTATTTTTAGATGTGATTTTTACTTTTTATTTTGCTTCAACAAAGTCAACAAGAAATCAGATTGCTGTTGAGTACTTGTGCAAGTTTGTACTGCTCCCATGCTAAATAAATCAGAGAAGATTTTCATTAGCTTAAATAACAAGCAAAAGTCACTTTGCCAAATGTGCAATCACAGAACTCTACCCCAAGTACAGTAGAAAAAGAGTAAGCAAACAGCAAGAAAATGACAGAACTGCGTTTGGGTCTGATGCCTTAGATTGGCGGTTCTTGGTTTATCCAACCACGTGAACCCTTATATCTTAGCATGGTGATCACTATTACAACTTCTCAGGAAAAAGGTCTTTGTCAACATTCAAAAGAATTGAAAATGAATCAAAGAGTCACAATGTTCCAGGACAGGTTGCCCACACTAAACATTCGGTGCATCAAAAGTAACAAACTTAGACAAACAAATTTTAATTAATTCCTAGATGATTTTGTTATCAAGAAGGCCAGGACAAAACCTTTTTAATTGTTTACTGGGCTGGCCTTCCTTGATTTGATGATTGTAGCTTTTGATTTCTTAATACGTAGTTCAATAATGACAGCATAAGGGAAGTTTAAACCTCACATCCTTACGCGCGACGGTTTCGTTGCGTTCGATTCTTTGCAGCGGGCCCGTAGCCACATGGGGGCATTCGGGGGCAATGCCCACCAAACATTTTGTGCCCCGAAAATTGTTTATTAAAACATATAATGAAAACATAAATCTTCTCTAAAACTGTATTTTGCCCCCTCAAACCTTAAAACGTGGCTATGAAAAGTGCAAACACACGAATAGTGAATATAGCAGTTGCAACCATTTGGGTGCGTTTTACTTGATGTGTTTTGCTGGTGTGTGCGAGATTTTTACAGTCGTGGTAAGCGAGTCGCAATTTACAGTCGTGGTAAGCGAGTCGCCCTTGTGCTTTAACGTATTTATGCTTGCCACACATTTGTGCAGTGTGTCTGGTTTTTAGAAAACTGTATATTTTGGATGCTACTATTGAGCACAGATAAGAAAAAAGATATGTGAAACTCAACGTAGGCCACGCATTTTATCAAATATTTGTCAAATACGTTTTTGGCTGGTTCGCCTGTCGAAATTAATAATTGTGTCCCCACCAGCCAAGCACGATATCCACAATTCCGTGTCACTGAACGCTTTTGCGTCGAAAGTAGCAACAAGCGCAGTGATCGTGGGGCACCCTTGTACGGATTTACACATTATGTTTATTTACCGTACTTTTAGAGCGTCACCGTGGATAAGCCTATGGGCCTCGCATCACCTAAATTCGGCCCTGGCATCACCCCATCTCTTCCTCACCCACACGCATACCTTTGCTCAGCTAGATCTATTGCATAACACACAACAACATGAAAATGACAGAACTTTACAAGCCTCTGTAGTTATGCGTGTTATATAGTGGGACTTCTGGCAATTACGTAAGAGCCTCATGAAACCGGGCAAAGAGCCGCATGCGGCTTGCGAGACGCGGGTTCGCCATTCCTGCTACAATTTAATAAGAAAATTGCCCTCAATTTAAGTTCGTAATCTTATGAAAGTGCGTATGGCGTGAACGATAAAGCAAACCGAAGCAAACTGATTTAGTAAATATCTCAGTGATTACGCGGTATTACAGCACCTTACCTTTGCAAGCGTACCCTATGATGCCGCCCATTTATAATTGGTGCTCCTTATTCATGGTTTACCTAAACAAGTGCAGAGCGTAGTACAAGAAATCAGGACATGGTGTTGAATCTCAAACTCAATGTTATAGTCAGGCTTAATGCATGGAATTTCTGTAAAGAACAATGCAGGTGATTCATTATGAATTCGAAACGTGAAACAAAAAGTTCCTAAACTATATGACATAACAGATATATACAATGCACTGCTTATAACATACAATTAGGGATGGGCGTATTTGAACAGCGAATTCGGAAGATTCGGATTCCAAACTAACCCAATCCAAAATGGTGATTTAAACCGGGTGACAGGATTCAGTTTCCATCTTTCACAGGTGCAGTGGTAATGAACCTGTGCGTGTGTGCAACACGCTTGTGTATCAAGTACAAACAGTTGTTTCGCTTGTTTTTTCCATAGCTGATGGGATGCGAGCGAGCGACGAAAAACGGTGAAAACGAACGCAATGGCGCAATTGATTTGCGTTTTTCTCCATTTTTCGTCATTAGCCAGCACTGCATGTAATGAGCAATCGAAGAAAATAGAAGTTGCAAGCTATCTTAAGTTAAAAATTCAATCACATAATGCTGACACGCTCAGGCTGGTGGCGCAACAATGTTCAACCGCTGCCTTTGTTAAAACAATCACCTTTGAAATATCTCTGCACGCCTCAGTATCAGTCAGTGGTAGCCCGTGATTGCAGACCGTGAAGGTGTTGCTAACAGGATCTAAAGTTAAAAAATGACGTTCAGCTTCGATGCATTTATTACGTGTCGTATAACGTTATGACGTCTGTCGTTCTACTGAACAATTGTGGCTTCTTTCCGTTGCCTCTATATTGTTTTGCTGCATAAATGTGCGACCAAGGATCGCGATCTCGCTCGGAAAATAAATTTAAAAATGTGATTTTCCAATTTTTGCTGCACTCGCATCTCGCATGAATTAATTCCAACTTTAAGCGGTAGAATCTTCAATAGCAACCACTATTCAGGATTTTACATATAAACGTTCTTCTTTGCTACTTAAATCGTAAAATTACTGTACCAGCCAAACACAGCTTCTAGGAAATAAGCAGTGAAAAAGTTATATTAAAGATTTGAAACAAGATCAGCTAATAGGGTTTATAGGTTCACTCAGAGGGCATTTCAGGTGTAGAGTCGGTTCGAGAAAAATTTCATGAGGTAAAAGGCTTTAAACAGAGAAAAAGGAGATATGCAGTAGGCATATTACAAAAATGCATAATACGCATGGAGATGAGCATTCAGCAGTTGCGGGAAATGGTCAAGAAGTAGGGGACATTTCCCCCCTTTTCCCCATGGCTCCGACCCTGTGGTTACAGCCGTTTGGTTGTTGATTACAGTGGCGTAGCCAGCCCAAAAATTTGGGGGGGCAAAATGTTTGATTTTAGGCAAATAACACTATTTTGTTTGGAAAAACGGCTCTCAAACATAGGCGTAGCCAGGGGGGGCAAAGGGGCCATGGCCCTCCCAATTTTTGGAAAACATAGTCATTTTGTGCTTTGAGAGGCGTTTTCCAAACAAAATAATGTTATTCGCCTAAAATCAAACATTTTTGGCCCCCTAAATTTTGGGCTGGCTACGCCACTGCTCTCAAAGCACAAAATGACTATATTTTAAGAAAATTTGGAGGGGGCATGGCCCCTTTGGCCCGCCTATAGTTGATTAACCAGGACCTTCGACAAAAGCCATATTCTGCCTGTGTGAAAAATCAGCAGTGAAACAATTCAGCAGGGTCAAATGCACAAACACAAGAATTTATGTTATTTTGGATCCGTGATATAAACATTTCTGTGAACCAAAAATAATATTATTTTTGTGATTACATCTAGGGTTAAGACTGAAAGGAGGGTATAGTCAAAGTTAGGAAAAGTTTATTAGAGCAACATTATTGATGATAATTGTAGTGCAAGAATTTCCCGTGCTACAACCATAACGTTTTTATTATTTGTCATGCAACTCTACCTTGGATGCACAGATTCAAAATACGTTTATCGTAAACACAAAAACTGGCCAAAACTACACAGAAGTAAAAATGACATAATAACAAAACGTTCAAAACTTTCATCAGTAAAAAATTAAACAGAAAAATACAACCGAAAACTTCACTGGAACCAAAACACTCAACAGTAAAAACTAATTAATAAAAGATGCTTACTAAAATAAACCTTCGATCAAGTACTGAGAAATACAATTGGAACAAATAGGTTGCACACCAAAATCACAAATTTGCCACAAAAGACCAGGACTTCCCATAAGTATTTGAATTATGACAAGCAAACTAAAATACCAAGGCAACATGACAGTGAAAAGTGACCTCGTGTTTTAGACAATGTCACTGAGTCATGTCCAATACAGACTAAAATATTCCATCTTGATTTTGCTTCAAAATTAAATCCAATTTTCGTTTTTTAGCAATATTTTTGCCTTGGTGTTTGAAGTGCTGTCAAAGATAGTCTTTTCTGTTTAAAAAACACTGCGAGCGCAGTTGATTTTCCGCGTTCACAGTCAGGCCCGTAACCAGCTTGGGAGACCAGGAGTGGCGAAGAGTTGCCTGAGAAGGGCCCAAATTTTTTAAACTATGTCCAATAGTTTTCAACTATGCTCAACACATTTTGTCAGGGGGGGGCGAAAAATTTTTACCGGGGTTTCTCCCCCGCTGGATACGGGCCTGTTCGCAGTGCTTCTAAGAAACGTTTATATTCTTTTCATGTTGAAAAGCAGCGTTCAGGCTCTGTCTGTGGTGGTCATAGGAATTGTCAGAAAACTTGTACAAGTGACTCTATTTCACCAAGAACAGAATAAAAAATTGTTTTCTAGAATGAACTTTAACAAATCAATGAAATTGCAGTGTCTATGCATATCAAACCTACTGAAGATCAATGCAATTTTAGTTTCAAGTTTGTCTTCGTCAATCATCGAATATTTTTCAGTTACCAAGTTCATTTCTTCTTTTGGGAGCTTCTCCTTGAAACTTAGAAGAATTTACTTTTGAATATTTTTGCTGCAACTTATTGTACCGTGAATAATACGCGTGTTCTATATCAACATATGCAAACTTACACAATGCTTCTTATACCTTTAATAGCAGCTTTGAAATTTTATGTTCTCAACTTAAAAACTATACTGTTCAAAAATGATTTTAAAAGTTCTGTAACTGTTTTGCTATAGAGACGACAAAAAGTGTTGCCCAACTCTAACTCTCGTTAGCCAAATTGCAAAATAAACAAAAACAAGTAGAGCAAAATAGGTAGATGCTGTGGAAACAATTGCAGGCACTAAAACATACCCTTTTACTACGACCCACACCCCGTCATCTTTGACGAAAGAAGTCGCTGCGATGTGTAAGCGCAGTACACATTGAATAACGTGCAACATCACAAGAGCAATTCACACGAATTGATACACTACAACCCACAGAGATTTGCTTAAAATGATGCAGATGCTATGTGTCACTCAGGCGACAGACCAACAAGTTGGGCTTCACAGAGGAGTGTTCTCTTGTCGAAACGAAGAAAACTTTACTGCCGTGCTTTTTACACCACTTGCAGAAGGTCTGGGTACCACGTTATAAGCTCTTTTGATGACACGCAAAGAATCAACGAACCAAGTGTGGCCCAAGGTTATTATCCACGCAACTGTTCTCCAATCGTGGTACGAGCAATATTGCGTGAAAGCCTATAAATCATGAATAGTATTATGAAGCTTTCAAATATATCTACCCTTTAAACAAGTCATTGTTTCAACACGAATAACGTTTTTGTATTATTCTGTATAGAATATTGTTGTCACACTTTACCAATATTTCCAAGATCTTTCATAAAATGAGGATAAAGATGTTCTCAAAAATAGTGAAAAATAATAGTTCCCGACAAAATAAAACTAGCAGATCCTTAACTTGCATCATTACAAACGTTTTAGTCTATAAATCAACACAAAACTGTATCTCAGATCCCTAGTCCACAGTCTACGCATTAATCCGGCCCTAGGCATGACCTCGCCTGAAGAGGAATTCTGGCCTACCTGCACTGATGTGTGTGCGCTGGCCAACGAACTACCCCATTTTCAAATGATTTTGTTCTGTAGAGGAATTTTTTTAAATCTAAAAATCACGATTACTGGACGTGTTTATTATTTTTGCATAATGCCCTGTGTCTCCCTGGGTGGATAACAACAGAGGTTGGCGAACGCTACTTCAACAACAGTTGATCGAGTTCTTATCAACTGCTAGGCCGCACTAGATCTCGGGACTGGTGTTGAGCAACCGTTCGATTGATTCATCGTCCATGCAAGACGGTCAGGCCATGCACTTCATGGGGTGGTCGATGGATTGGACAGTGGAGGACAACATGATCAACGATCTGTTCTTCTGCGCCACACTCACAAGCCGCAGAAGGGGCCATACCTCATTTGTGCAAGCAGGAGCGGAAACGTCCGACACCGGTGCGGAGGCGGTTAAACCGGACTCACGCTGTTTTTGGCAGGGACATTCCAGGGGGGTGGGTACCGATGTCGGGGGGGAAAGTGCGGAATCTCGTAGTGTTCTCCAACGACTCCGCATTCCATCGGTGATCCGTCCAGAACGCCGCACTTCTGTTGTTGTCGTCATATGAACTGATGAGTTGTTGTGCGGCGGGTGTCTCGATTTGAGATGCCGTGCCTTGCCATGCGGTGAACGGGTAAGAGCTGAGTGGAGCAGATGTCCAGACTCAGTGGCACGGTGTGCTAGAGACAATGTGGTTCCTCTGCGACGAAGCTCAGCAAGTTGGATTCCTGCGAGGATAGGAAGAATGTCCGCTGGTGTAGGACAACGTTGCGAACACCCACCTTAGCCCTGGTCCATTCAACAGCAGCCATCCATTCACAGTTTGCAAGGCTTCGTTGATGACAGGATCAATCAGGCAGGTGTGAGCACTGCGGCACCAGGCAGAAACGCAGTACTCTGCTGTTGAATGAACCAGGGCTAAGGTGGATGTTCGCAACATTGTTGCCCCAGCACCCAGCAAGCCGCCTGAACAGAGCGATGCGTGATGTCAGCTTGTGCGAAGTGACTCGCGGTGTCGGCGATACGTGAGCGTTCTGCCCATCGTTACTCCGAGGTATTTGGGCTCTGAGCAAAAGGGCAGGGTTTCCTTGTCGAAGTTGACTTCCATTTCAGGTTTAGATTCTTTGTTGTTGAGGTGGAAGAATGCCGACACCGCTTTTGTAGTACTAGGCTTTGGTTACAGGCAGGCCCGTAACCAGCTTGGGACACCAGGGGGATGCGAAGAGTTTTCTGGGAGTGTCCCAAATTTTTTAAACTATGTCCAATAGTTTTAAACTATCTCCAGGGTGTAGTGGGGCGGGAAAGCGTGGGAACGGCGTTCCCACACCTTTTTCAAGTTTTGCTTTAAAATGAGTTTGAAGCTGTTTTAAAATGGATAGGTTTTTGGGTGCGTTCCCACACCGTTTTTTGTTAGCATTACATCCCTGACTATGTCCCAGACATTTTTCCAGGGGCGACGAAAAATTTTCAAGGAGAGGCTTCGCCCCACTGCACCCCCCTAGTTACGGGCCTGTTTACAGGTCTGAAGGTATTTACCTTTAGCCGTTACGTCTTTGCTGAGCACTTTGGCTTAACAGGCGAGCATAGTTAAATATTTTTTGCGAACAGGAAATATTATTCCTATCAACGTGTTGATTTTACTCTTCGAAACGTAGATGCTGTACTGAGCAGTAGGCTTATACCTATTGTCGTGTGCCACATAACAACTTTTGCATGCACATTTGCTGATCGATACTCCACGTCATATGAATAAAAACACAGGCAGGTTGGCTTTCATCTGCCCCTGAACCTGTTTCGCCAAACGAACCTTGCTCTATCTTCCATGTTGCCTGAATGTTTTGTTTTCGGGCCCACTGCACCAGTCTTGACATTTCACTTATCCAATATTGCAACCGATTTCAGCGTTTACTAAGCCGAGTTTTTGCAACCAAAGTGTTTTAATATTCTTGAATACGTGTAAATCTAGATTGTTATACACAGTTTAGCTGTTATTTGAGTTTAAATGACGGTGCATTAAGTGAACCCTGAGGCTAGGAAAATTTAAAAGAAAAAAAACAGGTTCATTGTTTTGAATTGTTCTACAGTAACTTCGCCTTCGTTCAAGAAGCTTTTATATTTACAGACTTTGACAGCTTGCCGACTAAGAAAAGATTCTTGCGTCATTGTTCATATTTATGAACAACAATTGCAATTAACCGCACTTTTTCTGCAACAAATAAGCCACTGCACTTCAAACCACAAGCAGCGCAAAGCCAAGTGGCCTCGCGAAAAGTTGCCACCGGATCAGAACTTTCTGCTTGATCACTTCGTAGTTCAAAATCAAAACTGATGCTAGAATGAAAAGTACGGCGATTCGAAGTCGGACTAACTGAAGACGGTCAATTATTCGAATAGAATGGTAATATAAGAGAGCGTATTTCATATCCCAATAGTTTTTCGTTCTTCGGGCCAGAGTTCAGAGGGGACGTGGGTTCGCGTTACAGATCATTCATCAAGCGGAGTGGATTCATGTCACAAAACGTTTGTGGTGGTTCGCACCAGTTCAAAACAACATCTCGAAATTCACACTGCATGGATTCGTTTGCATTATTTCAAGAAAAAAGTTTAACAAACTTCAATAAATTTATTACATATTGTGACGCTGCATCACAATACTATCTATAGTGCTGCGTACTTAACGTGCTACAGCGAATATATCCAAAGCGTAAATAGAGTTCAGTTTTGTTATACTCGTTTTCGTACTTTTTTGGAGCGTCGCGACTGGTCTGCGGCGCCCATCCCAGCTTGCTTGCACCGTAGGTCACGCGGCTGCTTTCGCAGCAAATACTGCACTGGTGACGAGCCAATGGCAGCACCGCGCGTGAACCGTTTCATTGCACCTACCCATCAACGCTGAGCAGGAGGCTGGACAGGTGACCCAGCTTCCTCACATTGTTTCTTTGGCGTCAGGAAAATTTCGACTTCATTTTGTTTAGCAATGTAACGTTATTGACCCCTCATTGATATAAGTCGCTCGCATCGGTTTCCCAAATAAAAATGTCTTGTTCCCCTATGCTTACACCACCCACTGCGATATTTATAAAGTTTAGCTTTTCATCTTTGTCGTGGAGCTGATATACAGCCAGTGCTTTTTAAGGTGCTTTGAGGGACCGAAACGGTTTCTCAAAATACAGTAGAAACTCGCTTTATTACACCACCAATCAAAATAGCCTACACAAAAATCTTGCTTTGCGACTATCTCGGTATTCAGCTAAAATAGTTGTGGTCTCTCGAAATGTGTTTTCGGTCAGCAAGGTCAAACCGCAAAAAATACCCTGTACATAGCCATCAGTAATGAGTGGGAAGCTTAATGATCCTCAAAATATAAAAAGAAAACTATAGACAAAAGCAAAAGCAGAATTTACGAGCAGTGGCGTGCAGTGGCGTGCAGGGGGGGGGGAAGGCGAACGGGTCAACGGCCTCGGGCATCCAAGGCAGGGGGCATCCAAAGAGTGAAATTACAAAAATGAGATTTTATTAAAATGTTGTAACTAGATGCTGTGATATTCTTCGTATTGTAAGGATACTAATACACCCTGCATGGATCTGATGGAAACTTGCCTGAGGTGGGCATGCAAATGTATGTTAAGTGACTCGAGAGTGAGAGAGACGAAGCACTGCCATTGTTTTCTCAAGGCCTTACATCCTATCTTTCTTCCCACTTTCCTCGATTCTCTCTAGAGTCATGGGTTGTTAAACCGAGACTTGAAATGTTAGCAATTGTGGTGCGAGTATGGCAACGACATATTGTTGAAAAGTATTAAATGCACTGTTTTTATCATTCGTAAATTCATTATCATTTCATTATAAACGCCTTTAATCAAAACAGAGCGGACACTACAGTCAGTGACGTAACTAACGAAGGGTCAGGGGAACGTCCTATCATCTTTTTCAAATGAATATCATTTGAATAAGATGATAGGTCTGACGATGAGTAGCGTTACGTGAAATCGATTTCCTAAATTTGTGATTGATTCCTTGCTTCTTTCACTTGTGGAGTGAAGTTACTTAAATACTGTATCATGCGTGACGATTTGGCGATAGATTCTTTATTTTCAATTGTTGTACAGGAGATCAAAATAACACAATAAATGTTTCAGAAAGAACATCGTCGGGGGTTGTTAAAACACTTCAGGCGCCAAGTACGATACGTTGAAAAACGTATTGTTTTCTGAGCAGAGCGCCAGGTTCTTTCTGAAAAGTAGCCTACTTAACTTTTTTCTCGCCAAACCTGCCATGCAGACATCTGTGTTCTTGCACGCATGTTTTACAAGCAAGGTTTTCAATGAAAGTATTTAAAAACCCCATATAGACTCACAAAAACCATAGATTTGAACAGAAAACATAGTTAGGAAGATACACCAAATCAGTTGAATTTTATATCACAATTTTGACAAAATATACAAGCTCACACATACAAGATCGAAGTTATTTTAATCACAAATAAATTGGATTTCTCCTCATTTTTACTTCCTGAATGAGTAGCACGTCTCAACTCACTTTAAAATACCTCTCAGCCTTACAAGAAGTCAAATTTTGACTGTTTCTGCTTTCAAAGAGTTTGTGGTTCTGCTTTTCATGCAATTTATCTGTGAATATATTATTTCCCAGCCTTGCAGAGGAGTGTGTGTAGTAAAAGCGTCATACTTGTCATGAAATGTGATAACAAAGAAAATCAATCATACCTTAAGCCACCGCTACTCAGTAAAATCTTAAAAACCCCCGCTCTTGGGAAGAAGAACCCATAAATTTATGCTGTGGGCAAAACCCCCAGATCTGGAGTTTTCAATGTCTTTCTGGGTTTTTCTTGCATTTGTTACCATTGTCTAAAGCAGTGTTTTTCAACCTTTTTTGCATCACGGACCACTTTATGCAATAAAAAAATTTTGGGGAACACCAAACAAAATTTTATAATCACAATTATGATGTTTAGTTCTGTTTTGGCTCTTTTAATTTATT
>Ga0210059_1003515_pt1 | contig 25097 bp, 17 predicted proteins | sample Ectturendosymbi2_FD_188042 | JGI IMG/M metagenome (GOLD analysis project Ga0210059, IMG submission 188042) | Ecteinascidia turbinata endosymbiont from Florida, USA - Sample 2 (SPAdes) (version 2) | ecosystem: Host-associated > Tunicates > Ascidians > Unclassified | place: Key West, Florida... | reverse complement strand
CTACCAGACTTATGGCGCGAGCGGACTGTTCTTGATGAGGCGACTCGCGACAAAGACTGGGCAAATAAACTCAAGGGGAAGGCATACGCTGATAGTAAACGCCGCGCTCAAGAATCGTCTATTGAAGTTCGCGATCAAGTGCTTGTTAGAGCGCCAAAATTGAATAAACTGTCTTCCAACTTTGATCCAGTTCTACGGACTGTCATCGCGAAAACGGAGGGGAACTGACGATCGAACGCGACGGTGCTTCACTGCGTCGTCATTCAAGCCACTGCAAGCCATATCAGCGCAGTGATGATTCCGAGTTGCGGCTCAACAGCGCTGACAGTGGCAATTCGGACAATGACCGTGATAGTTCGATGGACAGCGACGCAGCGCGAAAAAATGTTTCTTCTGAAGTTAACGTGCCGCCTGTATCTTGCGAACGTAATGCAGTGCCGTCTGAACGTTCTCTGAGACCACGATGTAACCTTAAACAGCCAAGTAAACTGCGTGAATATGTATGTTCATGTGATATTCGCTGATGATGACAAGCATGCTCTTTCTTTGTTTATGTTGGTAAAATGTTATTTTTTGATCGTGCCTCCAAAATTACTTATCACGTATCTTTCACTATTTTATATTGTAAAAACGTGAGAATTGTAATACGCAACTGGGAGAATGCTCAATAACTAGTAGATATCTTATTTTGTGAAATGCACAAACATTACCTGTAGTTTGATGTAATATGCCCGTGCTTTATTTTCGACGAAAAGAGGGAATGTAATGTTGTGACGTCAGTCTTGTGATGTCACGAGTTCCAGACACGCATGGAATGTTATGTTACCATATATGGTCATAGTACACCGAGCGTAAAGCATGTGAGTTTTCGTGTGACAAGGCAGTTTTGCATTTTTGGTGTCGAACCGTGATATATGTCTACTGTTTTCTGTTAATATAAGTTATGCCCACAGTGTGTCAGAGTGTTAACTGTATTGTGAACGCGTGCTGAGCCATCTGCTAGTCAGTACAAGTGTGGAGACATTACACACTGGGCCTAGCATATTGGCCTAACATACATTTAACGCCACTTATAAAGGTAGATTTCCAACCAAGTGTTTAATACCATTTCACATTTTCCAGCAAAAAAAGTTGTGACGCTGTGTTCAACAGAAGTGGAAGCAAGCGAACTGAGCCCCCCAAATTTACAATCAATACCTCCAAATCGAGTTCTACTCTCCCCATAAAGTAATTTTGCACTTCTTTGTATACTATCTCGAACCCCCCGAACAAACCCAAAGCCATCCCCAATACTGTTGATCTGGCAATGGATGTGCTTCTATCCAGCCAGGTCAGAAAACACAGATGAGAATCAGCCTACCACCAATTTAAAACCACGAACCTTCGCCAACACCACAGTCACCAGTAAAAGAGATGAAGTTTTCACCAGAAGATTGCTTTTCTGCTCAAATTTATATGATGTAAGCGAAATGATAACAACCAATCAACTAAGCATTTTTCTGTCGGTTGCAGATTTCGCTAGCCATGCCAAATTTGTCTTTTCGTGGTCAGCGTGAGTTGTCTACGGGTTTGCAATTGCAACAAAAGGATAAAAACCATACAGCCATCAGTCACTGCTGCCAGGCGCGTAGCCAGGTGGGGGCAAAAAGCGCCGCCATTCCACCAATTTTGGACTGCAAATATTCAAATGCTGAGCAAAAATTATAAAAAAAACAATTATTCAATCCACCAAGCTGTAGATAGCAAGTATTTTGCCAAAGTTTCTGCATTAGAGCTATAGGCGTACGAGGTGGGAAGAAGACTCGGGCAAGATTAAAAAAATTTCAGGAAAAGCTTTCCGATATATTTGGGCAAGTTGCTTAAGCAGAATCATCACCCTGCAAAACTTTTCCATTCGTTTTCCTCACAGTGGCGCAAAATTTCGGGCGAATTGAAAATTTTCAAAAGATTAAAGCAGCATGGACAACAGGTACAATTAATGTCACGCACAACCCATAACAAAATCGCCAGCAGAGGCGATTTACACAACTTGCTTTCAATTACAGTTTCAAGTGGCCTACTGCAAAAACTACATTCCTTTAGCACGGCCTTGTCCAACCCTTACATTGGCCTACAGTATATTACATGGGAGATTGTCGCACAAATCACGACATGCCAGCGAAAAAAAAAAGTTCTACCAACAGTAGCCGATCGGGGAGGTCGGGTCATGTAGACCTAAACAGTGCAGCAGTTTGGTAGCCTACCCTACTGGGTCAAGGGTTTAGTATAACCCAGACTTAGACAACCAGATAATTCTCGTTTTCTAATTCCATGAATTAGAACGAAATAACGGTAATTCTAAAAATAGATGGCGAAACCAGGGATAATTAGTATTGGGTCCATTGTTCGGTAAATCTTTTAATTAAAAAAAATGTGCAGATATTTGGCCGTATTTCGGCAATATTATTTGTGATTCGACAGGATTTTGTAAATGCTTGGCAGAATACACAGTGTACAATTTGGTCACTCTGTTCGGGCTTGCTTGCCGCGTTGGTGTTGTCGAACAGTGTTGCCAGATTGTGCAATACTGTACCATTTTTGTAAAATGGTGTAATTTTTCAACTTCGTGTGTAAGAAAAATTTCGTACCACACCATCGAGAAATTGGTGCAATTTGATGTAATTTCAAGCGTTTTAACACCATTCTAAATAGTGGAATTTTGCGGAATCTTACGCAAAATTACATATGTGACAGATCAATTTCAATTGTGTTTTTGTTTTGCATTGGCAACACTAAATAGCTATATTTTATTTTTGCATTCGCAACACGATTGGCATCTTTGCAAACAACTTGCTACATACGCTTTGTCTTGTCTTTGCATTCTGTTATCTCTAAAGTGTGTGACGACATAGATGTTGATGCCCTTGTAACTGAACTAAAGGTGCAAATCTGCACGCGATTCACGCAACCAATTGTTTACGGATAAAAACTAGGGCTGAGAAGCTAGAAAGAAGACTACCGATCTTTTCAAACATACTTTGCAAAAAAGTTACTAGATTACAGTGAAATATCGTTAAATCACTAAGTCTGTCCAAAACTCACTAGATTAGATCTATTGAAAAATCACTTGGCGTGGCACTAGTGGTCTATGGACAAGAATCCTTTTCCTTTCAAAACATGAGACACGCCAATTTTACTTGAGGCATAACAGTGGCATTTGTGACTCATAAAGGGGTTTCACTTCAAGTAAGTCTGTTCTTTTTTCCCATTACTTTAAAACGTTTCTACATAATAAAGACTTGGCTATCTGCACATTAAAGAAATAGAGTTAATACATTTTAAGTATTTGTGTAAGCTGTCTAAAATCACAATTTTAGTGTTTCCATAGGCCCTGGTTTTTTTCACCAGTGAGTAACTGTGTCTTTTCCATTTGAAGAGGTAAGTTTGTAAGTACAGTTCTGCAAACGCAAAACCATGGCTATTTTACGGTTTTTACCTATCGTTGGAATGTCTGAAACACACTATATTTGGAGTCGAGAGTGAAAACAGAAGTGGGTAAATCATCAGTTTTGGTTTACTTTACGCAATTGTTCGCTGCGTCTGACTTACGTGGGTATGACAAAACTGGTCATATTTTTTGCAACTTTAGAACAACTTTAAAGTGTGCTATGGTAACAAATCACGGATAAGACACCAGAAATTTACGGTGGTGTTCACAAAATAAGAAACAGGCATTTGATTAACACAGAATCTAGGACCTTGGAGTGACTCTACAGGACCAGTAACACTTACCACATTATAGCAGTCCGCGACTTTATTTTTTAAACTTATCAGTTCAAAGGGCCTCTTATATTTTTATGTATAGTTTTTCTCTTTCAAATTTTTTATGTTTCAGAAAACTTAGGCCACACTCCGTTTAGGATAAATTAGAGCTATGTCAACTTTTTCAACAAGTAATGAAAGTTATGATGAAGCTGCCTTTCCGTACCTTTCTTGCTAGCAAAGATTTGTAAAATCACAAACGCAAACTTGCAGCGATGCCTTCCACCAAACGTAAGCCAAACGCTCTGCAGTTGAAACCAAGACTGAGAGAAACATTCGAGGAAATCAAAGAAGTTAAAGAGAAAATACGACTGACAGGTAAGATGGTTTACTGAAAGGCTACACCAGTGGCGTAATTAGGGAGAAAGAAGACATCTGTCCCGGGCGCAGCATTTTGGCGGCGCAAAATTGAGGTTGGAATCTTTCGTAATAATTACGAATTGTCAAATCTCAGCAGGTGCTAATAATTACGATTTACAAAATGTCGAATGCCAGGAGCTGCTACCCGGCTGCAAAATCTCATCAGGATCACAAAAATTCGTAAATGATTTATCTGGTGTTTTGTTGCTGGCGCTTTATAGCTACAGTGGTCTTGTAGCGCCACGACTGAGTTGGTACAATGTCTGCTTTCATTTGAACCATTTTTTGTGTTGTGGATTTGTTCCCTGCAGCTCTTCTGCACAGGTGCGCCTGGTAAGAAGGCTACAGTACCAATTTATAATTTATAAGGTCTTGGTAAGACCGGGCGAGAATTCTCGACGGTCCAGCACCGAGGTGGACGCACTTACCACGAGATCACGGGCTGGTCTAAGATTCGTAAAGTGAGCAATTACGAACCTTAGGACGTTTTAAGGCGGAGCTTCTGTCTCCAGCAATCAACGCCTGCATGTGGCTTTGACTCACAGCTGCGTCACAATGCTGTCAGAGAGAGATAGCCAGGGTTGTGAACTTTCCGACTTCGCCCTCATTCTATAGTTCAGTGGTTCTCAACCTTTTGGACCACGTTTTTGAAAAAAACAGAAAACGCATGGATTACTTTGCTATGTTAGCACCACATGAACAACTGGTCCAATTTTACATAGTTTATGGTACAGTAAAGGTTACAATTTTTAGGAACGTTTTATGAAGGATTTACGGGACTCTCTGTGGACAATTACAAATTCTAGAATAGATGGACCATGTTAAAAATCACTGCTATAACTGTGACATAATGGGGCGGAAATCCAGCGTTCACACTGCTTGCATTATGCTACTGCGCATGCTTTTTTGGAGCAGCACTGAAACGTACAGCATGTTGTGACGAAAACAGATCTGATGTGTACGAAAATTTTTGAGCTTTAATGGTTTGACAAACGTCATGTTGAAATGTATTTGATGTGTTCTGAAGGTAATTATGATGATTTTTATTTGTGGAATATTTAAATAAATGCTGGCAACTTTGAAAAATGTAATTGTAACGATGCAACAGCGTTTAGTATATTATTTATCCTTTTTGACTTTTCAGTTACTGCTGCATGTGCTTTATTAACTCGACTGATAAACTGAGCATCTCAATGGTAATGATTGTCGAAATTTAGGTTACAAAATTGTTGACCTTGAACGTCTCACGGAGCGTCACTGACCTTAGATATTTCTTAGGTTATTACATGTGACACGTTTAAATTATATCAGTTTTTTGATGAAATAATCGATACATTTGCAGCAAACTCACGAAAGCTTTCTCCTTGGGCTTAGATGATGATAAGTAAAGCATTGCATCGCAGTATTTCTGTTATTTTCTGTTAACATTTCAGGGTATTATACACAAAGAAAGAATTGTATCAGGAATTCGCAAGTTTATATTTGTGTAGTAGTTTTGTGTAAAATCATTTGCCTTCATTTGTTAATATAGATTCTGTCTGTCCTCTTATGTATTCATGAGTCTGCCCTTAGTCAGTCCTATGACGTTCTAAAACTCAAAAACTCTTGGAGTGCATACTCGAGAACACACCGTAGCAAGCACTAGCGGTGATCAGACCTGACGAAAGAGGGGAACACGCGGATGTGCTGTATGGGGGATCTTTAACACGCTCTGAGAAACTCGTGCTTTAGAAAACAAGGTGAAATTCTGGCCAAATTTAAGCCGTGCTATCAGAAAAATTTTGTGCCCGTAAAATTCTGTCATTGTTAAAATTCATGTAGATTTTTGCAGGTGATCAGGGAACTTCTTCCCTTGTTTCTGCATTTTCTTCCACTAGTTTAGGGGTCTCAAACCCAAATTACTTCGTGGGCCACATGAGGACTTACAAGGTAACCGCGGGCCGCATTAAGACGCTGACGCAACAATAGCGGTACCCGGACTTAATTTTACATCTTATTTCCTGCGAAAGGTATCAGGCAAATCATTTCTAGACATCTCTACGTTCTTATTTAATCAATTTTTTGCCGTCTAAGGGACTTGTGCACGCGCTAGCTAAGCACTTTTAAACACCAGTGAATAAATTAACATAAATGTTAGTCATTTCATTCATTGTCATGCCTGATTTTCCTCAGGGAGGTTTGCGGGGGCAACATCCATAGGACAACTTGGAATACCTCCCGGTCAACAGCAATTTCAGATAATTCTGCTTCTTTCACACCAAAACGGGACCAAGCAGCAAGGTTGGAGATGCAGTTACTCCACCTAGGCCTTAGACGACATCTGGGTCCCTTGCCCGTGGGTTTAGCCAGCAGGGCTTGCCTCATTAGTCTTCCGTTGGGCATCCTGGATACATGGCCGAACTAACGTAGTTGTGTTCTCTCCATTAGGAAAAGTGGTTCGACATTCAGGGCCCTGCGAATTTCAAAGCCGCGCACTTTGCCCCGAAGTGTCACACCAGGGGCGTAACGAGGGAGGCACAATGCCCTGCGCGCCGAATCACTGGGGAGGGGCGAAAAGTCGCAAAAAGTCACAAGGTCGGGGGGGGCGAAAAGTCACAAGGTCGCAAGTTTTTTCTTCAGTGCAGGACGTTTAATCCCAAAATAGCTTAGGTTCAAATATGGAGGCGCCAAACTTGTTTCTTGCGCAACCTAACCTCGGTACGCCCCTTTGTCACACCGTGGACTCTTCGCAAAAATCCCATTTTTGGTATTTGCACCTGAGTAATATTCTTTCGGTCATTACCGAAGATTCATGACCATAGGTAACGATCGAAACAAAAAAAACGATTTGAAAACTGACAAGTTTGCGGTGTTTGAAAGCTCCCGTTTTGTGGCCACAGAGCGATAACGCTCACGCAGAACTTCGTTAGCTTTACCAATCCGTGTATCAATCTCCTGGCGCTCCGACTTCCGTCACACGTAAATAACGCCCCTAGGTACTTGAACGTCACCATTGCTGCTCACTTGCCGCATACACTGCCTTGGGTTTGTAGAGAAACATACAGTAGTACCTCGGCATCTTTAGTGCTAATTTTCATTCTGGCTCGGTCTCACGCAGCAGAAAACCGATCGAGTGCATGCTGAAGACTGTTGAGAATATGCTAGCAGTACCAAATCGTCTGCAAAAAGAAAACGGTTGATCCTGCCCTCCCGACTGTGGCACCCTGGTCGACTCGGCCGTGACTGTCTATCCAATTCATGAGACCAGTGGTTCTCAACTCCGGTTCTGAGGGCCGCATTCGGCTCCCAGGCACCCTTTGCGCGACCCTCAGCAGTCCTTCAATAAAACGTCTAATATTTTGTGTAACCGCTGATGTTAACCATGAAAAGAAGCGGTGAGAGCACACACCCTTGTCGGACTCCAACACCAACGGTGAATGGTCGTGATGTAACTCTACCGAAACGGACGCACGTCTGAGCAGGAATACAGTGACTTGATGGCCAATAACAGGCGGCCGTCAACACCGTACTCACGCAACACTCCCCAAAACTTTTCACAAGGATCCCGGTCGTATGCTTTCTCGAGGTCGAAAGGCACGTGAAGGCGTCTTTAGCATACTCCCAAGATAGTTTTTTTAAGGTTTGGGTGTTGCTTCAGGGACCCGATTCGAGGTGTTTCAGGGACCCGATTCGAGTCCCTAGACTTGAAAATCGGGTCCCTAGAATCAGAGAAAATAATCATCGGTCCCTAGAATCAGAGAAAATAATTAATCATTGGTCCCTAGAATCAGAGAAATCGGGTCCGAAGATCCATATCAGGTACCTAACATTTTCCTTAAAAAAACCCTGGTCCCAAGATTTCTCAAAATTTTGCTGGAGAGTTAAATGTGGTCTGTATTGCCACGGCCGGGACGAAAACCGCACCGGGCATCATTGAGGTTTGATTTACTTATTTCGCGGCATCTTTTTTCAATGCACTTGGCAACGTCAATGTTAATTATTTGCATAAATTAAAATTATAAAGTAAATACTAATTATTTGAAAACTCCCAAAAAGCAACGCGGGCCGCACAAAAGGTCCTCGTGGGCCACATGCGGCCCGAGGGCCGCGTGTTTGAGACCCTGCACTAGTTGCTACAATTCGAATGTATTACCGCAATTTGGAATTTCACAATACAATTTAGTTTGAATGTTCAATCGTGACCGAAGTTTCAAAGTGTGGATAGCTTCACGCGAAACTCGGACGTTTTTAATTATAATTCACCAACCGATATTGCCAGAGACCTCATCGAACCATAAGAAGATGCAGAAAGTCTAGTTTCGAATTAAAATAAGGATTTGGGCAGTTTTGAGTTTGAACCATTTGTGAGGCAGCGTGAAGTCATAGCGTAGTCCTGATTACGTCATCGGGACCTGTGAAAAATTTTCAAGTGCCAATTTACAAAATAAACTGAAAATCATTGCAGTGGCTCAAAATGCCGATATTTGGCCATAACTTGCCGGCCGACTGAGCTAGAGGGACAACCGCGTTCTCGATAAATGCGGATGTTGGTCTGGGTTATTAGGGCCACCCCATGTCACGCTTCCCCACAAATGTTCAAGCCCAAAACTGCCCAAATCCTTGTTTGAATCGAAGCTAGAAGATTTTCTGCATCTTCTGATGGTTCGATTAACTATCTAGCATTAACGGTTGGTGAGTTGATTGAAAATGCCCGAGTCACTCAAGTGGTTCGCGCAGACCTCAAAGGGAGTTGCAAATAAAGACAATTCAAAAGTTTTCCCAGTCTTGTGTCTTCACAGAAAGAGGTCAACAGAGCGCTGCTGATCAAACGCGAGAAAAAGAAAAAGAAAACGATATATACATTCAAGCCAAGAGAGAAGAAAGCAAATTACTTCGAGCTTCATTTCACCGCTCAGAAAACGAGCAAAGAAATGTTTTGCAAAAACTGTTTGACGGACATGACAAGGCCAAAAGCTTGGCTTTTCGACGACTTTCTGCGCAGGTACTGAAATTATTAATTGTGACTACATCGACTTGATACTTATCTCTACGATTAACATTTGAGGCCTCTTGCAAACCCATCTGTGCTATAGAGCAGGGTCGGGTTTAGCGGGGGGCTAAGATCCCCACCAAAAAGGGGCATCCACCATGTTTATATGTTTAGCCATATATACGACATGTGCGTGCCACTTAGTCATTTTTATTAGCGAGGAAAGTTTGTTTGTAGACACTATTGAATCATCGGTCGTCCAAACGGCAGCATTTTACTTGAATACTGTTTGATGTTGGGACGAAACAACTATTACACTTATTGTTTTCCTGAAAGTCGGTCAAGTATCTCAATCTACTAAATGCAAGGTCAAGGCACGTAGAACGCATTATTAGCTTATGTCTTTACTCGTTACTGGTAGATTTTTTGTCCGGCTTACTTAGATTTGCATAGGTCGCATATGAGTAGCATTGTTAAGTAGGGCTACCATAGGTCCTCTTTTCGGAGTACATGTCCAGATTTTCATGAGAAATGAAATAATCTTCGAGGACATTCAGAAATGCCAAAATACCCTCCTTTTTGCATTTTTTATTTTTCTTAGCTATAATCAGTTGCGTAACCAAAGGTTTGAGCCAGGGTGGTAAACTTAGATAAAAGGGGATCATTGGCCATTGTACGGGGTTCACTAGCCAACATTCAGATAAAAGTTGAGATTTGAGGGTGTATCTGGATGTGGATGGCTAAACGAAAACCCTAAATAATCCGAAAAACACATAAAAACAAGAATACCAAAAGAATGCTCAAACCGAAATATAAGTTAAGTGGGAGACCGGTTTTTCACATTAAGCTTGCCATGCAGTCAGCTGTCCCTACTCAACTGCAAGAAGTTACGAGCTGGTAACGTAGCTTAGTTTATGGGAGGGCCTGCAAGTTGTCTAATTAATCTATGTTTTGGTTGAGTTAATGCTCGGCTGGAAAGGCGGGAATGCTTTCACATTAATCGTTACACAACAGTGGTAAATTTTCATTTTTCAATATTTCAATGAATTTGGCATTAGAGCAGGGAATTCTTACTCCATAATACTGTACTAGCTTTACTGATGAACCGTGATAAGATGATCAGTGTATTGCAATAGCTTAGTGTAGTACTTTGTTGTAATAATAGCTAATCAGTAAAGCTAAAACTGAAGAAATTCGTCAGAAGTATCCCTTTTTCAGAAAAGGAATAAATGATTTTCAAGCTGAGTGAATTGCGTGTTGTTGCATTTACAAAGTTCGCACCAGAGAGCGAAAAGACTATTGTGACTGTGGATATTGAGTACCAAAAACATATTGCTCACAGCGTAACCAGGTGGCTGTCACTTTATCCTATAGCTTGTCAAGGATCGGTGGCGTATCTAGAGTATCGCAGGCATGGCACGTTCCATGGGCGCCACTTTGACGGGCGGCGAAAAAATTGGCAAAAATTCAAAAATGAAAATCTTTATTTACAGTTTCGTGAATCTCTATTTTGCACCCCATGCACTCATAAACTGTAAAGCTGCATCAACACCTCGCCCTTACCTAAAGCATTGAGGTGGGCGTGTCACGCCAGCACCACTAAGCATTATGATAAAACTGTGGTATTGCGACATACTACGAGGGCCAGGCATTGTGACCAGACTTGGACAACTAGATAGTTCCATGGACGTCGGAAGGATTTTTTCCAGGGGGGGACACTAGGGGATTTTTCAAAAGTTTTCCAGGGGCGGGCCAAAAGCGGTAAAATTTGTTTTTTTCCCGCTCAAAACTAAGAAAACAACCTTTTTTCTAGAATTTTCGAAATCCAGGGGGAAAGGCCCCCCTTTAGCCCCCTTCCGACGCACATGGATAGTTCTAATTTTCTAATTCCATGAATCAGACGAAATGACGGTAATTCTAATTACAATCTAATTTGCTAAAAGTTTCAGTGCTCCAATTTTAGTTCTAATTTCCGGTTTTCTCAAAAATGCTAGTTTGTCCAACGGCATTTTTTAAAGATGAAACAAGAATGGACCCTCGTGAAATAAAAGTGTAACAAAATGGTCACAAATGTCATGTCGCCATCCCAGCACTGGAGCAGCAAAGACAGTGAAAACTCGATAAATTTCCTTTCTCACTCACAGCTGCAGTGCAAACTATGTAGTTTTATCAATGAGTATTTATACGTCACATTGCCTATCCACTCACACGCAGATTTGAGTAAATGTAATTCTAATTCGAATTCAGCTCAATTTCTGTTTTTCGCAAATCCCTAAATTTCAATTCTTATTTGTAACAGCTGAGTTAGCTCTAATAAACAATTTTGATGTAATTTAGAAAAGCTAAAAAAATTATAGTTGTCCAAGTCTGATTGTGACAGAACAAGAACGCTCGCATACCGTATATCTACCAGACCTCGTCCTTCTCACGCTATAAGAAAGGATCACTGGTGCCACTCCTAGTGTTGTTCCACTAGAATAGTGTTTTGCATTTCATCTAGTGTTCTAGTGGGTTTTCATAGCTTTCTAGGTTTTTTTCCTGAGTGAGCTGAATATAACTAATTACACAATTTTGTGTAATTGTAACTGTAATTGAGACTTTTTTGATTTTGTGCAGTTGTAATTTGCTAAAAGTTCTACATAATTACACGTTAAATTGTACAAAAGCATATAATCTGTTTTGAGTTAAACCACTACGAAGCTACTGTGGTCTTCTGTTAAAAGTTTCACTTGCACTGAATTACTTTAGAAGACTAATCAATAGTTATTAGTTTGTAACCTAGTGTTTTTTTGTGAATCTAGTGTTTTTTGTCATGAAATCTAGTACTTTTCCGTAACAAGAGAGCGGCAACACTGGAAATAATAATTAATAAGTCAGCCCGTCTGTATTGTTGCATTTCAGGCGAGAAGATATTAATTAGAATCTGGCTGAGGCGAGTTTACGTCTGTGGCTGTGAGAGTCTGACTGTTACGCAACAAACTGCTGTTGAGGTCCTACAGATTTACAAATTTTTGAACTGCTGCGGCCCATTCCGACTTTACGAAGCTTCTTCGATGGTCACTAGCATAGGCGTAGGAGGCGGGGGGTTGGGGGGCTGCCGAACCCCGGGCTTGAAAAATTTCAGGGCAAACTCTGTTTTCAGAGCAAGCGCTAGTTGCTCAAACATCTTGAATGATAAAAAATATTTCAGTACAGTAAAAAAATCCAGGGCAACTCTGTTTTTCAGGGCAAGCGCAAGTTGCTCAAAAATCCTCAATAATAAAATACATATTCAGTACAGTGAATTCAGGGCACCCTCTGTTTTCAGGGCAAGCGCGAGTTGCTCAAAAATCCTGAATGTAAAAAGTATATTCAATAGAGTGAAAAATTCCAGGGCAAACTCTCTTTTTCAGGGCAAGTGCAAGTTGCTCAAAACTCCTGAATGTAAAAAGTATATTCAATACAGTGAACAATTTCAGGGCAACTCTGTTTTTTCAGGACAAGTGCAAGTTATTCAAGAATGCTGAATGATAAAAAGACATATTCAACACAGTGAAAAATTCCAGGGCAACTCTGTTTTTCAGGGCAAGCACTAGTTGCTCAAAAATCCTGAATGATAAGAAATATTTTAATACAGTGAAAAATTCCAGGGCAACTCTGTTTTTCAGGGCAAGCGCTAGTTGCTTAAAACTCCGGAATGATGAAATATAATGCAATACAGTGAAAAATTCAGGGCAACACTGCTTTTCAGGGCAAGCGCAAGATGCTCAAAAAATGTGAATGTAAAAAGTATATTCAATACAGTGAAAAATTTCAGGGCAAGTCTTTTTTCAGGGCAAGCGCAACGTTGCTCAAAAATCCTGAATGATAAATAATATTTCAATACAGTGAAAAATTTCAGGGGAAACTCTGTTTTCAGGGCAAGCGCAAGTTGTTAAAAATCCTGAATGTAAAAAGTATATTCAATACAGTGAAAATTTTCAGGGCAATTCTGTTTTTTGAGGGCAAGCGCAAAAATCGTGAACTGTAAAAAATTTTGAATGCAGTGTATATTCACTTGAGGGCGATCTGTGTAATTTGGGCTAGTGCAGTGTGTAATCTGGACCAACGTCGTGATTGGTTATGGTGACTATGATCTGGACCAAGCCCTCGTTTTCTGTAAAAATCGAACGGATATCGATAGTTCAACAGTTTGATATAAGAATTCGGTAACTCTTTCTTTGTTCGTTTTCGAGTTTGCGCTGGGTAGAGGTGCAGGGCGTTAAGATGATAGATTTTTTTATTAACAGGAGTTTTAGAAGCGGACAGCACGGACGTGCAGATTGCTTGACTCCTTTGAGTGGCGTCTTTAAGTGCCTTGCTCAAGCGCACAGCAGCGATAACACAGGCAGGTGCAGGGAGTCAGACCATACGATCCGGAACCCTCGCTCATAAAACATTGCGTTGCGTCATCGAAGTCGCGTACACATTTTCATCAGTAAAAGCAATTAAAATGTCTTGTCTGGGAGAACACAACACGCAATGAACTTCAACCCCTTGAGTTAACAGGCAAGGTAACTACAGAATTTGCCTATAACGCCACCTCTAGGGAATTGCATAAAAAACGCTATTGCCGAAAGGACATTATAAGCGAAATGAAATGCATATAAAAGATGCCATCGCGATCAAACAAAATATAACGTTATGGGCGAATTGACGTTACAGAGGAAGCCGTTTTAAACGAATTCAACTGTATAGAACAGATTTACATAAGGGTTCAAGTCCCATTCGGATTGAACTAAAAAGTTAGTTTCAGGGCAATTGTCTATTTTTAGGGCAAATTGTTATTTTCAGGGCAAATTTTTTCCGCCCCCCAATAAAATGCCTTCCCGTACGCCTATGGTCACTAGTGTCCGATAAATAGGCTGAATACAATGCCCCAGTCCAGAGATTAAGAAAGAGAACATTAGTTAGTCCTCGAAAAATTAGCTGTTGGGATCGTTGCCGTACCAGATCAAAGAATGTTAACTCGTGAAAAAGATTTGTTAGTCTTGTTTAGAGCTAGCTTTTTCTGTCCCAATTTGGATTTCTGTTTGATGACCAAGGCTTTGTGAAAAGGTCCCGACTGTGAAAAACTATACTCTACATGTGGCAATTTAGGAGCTGTGTACAGTTCAGAGGTAGATGGCAAGCAATTATTCGAGAAGAGTCTACTGTACATTGCAAAATGATGGTTTCAAGTCATGTAACTAACATTTATCGCGTCCTCAAGTCCTTCTGACATTTTCGAATTGCTTTGCAAATAATGCTGATGATGGCAGTTTATGTATTGCAAATGCGAACGATCTTTCAGTAAACTGATACTGGTCCTTTTATACCTCCGGGTCTCATTGACTAGCAGTAAGTCAGTGAAGGTTGTGTGATCTAGCTCTGATGAGAATAGAAAGGGACGAAACAGCGAAGGCTTACTTTGATGAAATCATAGAAGAGTTTGCTTCGATAAAGATACAGAAAGTGTTGTTTTAATTAGCAATGTTATCTGATTTACCTGGAAAAGCCTAGATATATTAAATTTTTCGATGGACTTTTGTTATTTGAGCACAAGTGATGCATGACTTGCATTAAATACAATAATTTATTGTGCAGTTCAAATTAAATAGGTTGCATTTTAAAAGAAATTGTCGTTTCTAGTTGCAATATGTTGTTTACTTTTTTGTAAGATATGCAATTTTGTCAGGCGCTACTATTGTAGACTTATAAACTATGATAACGTTATTATTTGAATGTTTTGATACTCATCGTAACATAAATAAATGAGTATAAAAGTATGTTGTAGTCATTATAGATAATTTATATTCTATTTGCCGAAAAGTATAAAGCAAAAATAAACACAAATATTTTCCGTTCTAAAATATTTATTTTCTTCATGATTTATCTTTCGTAAAATTTGTGCCTACATCTAATATTTAAATTATTAGAAAGGGCGCATGTTTAAATTTTGCCACGGGCGCCACTTTGCATAGAAACGCCACTGCCAAGGATGCTTCAAATGTACCCAGCTTCACATTCATTCTTCATTTCCATCCACAAGCCAACTGTTGTTCTGAAACGTTTTTTTTAATTCTCTGAACGAACTCTTTGGAGCATAAAACTGGGATAGACTTAACAGTTTCATCAACACTAAAAAAGCCGTCAAAAAACTATACATGTTTTATTTCGAGACGTTTGGGATTATTCTTAATCCATCTTCAGTCAAAATCCATCTTCAGGCTGGCTGTCTTGGGTTTGCGTTTGACGTCTTTTGCGTCACAGCATTGTCTCTTCTTACGTCACAAAGCCTTATGGTTTTCAATTGCTGACATTGCCAAGTGTTGCTTTATTTTTTGACTGAAGATGGATTAAGAATAATCCGAAACGTCTCGAAATAAAACATGTATAGTTTTTGAAGGCTTTTTTAGTGTTGATGAACGAACTCTGTTTAAGACATTATGCCATTTGCAATCATTTCTAGTTGCTTTTAATGAGCAAGTTCAGAATATTGAAAAGTTCAAGGCATCATTGGTTGAGACAGAAAACCGAAGAACATGTTGTGACAGACTTAGATCTACGTAACGATGAAAATAGACCTAGTTTAACCACCAATGCAGTAGTAGCAGAAGAACGTCAGGATGTATCATCGAAAAACACGATAGATGAGATGGCTGACGCAATCACTGGAGGCAACGATATCGGTCTCTGGGCCCTCTGTCCAGCCTATATATCGGAAAAATGCGGGAATATTGGTTGAAAGAGGAAACAGGTTCTCTTTGACATTGTGATGAAAAGTCATTTTTAAAAGATGATGTTCTACAACACAGAAAGGACAGAAACTTGGCGCGGAAATGTACCACATGTGTTATTAGTCGCCAAAACCGCAATGGCGAAGTAGTCGACAGAAGCTGGCTTTGTTTTTCTCCTTCACAAACTTGTGTTAAATGTTTCACCTGTAGACTGATGTGCACCGATACAACTAAATGTGCGCATTTCCTTATTAGATAAGGAGTCTTCGACTGGAAGCACGCTATTGAGCGCCTGAGGAGCCATGAGCATTCACTGGAACATATAGATGCCACGAATACATTCAGTCGCAGATGTAATTAATCACAATGAAGAATTGATACAGAACTAGCCAGTCAGGTCAATCAATACGAACAATATCGGAAATCGCCTCTGCCTGCAACGTTTGGTTTCTGTCGTAAAGTTTATTGCTGAGCGAAGACTGGCGTTTGGAGATGATGAAAACGATGGATCGCCCAGAAAGTTTTTCCAAACAATTTTCAAAACTTATTTCAAGCAAATGTTAAAAAATAGAAGATGCGATGCTTCTCGCGACTGATTTGGAACAGTTTCACCAATCGCTAATTATTGTTAAATACCATGTTGCATCATAAAGTTTTGTTACTGTTGAGTTAAACAATTGTGACGTCACGAGATTACGTCATAAATATTAATGATATGTGGAAATGCAAGTGACTTCATCGATCATCCCCTACCTATACATTTTGTATCCGCACATGGGGCCTTCCACCACGCCTGGGCCCCAGGCACCCACCATCTAAATCCGGCGCTGCTATAGAGCGTTGCAGCACTAGTAAACATAAAAAACACTAGCTCTCTTTCTTATTAAAGTACAGCAATCTCAGTTTATGTTTGGGTTTTACTGACTCAAGTATGTCCAGAAGTTAATTTTCATAAGCTCCAATAGTCAAAGAAGCAAACATTTTTTTCTTTAAAGTAATTCACTCTCCTAAAACCCTTTTCACTGTTTGCTACCAGTAGCCATTTTGTGACTGCACGTTTGGGCCTGTCTACGTTGCATATGTTTAAAATAGCTTTCAACAAAGTTGATGAATATGGAAGTGACCAAAGGTGCATTCCGAAATTTCTAAACTAGCACGATATTAAGATGACAAATACAAATGTATTAAACCCGTTTCAAATCAATGCGCGGATACTTTTCCGTGTTTGAGTGATTAAAAATGGGTGATGCAAATTGGACTAAGAAGTGTTGTCGGAGATTGTCATCGTGAGAGTAGTTTGTTTTCCCTCGTCATTTGGTTACGCAGGTAACCACGCAGGATGGAGCATGACGTCCAACATGAAACACTGCGGCCGAGGGTAGGGTCTAGGCATGGGCGTCCGCAGAAATTTTTCCAGGGGTGAGGCAACGTCAAAATTTCGCTTATCTTTTTTCAGATTCCAAACAATGCAAATGGACCTTCACAAAACGCTTTACCCTTTCTATACTGCAGAGAAAATTTCCCATGAAAGCACGTGCTCCATTCGCATTTTTTGAAATCATATACAGGTGGAGTTGCATTTGAGTTGGCGAAAATGTTGTAGCCTACTTTCTGTCTTCCTTTACAGCTTTTGCTGAATTGGGGTATCATCCATATATATCATTATTATTGTGTACTGCAGACAACTGAGTTTGAACTGGACTTGAACTATCCACAAATGCGTTTGCGTTACTCACAGTCACATTAGTCTGTGCGGGTTGACCCTCACTTCTCAAAATTTAGTTTGAAATGTTTCCAACACTTTGGCTGTCAGAGATGCTTTTTCTTTTCATAAACTATTTAATATCCATTTTTCGAGCACTTTCTACAAATATGTCATAATTTCAAAATAATCAACGACCAGAACATCAGTAGCGGTGAAAAAATTTGTAATAAATTGCTATTTGCTGTTGTGTAATAATTTTAATGACGTACTCACTTAGTTACCTCCCGCTTTCAATTTTAAAACTTGTGAATCTGTTGTTTTACACATCATTTTGTTAGAAGTGGCACGCAAGGCCCGCAGGTCAAAACTAATTGGACCATACTGGACTAAGCTATTCACTCAGGCACATTGGTCACACTCAGCCTCACACTAGCAAAGCAATGGATATTTCAAACTTATGGATGCATTAAGCAATAGACCTATGCAATTATTGTTAGCAGTCGTCTGATAAACACCCATATCCAGATTCATTATCATTTCTCAACTTTTTCTGAGTATTGCGAACGCTCTACATGGCAGTTTGGCACTAACGTTATCAATCAAAAATTTTAGTGTGTATCCCATCTCTTTACTTAGTGATCTTTGTAATGTTGATTATGCAGTACAGATTGCAGTTTTGACAACAAAATACGAAATATGTGCAACATAAATATACGAAGTAGGAGTAAATATGAAATCTGGTGCTCAAAAACATAAAGGGAAAGCACAACAGCAATTCCAAAGTTCTGCTGCAAGGTCCAGAGAGCCGATGGAATTTTTTGCTGCTTCCATCGCCCCTACTAACAACAATTTAGCTGAAAAAGTCTGTAATGCTTTATTAGTATTTATCAAACTTCAAAGACAAAGTTTTCTTGCCTTTACTGCTGCCAATTTATTGAATATTTCGTCAGAAAATCATATAATTTGAAAGGCCACATGTATTAACCTAGGAAATATCTAACGTTATAAATGTTGCGGAGATGTTCTAGGTCAGCAATTTTGTGATCTGAATTTCGACAATTAAATGTCCACGGAGATGTTCAGTTTATGGGTCAACTCAAATAAAAAAACATGTAGCAGTAATGGAAAAGTTCACATTTATGACTAGTACGCTCAACGCAGTTGCACAGTTTCAACTGATATCTTGAAAAAGTAGTCAGTATTTAGTTGCATTAATTCTTATGATTACTCTTTCACCCCAGCCATGTTGAAGATGTGCGTAAGCAAAATACGTAATTCAATTAAATTTATAATTAATGCCAACCGTGAAATCGTGCTTTAAATTAAATGAATACAAACGGTTGTCCGCCTCATGTAAATATATCTCGCAAAAACATTTGATACCTTGATCAAAACAATTTACATACTTTTGTACACCACTGAGCATTCCCATCCGACATTTTTAACCATTTACTTAATTCAGAACTTGATGTTAAAATGCCTTCATTTCTTCCCACTGCTGGATTACTATTTGATGATAAGTGAAAATGCGTAGTTATAGCTGGTGCCCTGTTTCAGTGTTTAGCATCCCCCTGTGTTCATGGGTGTCCGCAGGGGGCACAAAATGGGAATTTGCCACCATCTGGAAATTGGGACTAAGAAACAAAAATTTCTAGAAAACCTGAAGTCAGCGGCTTAACTGACTTAATTCTTGCAATGACAGTTTTATTTTCCGATATGACACTGACAATGCGCAAAAGCCGGGTTCACTGTTGTGGTTTCATGCAATTTTGAGCTTGCAATTCACTCATGTCCGCTACATTGCCTGCAGAGGCAGGTTGCGAAACTTGGGTGCGAATAGTTCTAAAATTGGCCTTCATTGCGTAACATTAACATGGTAACAAAGGTTCACTTCAAGTTGCGGTGGTAGGCGTTTAGCCGCATGTGATTGTTGAAGACACCTGTGGCAGGTAATGCAGCGAGACAATGACTGCTGATTGCACTAAGTCACGTACTGTTATACGATGTGAAAAGAAACCTTGCTGCCAACAAAACGCATTTTTGGGACTGTTGTCATAACATGGGTCATTTTCGTTGTGGTGTAGAAAGGGTAAAATGTTATGTGAACGTCCATTTGCATTGTATCGTCAGCAGCCTGAAATGGGCAAGTAAAATGTCGACTTTGCTGATCAATGGAAAAATTTCTGCGAACGCCTATGCCTGTGTTGTGTATGTTTATAATGTAACATATGCTTTGTACTGTGCTATAAATAACCTTTTTTGTGTTATTCGAGTGTCCTTTGTTGCAACCTCTCAGTTAGCATGCCTTTGAATGTGTGATTCACCACGAACCGGATGTGCATGAAGACTTACACCCACATATATGCGGCGCAAATACGCAAATATTAAAGCCCATAAGCATGGGCGTCTGGAGGATTTTTTCCAGTGGGGGCCATTATGGGATTTTTCCAAATTTTTCTAGGGAGGCCCAGAAGTGGTGAAATTTTATTTTTCCCACTCAAAACTAAGAAAACAACCTTTTGTTGCTGAAATTTTGAAAATACAAAGGGGGACTTGGCCCCCTGCCCCCCTTCCGACGCCCATATATATGTAATATTGTATATGTGAATTTTGTGAACTAATTATTGCATTACCAAATGGTGGCCAATTGGCCCCCTTCAGCAAAGTTTGTCCCCCTGGTTCAAACCTCTAGTTACGCCACTGCCCATAGGTACTTGAACTTCTTTACCTACGTGTATTGCCGCTCACCTGCAGCATATACTGCCTTGGGTGTCTAGAGAGATATCATACCCCGGTATTTTTAGTGCTAATTTTCATTCCGGCTCGGTCGCACGCAGCAAAAAATTGATGAAGTGTATGATGAAGGCCCTGTTGAAAAGATGCTGGTAGTACCAAGTCGTCTGCAAAAATTAAGCGGTTGATCTTGCAGCTCCCAACTGTGACACCCTCGTCGACTCGGCTGTAACTGTCTGTTCAATGCACGTTGACTATGAAAACGAGCGGTGACAGTACAAACCCTTGTCGGAGTCCAACACCAACGGTTAACGGTTGTGATTTAACTCTCCCGACGTGGATACAAACATCTGAGCAGGAATGCAGTGACTTGACCCAAAAGCGTGAAAAGCTTTGGAGATCCCAAAGCATTTCACAAGGAAGCCGGTCGCATGCTTGCCCGATGAGGTCGACAAGGCATGTGCAGACATGTTTGCCACACTCCCAAGATTTCACAAACATTTACTGGAGAGTGAAACCTTGTTCTGTAGTGCTACTACCGGAACAAAAACCGTACTGGGCATCATTCAGTTTTGATTCAGTTATTTCGCTGCATCTTTTTTCAAGGCACTTGGCAACGTAAGTGTTAATTATTTGAAAATTCCCGAAAAGCATCGCAGACGCATGCGGTCGCGTGTTTGAGACCCTGATCTAATTCGTCAATTTGCTCAATTCGTCACCTCTTTCTATCCCTTAGAAGCGTGTTGTTCGGCAAACACGTCACTTGCGGTTTCGCTTTTGATGTCTAAGCAGCTGGTAAGTGTGGGAATCCAAACAAATTAAGGATCTTTATCTGAGAATTGTTGCACCTCGCAATTTGTTTATCGAATTTAAACACGTGGTGCGAAGCGCGACCGGACTCCCCATTGAGAGAACGCGGGAAATCTTTAAAGTTTGTTAAAGATTTAAAAGGTGCTAGATTAAATGGAGGAGTCCAGATGGAGTTGAGGGATTAATTGTTGTTTTCAACCATAACGTCATAAACTTGTATTTTACAGCAAATAAGAGCACTATGCATACGAGTTGCTATGATAAAGTATACGAGCTTCTATGATAGAGTTTTCACCTGTTTGCATAATTCGTCACTTCGCCTAATTCGCCATTGTTTCTAATCCCCTTGAGGTGACCAATTACGCAAATTCTACTGTACCTGCTTATCATGGAGCTTCGTTTTGAAGCGATGTTGTACTCTAACTTGGGTAACGAAAATTATGATGCGGACCATGTCAAATGTTCACGCGAGCCACAGGTTCACCACCCCTGATCTAGATAATGGATTTGCTAAAACAACACGAAAAGGTAGGCAGGTTTGCTAGTGGCCTATACATCTGGCACACTAAAGCCATGACTGTACTAGTTGAGTGCGGAACCAGATGGTTGTATAACACTACCAATTTTTACTCTGTCCTGATCGTTCGGTCTGTATCTTGATAGAACTGAAAAATTCTCATTTTCCGAATTGCTGCGAAGAGAGCTTTATCCGTGACTGTTTGCGAGAAGTTGTAACACGGTTGAATAAGCACGATGACGTCATCGAATGCAATTTCATGAAAATTGCCCCCCCCGAAATGAAGAGCTGGTTGGGCCCCTGGTCCAACCGAAATTGCTTACTGGGCCAAAAATTACGTTACTATCTTAATGAGGGCCGCATATTGTATGGCATCTTAATCAGCCACACATTGAATGACTTTACTTTGATCTTAGCAAACTAAATTTAGCTTAAGTTAATGTACTGAAAGCGTTCGGATCCGAACTGCAATGGTAACGAATGTTTGGCACCTTTAACCAATCCGTAAGTGTGATTTCACAAGCAAGTTCAATTCCAATGGAACATGGGTAGAAATCAGAGAACTAGTAATAGTTTCGCACCTAGGTATCAGTGGACACATGGAAATCTCCCAGCACGGGGTACAGACGTGATAAAGTGGCACTGAGGACCACCTGCATAAAAAATTAAAATTTAAGATTAAATTATCAACATATGGACAGGTTGCCAGTATGTAGGATACTTTTACTACAACGAAAACATAAACTGGGCCGCACAAAACCTTCGACTGGGCCGCGGGTTGGACATACCTGACCAAGTGTTTCTTCCTCGCTTGATAGGTAAACAGTAGAATCTAAGCCACAGAAAAACGGTGCAGTAGGAATTAAAGACGACAACTTTTTCAATGATTTTTTCACTACTTGGGTTCTACTTGCAGCTTAGCTTCCTTTGCCGTAAAGTTAAAGAAGATTTTCGTCTGATATGATATGCTTGCTCCTCTGTATTGATTTTTGAAAAATAATAATTTATTGGGAATTGTCATATGAAAGGATATGAAGTTTGAGCTTGATCAGCAAATATCAGACAAAAAGCGCCTGCTGAACAAACTTTACTATGAAAAGCAAAAGAAACTTGCCATTTTGGACAAACTGAAGCAAGTTCCGAACCGACATCGAAACCCAAATAAAGCGGATCCTGGAAGAGTAAGTACATTTTTGCAATGTGTTTGATATTGTGTTGACTGAATGACTGCCGAAAAATGAAAACGTCGTAGAAGTCGCTCACTGTTTTAAATTTCTTTATTCAATAGCCAAACCTGCATCTTTGAGCTTGCATCGAAACTGTACTCAGCAGTAAATAGCATTGATTTTTGATAACTATATGTGCTAAATACAATGTACAAAGGTGAGAGAAACATGCTTTGTACTTTTTTAAAACAATTGCAGCAATTCGGTACTTTTTTGGCACTTTATTCCTTCGTCACTAAATCTGGATAAAGCACAAAGAAATAGAGATGCTTTCTTTTTTATTGTTTTTAATAAGCTTGGCTGGTTTAACATAGTGGCTAGCGACCATTTTCAAATACAATGTTCTTTTTAGAAAGTTTGGATATGCCGTTGTATGTCTATGTGATGAAGTTTTCATACTTCTTGCGGAGCCACGTTTCTGGAAAAAGTTGTGATTTCTTTGCCTTGGTTACGATTTATTTAATCAGCCTATTTAATATTTCAGTGCTTATTTGTAAGTCTTAGTATCAGTGTTCGTGTCGTATCATTGTTGCAATGATACGACACGTTGTTGGGGTCGTTGCAAGTACTGTACCTAAATTGTATTAAAACTTATCAATACGCTTCTGTTTCTAGCGTTCTCGGCAGATTGAAAACTCACTGGACAAGTTTTCATCAAAGATAGGTGCAGCGTTACATGTTAAACGTGTATACAAGAAGATCAAATATCAATTAGAGGTACGCTGAAACCACTCACACTGTTCCTTAAAATCATCATATGCAGCTGTTCATTAGCAGTACGAAAAAATGCAAATTGCAATCGCAACGTCGGCTGATAAAAAGGGTCTAACTGAAAGCCAAATGTCTGGCACTGATTTCTATACCATAAGCCAACCACTCATCCGACGTCACATTCATCACATTTTTTGCGGTAAAAGCGTGTGAATGGTTCTGCTTCTGCATATGGAGTGTTAACCGCAATGTAGCAACATTCTTGCGCCATTGTTCTGCAGACATTTAGCCTCCGTGCCTTTGCAGTTTCTATATTCGTAAGAAGTCAAATTAATATTTCTTTAAATGCAAGTTGTTTAGATCCAAAAACATTTTCGTCTGCCAAGTCAAAGATACTTAATAAGATGATCAAGTCATGGTAGCCGAGAAACCGAAAACGGCTAGTGAATAAGCGAATTAACTAGAAATCTAAAAAGTTCAATCGAGTCTTTAAGTAACCAAGATAAACGTTTTTTCAGCAAAACTTGAAAAGTATGAAAATCGAAATAAAAATTCATGTCATATCTTTTTGTATGCTTCTGCGCAGAAAAAAGTTATCTCTTTTCCACGAAATTTGGATCAACTGGAGCAAAAGAAATTGGAGCATGACATTGAGTGCCAACACATGAAACAAACCCAGTTAGCAGCAATCATGGAAATGGAAAGCGCAAAAGTAAGGAAGAAAGGCTTTCAATTAATAAAAATAGAGCCACCTGCGAAAAGCACGTTATACGCATAATGCAAACAATCTTGTCAATGCCATTGCTTGTTTTTTTTACCATCTGCGTGGTTAATGTGACTAATTCTGCCGGTATCACTCTTGTTACCAGTGATGGTTTACCTGCAAGCGATTTTCCTGCTTTATATTATTTATGGTGACTCTTATCATCACAGTATGAAACAAACACTGTTTCTTACTAAGCCAACCGGCAACGGCTTAGAACCGCCAAGTAGTTTTTAACCAACAGCATGAAGAGACAGCCACCATTTAATTGAAACAAGTTTCGTTTGCAGCGCAGGTGGTGTTACTACAAGCAGTGGTGTGTTTAAGGGGAGGCGAGCGAGGCACGTGCCTCGCCCCCCCCTTTTTGGGGCCCCCCTTGAGGTATTACGCGCATAAATTTTCCTTATTTTTGGTGAAAGACGTATTATTCACTCACGTAATGTGCTACAAAGCAAATCATAAGCAAGTATATTGCTTTCAAAGGCCCCCCTACAGAAATTGCAATGTGCAGGTACTTTGCTTTCAAAGGGGCCCCAACAGCAACTGAAATATGTATGTACTCTGCTGTTAAACTTCATCGAAGGGGCCCTTAAAAGAAACTGTAGTGTGTAAGTGCTCTACTTTCAAAGGGGCCCCCGACAGTAACTGTAATGTGTAAGTACCTTGCTTTCACAGGGGCTCCCAATAGCAATTGTAATGTGTAAATACCTTGATTTCAAAATGGCCCCCAACAGTAACTATGATGTAAAAATCCTTACTTTCAAA
>Ga0210059_1003514_pt1 | contig 25098 bp, 17 predicted proteins | sample Ectturendosymbi2_FD_188042 | JGI IMG/M metagenome (GOLD analysis project Ga0210059, IMG submission 188042) | Ecteinascidia turbinata endosymbiont from Florida, USA - Sample 2 (SPAdes) (version 2) | ecosystem: Host-associated > Tunicates > Ascidians > Unclassified | place: Key West, Florida... | reverse complement strand
TGCAAAACAAAAGAAAACCAGCAGCAACGAGAAAACCAAATCACAAAAATACACAAACAAACAACAAAACAAGAAAACCAAATCATAAATACACAAACAAACAAAACAATCAAAACCTAGGTAAGCATACACAGCCTACTTGTGTTAATAATGGGAGTATGTACAATAGGGTTAAAAGTATGTAATAAAGATGGCTATGGGAGGAGGGAATATGTTCAAAGGGAAGTGTACAATTTGAAATTGAAGTGGGCTATAGGTAAGATGAAATGGTATACAGTTGACATAAAGAACTCATTTTATCTGTCATCATAGGCAGAGATAAGTACATCTCTGTACTGTTTTTTAAATGTGAGCTGGGAGCTGTCATGAAGAGAGGATTAGGTTGCTGACGCACACTGACGAATGATAGACTGAAAACTTTTCTGTTCTGAACCGTACCGAAGTACTAAATTAAGATTGATTGTTTCCAGAGAAATTGGCTGTTTCTTATCGCAGGGGATCCAGTTTTCATTTGCTTTACTTCGTGTGTTGTACTGCGATCATTGCACAATTTTAAGTCATGAGATGCGGATTAAATTTTCAACCGAAATGAAATGTATTTCCGTATTTTCGAATAAAAGTTGCTTGTCACATCTGTTTAGAAGAGGCACGATGCAAATATATCTTTGTGATTTTTGGTGACGGCAGCAGGTGGCAGGCCTAAGCCTGAAATTTGCTTCCTGTTGGAGCGGTTGAGGTGAACGCTATTGCCCAAAGAGCGCTACGGCGATTCACTTAGTTGCCCGTGGGTCAAACACCAACCTTTCAATTGAGAGGCAGACACTTTACCAATGAGCTATGGAAATATATCTTTATTATGACAGTCTGCCCTCTTGATTTTGATTGTCAGCTTGCTGCTCGTGTATACGCGCCAACAAGTCACACGACCATGCGTGCGATTTCCCACACGAAGCAACCTTCTCGTGTATGTTGGTTCTGGACTGACACGTCGTTGGTTGTAAACGTCAAGCTTCGAAATTCGACCTTAGTTTGAAGCGCTGATGTTTGGCTGCGGCAATTTCTCATAGCATGCTTGAAAGCAGTCGTGCTTGACTGTTGTTTGTAGTTGGAAGTAATTTTTCTTTAAAAGTGTTTTGTGTAAACATTTTTTTCAGTTGTTTCACGCGTTTTTCTTGGACTAAAAAAGTACTAAGGTCAGCGGTTTCATTAGCGATTACATTCATGTCCGTGGTTCCACCTCACCAGCAGTCCTCTGCATTCCAGCTGCGCCGTTGTAATAGCTGCCTACACAGGGCATGTAAAACACGCACCAACTTCGTATCATCGTCTTGTATAAACAACGACACTCACCATTCATAAGTTGCAATTGCTCTTCAATGACCACGGGAACATTTCGAAAGGCAACAAATCGCCAGTTCGACGACCCTCCACAATCGCAACGTGTCGGTCGTTGCCAGGTGACGTAACAACACGCACCGCCCTGCAACCCATATTTTAAAGACGGTTGGCGGTTTTCGACAACCGAATGCTCATTCCTGTTGATGCCATTTTTAGCAGAGGTCGCTTCATCTGTGGTAGTTTTTGATGCGCTTTGCGTGAGACCAGAACGACCTGGCGCCATTTCATGCTCCACCTTGGCACAAAAATCAAGTTGGTCTCCGCTGGTAACGCCATCTTGCAGTGAAAAGGCAAACGCGCTCCTCTGATTCGCGCCGTTAACTTCACACAAAAGTTGTGCAAGACCTCGAGTATTTTATATGCACCAACAGTGACGACAGATATAATAGATAGAAATACTAATTTTTAGTCAGTTCTTAAACCAGAGCAACCAATTTAATGCTATTTCGCTTTTTTCGGTTTGATTCCCCTTTGTTCAATCCAGTCAGTGTGACGACGCAGCGTTACGGGAATCGAATGCCCGGCGTGATCTTTCGGCAACTAGTCTCGAAATAATGCTCAGTACATTGAGGATCGCTTTCTGGTCGGGAAAAATTTACTTAAAAAACTGCAGCTCGATATGGTAAGTTCCTGTAAATTCGGCTCATTTGGGAATAAATGTCGTACCAGGTAGTGATGGCAGCCATGTGAATGGCAAAAGAACAGTTAGTTTTGTGGCTGCTCATTCCTCTGCCGGAAAAGTTTTACCAATAAACGCCTGCGTTTCGCACTTCAACACTGCGCCTTTCAAAATCAGTGGAGTGTTTCATGAAATTGATGGCCTTCATCGGAAACGTTTTGAAGTGGCCGTCTATATTAACTGTTGTTAACCGCTTCACCAGAACGCTCCGCTGTTTTGTCAACCACGTTGCTTATTTACAAGGGTTCTGTATCGAGCGCTGCGTTCACACGCTTCCTCTTGGCAACGTGTACGGTCCTGTTGCACAGGAAGATCATGACCGTGTCCAAGGTTGGTATTTTTAAATGAGTGGAAGTACGTTTTGACAGTGCAGGATACCCAATTTACAGGTATGTACCCTGTTTATAACCCCCCAGGTATGTTTCGGCCAGAATGCGTTTTTATGCACTGTCGGGATAAAATGCCGTCGGGATATTTGTAAACAGAAAAGTTATCCCAATGAAAACTCTTCCCCACCCATATTTACGGGTCGCGGCGCCAGTTAGCGTTTTTGTGCCTCGAGTTTAAAAAATGAGATAGCAGCTGACAGGTCAGTGAGAATGATTGAAAATAGACTCTTTTCGGTCGTGCGTGATGACTGGGAAACAGGGATGGTTCCTGTAATAGCAAGGAAGCAGCAAAAGCAACTGTGGACAGCGAGTGTTTTGCTTTGTGTGCTCCGCGTGGCTGGCGGTGAAGTGACCAGACGTCCCAAACATTTGCTGGTTGTGCAATATCTTGCCTGTCTGCACGCCAGCTTCCTCGGTCAGTCGTGAAAATTGGATTGCTTGTTAGGGTGTTGTGATTAAATGGCGACTGTTTAAAACGCGATTTTTGTCTTTTTTTTTGATGATGAATGGATCTGGGCTTCCTTGTTTGCATCCACGTTATCGTGCGAGCTTGTACAGTCTAAGGCGTTGTTGCATTCCACTTATTTTATCTGAGTTACAATCAGGCAACCTGATCAGTATCTTCAGCAAATACTGCCCGATAGCAACAGAAATAGAACGCGCGTCCTCTCCAGGATCAGAAGCAAAGCTTTACAAGCATCAGTCGTGACCTGCGAAAAGTTATTCATTTTATAATTGCTGCGAAATGCTTTGCAGGTCATCCCGTTTGTATCGAGAAAAGAAACATGAGATTGACCTGAAGCCTTTTGTTATCAGGGCAAGATTTTGCTTCTTTTTTTGCCAGCGGTTGTTGATTTTCGATCTATATGGTTTATGACAAATTTGAATTGACTGGTAGTGACTGCACTGAATCAAGTTTAGGTGGCAAGCTAAGTACAGTGTTTAAAACGACTTGAAACGTTATGCAAAGTGGGTTTTGCATTCATCTGATTACGTAATGGCAACAGTTCCATTTGCCCTAGACTAGGCAATGTGATCTTAATTAGTTTTGTCTCAAAGATCGTTATACTTCTTTGAAAGTCATTTTCAGCCTACGCCATTAAGATGTGTATTCAAGTCGGTGATGTTTTATTTGCGAATTCTATTCTACCTTAGTCAAAACAAAGTCTTGTTAATCAATAATGCTTACGTTTAAACTGTTTAACTGCAGTTGCCAACGCAATCTCGTGTTGCGCCCGTCCTTGCTTCAGCAGTGCTCTACTTACCACGTTACCTGCCGTTACTGATCCGAATTCGATGATGCTATGTTTCAATCCATGAGATGCAGTGGACAAGTCACTCTGGGAGGCTTGGGCGGGTTTAAACCCCCATTTACAAATCAGTATATCAGGTCAAAAAGGCCTGGTGGGATTCGTGAGCCCCCTACACAGATGTAAATCCCTCTAACAGTACTAAGCTAGCGGCGGATGTGTTTTTCCACCTCTTTCTGCTTCATCCTGTAGGATTACATTTACTGATTAGCGTCATGTCCGATGACTTGTATCGCTTGATCGGGTGTAGTTAATGCCGTGCTTTTTCAAAAGTTTGTTTGCCCCAAGGTCAAGACTTTTCTGGAAGAAGGGAACAGTACTTAATCAGCGAAATTGTGCACCGAAATCTCAACGCAAGTAATTAGACTCCACAAAGGTGACACTGTCAAATCAATCAACAAATTAAAAAAACTGTGCTGATTGATTAAAAAAAAGACTTACAGATTGATTCGACTTCGTCGCCTTTGTGGAGAGCAATTACTTGGACACATATGTACAAGTCCAAACCATTGCAAAGTCATTGAAAAAGAACCCAGTGATCTGATTCCTCGAGAGCTTGCAGTAAAGCTAGAGCTTTTAATTGTGAATTTGTGCGTGTGTCGTTTGCGCTTTTCTGTTTTTTTTTTGACGTATGCACCAAGACTTACATTCACATAGTTAGAATTGCGTAAACTGTAAGCGGAGATGCGGTCTCTTTTGTGAAAAATTCAAAACGACCAGGCGTATCTCTGTCTTTTAAAGTACATCGTGCAGCGATAAAAAATTGTAAGTGTACGCTATATAGCCGGACCATGTGCATGTTTCAGAGCAAGGTCGCGCTAAAATAACAGTACAGTCGCCGGTCGTGGCAGCGGGCTGCACGCAAGACAACTGTGTCGTTAGCGAAGCGAACGCCAGGTTTGCGAACCAAGTTAATTGACACTATTGATCGGATCGCCGTGGCTGAGGCCGGCTGTTTGACGTGAAGGATCGAGCGTGCCTCGGTTTCTGCCGCTATTGACGGTAACACAATGTTGCACCGGGATAAGTTTTTTTCCATATCTGAGGTTTGTTCATTTGTACGCGCGTTGTTCACGTTGTACAATTCTATATCACTGAGGTCGCGTTGTTTTGACTGAGCCTCCCCTGGCCGTAACTGAGTGATAGGTTTTGTTTGTCTGTCCATTTTTTTTCCGAAAAACCTTTCTTGATGTAAACACAAGCAATGCCCAATCACGCTTCGCTAAGGCCATCAAATGCAGCCCAAGAGTCGTTCTTCGCATCCCCGTGTAATCCAAATCTGGAACCAATTTCCGGCGATTGAATCTAAAAACGAATCTCGTTTATGAAACATGAGTGCTATGCTCGAAAGTTTAAAAATAAATCCAAACTTTTTCGTATTTTAAACATTTGCAGCAAGAAAGGCTTAATCCATCATTCGAAGTAGTCTGCGGTGCAGTGTGGGTAGCATGGAAACCATTGCATACTAGTGGGCCCTCAAACCAATCATTTGTACGAAATATGTCAAAGCATTGGTGCTTTGATATGTAGCCCCTGCCAGTGCTTTTTATGGTGTTCTGAGAGATCGAAACGGTTTGAAGTTTGTCCAACGGTCTCTCAAAATACAGTAGAAACTCACTTTACCACCACCATCAAAATACATTAAAACCTTGCTTTATGACATCTCGGTATCCAGATGAAATAGCTGCGATCTCTCAAAATGTCTTTGCGGTCAGCAAGGTCAAATCTTTAAAAAAATACTGGTGTCGTCAAAGACGATTTTCTCTTAATGTCTCGTGGCAGTTAATTACCAAAAATGATAAAATAAAGGCAACAGAGGAAAAAGGAAAAATGTGGACAACTTTTGGCAGACGGATTTAACGTCGGAAGAACTTAGAGCAGTGGTTCTCAACCTTTTGCTATGTTTCTGCGAGTCGCGGGAGCGTCTGATAAAAATACTCGTAATCTCTTCTATATTTTCTTATTCCGTACATAGAACCACCTTTTGTTGTAGCCAAAATAATAGGATCACCTGGCAGAAACGATAGCCTACTTTTTCATTTAAAATTGTTTCAAGCGTGATTATGACCATTTCAAAGTTTTGAGTGTGATTATGACCATTACAGTGCTGTTGCGTGTGGCAACGCACGAATAACTTTGTGACGTAAGAATGTGTTTATAAATTAGATTTCTGATTGCGGTAGCTAACTTGGGAGTTATTGTAGTTTTGAATGAGTTGTGCTGTGGAGTGATTTGTATATGGCACTGGTCTCTCTCAATGATGGTGCCATATCCATCAATTTAATAAATGAGTCTTTGTTCAACATAGTGATATCGTACGTTATTTTTAGTCATTGTGATTTTCTATTGTGCAAACATGCAAACACCACTGCATTTCATATGCCTGACTGACAATTTTTTGAAGGTGGTCGTTAAGTTAAATTGGGTTGCAAAATGGGACGCTGCACGAAAAAGGTTGAAAACCACTGACTTAGAGCATCTGAAAAGCGGGAGTTGTTGGAAAACTAATAAAATCCAAGTTTAGAAGGTTGGGCCCACCTTTAAACCCAAGACTGTATGATATGGCGTATTGAGAAGCTCTGGTTAAGCAAATGGTTACTTTTGATCATGTTGTAGGCAAATTGATATCTGAAGAGTATCCATGATCTTGTTAAGATTAGACTACTGATTGTCATGATATTCGGTGACTCGACACCTCCGCAGTTTCGCGACAAGCGATTACACGGACAAGGCGTCCTGAGTGGCGCGATGCAATCGCACTGCACACGTCGATCGGAGATCTGCGCTTACAGTTACTGCAGCGGGCTGGTGTGGCTCGTGTGCATAGTTTTGGCTGTTCATCGTTCAGCTGTTTGCGAGACGTGGCATGCGACTGCTCTAAGTCGTTCGCGCGCTGTTGCGATGTGTTGCTATCACACAAAACCGTCTGAACTTGCAAAAATCCCTGCTGCGTTTATTGTAACGGTACTTATGCCACGCGACATGATGTTGGGAGAATGGTTGGTGTTTAGTGTTTGTTCGAACAACGTGTTGTCAGGAGCGTGTTGAAAATCTTGATGCTGATCAAACCGCCTGTCTTATATGCTCGAGTCGACGTAATTGAATTTGCGTGGGATGCTGTGGCATGAAACCAACGTTGTCTCCTGTTGAAAGACTTGATTTTTTCCAGCTTTTAATGCTGTGTCTGTATCTAAACGCTGAGCCTCCATTGTATGCAGCTCTTGCTGGTCACCTGCGCACATAGGCCTCATAATGTAGGCCCTACATTTACGAACTGCAAAAGAAATGTTATTTTTACATGTATGGCTTTTTCAAATTTAGTAAACGAAGTGCAAGAGAAAATGTTTGTGTTAGTTTAGCAGTTGCTTGTAGTTATACTTAATCATATGTGAACACCTAGAAGCATTTATTCTTGCGATTCTTGTTTTTCAAAAAACTTTTTAAAATGCTGGGTTGAAAGAACAGGATGATTTCGGTATTATTCTATGTATCAATTGCCACGACGGTTGATGACTTTGCAAGCGCAACAGGTTTTATGAGCAAAACTAAGTGTTAGTTGCACAAGCAGTTTCTTTCATTTGCATACCTTGCTTCGGCGAAGCTCATGAAAACGTTCCGTTCACTTCTAAATCCTTTTGCTCTGCCTCAGGCAAGAGCGCATCCGGTGGCTGTGGGTTTGAACAATAATAGGGGTTGCGCGAAAGGGTTTGGAAAAAGACGTAATGAGTTCGCGATAATTGGTTTTCTTTGATCTGACGCTATTTAATCGCGCTGCGTTCGTCGTGTTTGCCGAACTGGTACCATTGCGTCTGCAGATGAGAACGCTTGTCATACTCGTTCATTTTTATAGTTGTTTCGCCCTACTTCGTCTATTGTTAAAAAATGTTTTTTTTCTTTATTAAGTTTTGGGTTATACATCATTGCCAGACCTGCTACTGAGTGCGTTTGCTGCGAACAATTATACAACGCGGTTTGGGAGCGTACCCAACTTAACAACTTTCTTCACCTTTTAAACTTGGTCAAATATGGCAGGGCATTATACAAAAAAATTGTCAAAGCTTGTTCAGTGCAACGAGTGCTGGAATCCCTTACAAAACATTCGTCTGTTACAGGAGAAAGTATCTGCTCTATCTCAAAATGTTAAAAAAAGGTGAAGTTTCATGTTCATGTGGTTGTACAGAGCAAAAGGCGCAGTTACTATTGCTGGATACGAGTTGAGCATTACTCATTTGGAGTGCAGCCGTCTTGTTTGCGGTACAGCTGCGTGTGTGACAAGATGTCATAAAAGAGCATTCACTCCGTGCGTTCAGATTTATGGCGAAATTGATCTTCTCCTCTACCGCTTCTGACGCATTTTGCGACACGGAATGCTTTTAAATATAGCGGCGAAAGTCCTCGAAACAGAACAGAGGCATATATTCCGCGCTCGAGGGTCTTTCGTGGGCAAGACTGTCGTCGAGAGCCTTCTGTTCTGCTAACGTTCAGCAAACCAAACCTTACACTCCACTCTTGACGTGGATAAAAACATTTTGAAGTTGTCTTTGCAAACCCGGGGACTGCTGATTGTAGCGTTTTGTCGGAAACTGACTTGAAAGGAACGAAAGAAAAAAAACGAACCTTGTACGCGAGCAGGTTACTGTCGGGCGTGCGTTTTAGTATCGTAATCAAATGTGGTGGTGGTCGGCGCACTACTAACGTGGGAGCGGACATGTTGGTAAACATCGTTTCTTGTTCCTGCTTTTGCGGACGTGCAACTCGTGGGAAAGGGCCGTTGCTCGAAGAAAGCGCCACGTTTCCGCGAAGAAACAAATTGTGCTTCTGCTCCGGTCGCCTGTCGCTGCTAGTCTATTGCAGTTTGTGACATTGCAAACCTTCCGGCCCTTTCTCGTAAATCGCGGCGCCCCTTCTGCTTCCTATAAAGCGTCACAGGGCGCTCTTGTGTGTTTCCAGCTGCAGCCCTGCCGCTTTCATAATTTCACAACCGACACTTTCTCCTCGATAAAATCTGTAGGTGCTTTCAGCGCCTCTCCCCGCATGTGATGGTAAATGTCGTTTGCCACTGTGTGAGCATCGGAGACAACTTGCACTTGTTCGCCAGCCACCTGTCTACAAAAAATTGTATTTGCTTCGACCAACTGTTGGGAAACATTTCTGAACTTCTTGAAACAGGTTCTTGTCGCTTTATTAATCTTTGCATTGTAAGTGTTTTTTCTGGTATTGGTATCATAGGGCTTTTTATAGAATAGATACTGTACAGGTAATTGTGAGGTGGGCGTACATGGCTTTGCCACTCACCGGACCAGTGTTTCGATTCAGACTAAACTTTCCAGTGTTTTGTCTTATCATAGTTTATTTTATCTATTTTTGTCCTATCATGGAAACGTACGTAAGTGAGGGACACAAGATTTCGCCCTTTTTTGTCTGATCTCGTTGTTGCTCGAGCCTAGGGTAGAGTCACGCAAAAAAGCGTTTCTCTCACCTGTTCTTTGACAATGCGATCAGCACTTTTAGCGAATTCGAGGCACGAAACAACAGATTTGGAAAACTTACGATGAACTGTAAAACCGAAGTCGAACCGATGCGGGAAAGGTCATGTAGCTGCATATGGCATTGAATTGCGTGTCGTGTTGATAGCCAATGCCTCCAACAGCGCTTTAATGGCTAAATTCACGCGAAGCAACTTGCACAACATGTTTTTGGAGATCCATCAGCAGTGCCTTTGGGGTTCAAGCAAGCGCAACTGTAGACTGGTGATTCACATAAGACGCATTTTTACTGTAAGACTACTAGAATTTTTAACTAGCGAAGCAAAGTGGACCACTTCGAGAAACCACATAATTCGTTGCGCGTAACTTTTGCCGCAAGTCGGGACTCTTATGTGCGCCACAGCTCTGAAATAATCTCTAAAATCTACTTTTCTTGTCGTCTTCATTCTGTTTTGAAGCAGACACTTTCAGGCTGGTTTGCTTGGAAAGAGCGCGAAACACATTTCTCGTTTCCGAAAACAAAAACGTATGCGTTAAGTCCATGAAACATTCCCGCCTTTTTGTTGACGAAAACATTGATGTTGTCATTCGAGTGCTCAGCATTCTTCTCATTAACAAACCTTGCACGTGTGTCGCTGTTCAGTGGTTCGAAGGTGTTTCTTTCTGCTTGACAGGATTTGTTCTGCATAGTCTGCCTCTCCTGAAGGATTAGGTCACTAAACATGTTCGTTGTAAATTTTTGCTTGGCCACTTCACAATCCTTTGCGCGTGGCGTTCAACAGCTCGATCAGTTCTCGTTATCGCCAGTCAGGTCGATGTCGATTTGCTTCAATTGGGATGGTGTGTAGCAATAGCTAACTCAAGGGCTTCATTAAAACTGCAATCCGATCGTCGTTCTGATGTAGCTAGCAGTTACAGTTCAGTGTAAAGCGATTCTCCTGCCATAATCTCAGGAAGAACAGGTAATAGTGGGTTGGAAGGTGCTGTTTTGTAGCAAGTAAATCGACAATACGGACATTTGTTCCGTGCCTTCGAAATTGATTAACTGGCGTTGACGATGACTAAAGTCCGACTGTCGATTCGTTGTTCTACTTTGCAGGGGTTCCCAACCTTTTTCTTACCATGTACCCCTTCAGCATTCCGACAAATGAGCATGTACCCCTACAGCATTTCAACAGATAAGGATATACCCCTTCACAATTTTGACAGATGAATATGTGCCCCTAAAACTCCTTATGACAAAATATTTTCTCATTATTTTTCACAGATATATTTAACAATATACATATAACGACTTATGAAAATAATATTGAGTGATATATGTATAAAGATTTTGAAATAAACAACATGTAAATAGATTTTTACCTTATATTGCTAACCTTAATTGCACCCCTTCGGATAACCAAATGTACCCCCTGGGGTACATGTACCCCAGGCTGGGAACCCCGGGCTTATAGCAATGAATCGACAGTAAATTGACTGTGCTCCCATTATTATTTCTATTTCAGTGTGCTACCGTTTAGTGGTTGATTGTTGAATGTCGCGAAAACATTTTGCGAAGTGTTACTATCTTGATTCCATCTTAAAATTACTGTTTGCGTAACACTCTTCCGGAATTCTTGTAATCGGATTTGACCCGAATGAACAGGACAGCTAGCCTCCGACAAAATTTCCGTTACTCTCATACTGGCCTTTTCAAAAAACTTTGAGCTTTTATCTGGAAACATGCGTGTTGTCGTTCTGAAATTTCAGCCTTATGTGTGCTGGTGGTGATACGTCGTTTCTGTGGACGGATATGGTAATGTGAAGCCGATAGCTCTGAAACTTGCAATATTTTACGGCCTTAACACAAGTTTCCCATGCTACTTCGTTACACACCATCGGTCTGTGACAAATTCTTCTACATCTACCGAGCCCGGCGCTTTTCTTTGAAGCAGGAAACAGGGCACCGGATAATGCTGGTTGAGAATCGCAAGCAACATTTATTGGGCGGCTTTCCGACTGTGTTCGCGCAACCTGACATTTAACAAAACAAAAACGATCGAGTTGAAAGTGTAGCGAACAGAACTGCTTCGCCTCTCGGTTGTGAACAACGACTAAAACGCGATTTTAATCTCGCGTGTGCCCCTCTGGCCTTTCATGCTATGGTAAGTTGCCACGAAATTGCCAGTTTGTTGTCGGCCAAGTGCGCATGTTTTTAAGAGTCTGCTACGCTGTGCGCGGTTTCTTATTTCGCTATACTTGCCCACTACGGACATCTGGTTGGTGGAACGACAAAGCTCAGAGCTTCTGAACCCCTCAAGGAGGGATTCAGGCATCAAACGATCGTTTTCAGTGCTGATTAACAGATGATTGGCCGCTTCTAATCACGCAATCTGCTGAATTGGGATTTCCATCTGCGCGACTCCGGCGGTTTTCACTGAAGTACATCACCTCATGAGAAGCTCGTGCTCGAACTCAATTGTCTTCGTTAAGCATCGGCGCAGTTTTTAACGACGAGGTCAACTTTTTAGGCCGCGGCGCTTTTCGGGCGGATTGTATCGTTATCGTTTTTACCCTGTTGCCGATTCCAGTTATTGTTGGCTGTCGAAAAATTACAGCTCACCATGCTTTTTTGTGCCTTATACTTATCGTTATCTGACATCTGCTATACACGTACGTCGTGCGTTTCATCAATGAATCGTTTCAAGCTTTGTCGAGGTTGGCCAGCGGGCGTTGCACGTCGTCCTATTTTTATTACCCAATCATTTGCGGTTTATTTTGTTTGACGTCAAATCAATCTTTATGTGGGGTAGGTCTTGCTGTTAAGCGTTGGCCGTACGATATTTAGAAGACAATTGAAGGCTCTAAGTTTACTGTGAACTATCGAGGAACCTGCTTGCCATGCTCTGCTTTCATCACTTAGCGATGATTCGGACTTGCACAAATCGACATTCATTCAATGAGTCTACACAAAGGTGAAACTGTCGAATTAATCAACAATTTCGTTCACGAGGAAATCAATTTCACATATTTTGCGCTTCTTCGGTCCTCATAATTGCATGCAAGACTTACGAGCGACATGGTGAACAATTAAAGCAAGGATAGAAACCAGGCGCATTGTAGTCTCAAGCACAAGCTGTGACCATAAAGCTGGCCTCACACGAAAGCTGAAAAGCAAAATAAACGCCATTTGCTGAACGACTGGCTTCAGGCGACGTGGTGATGAGTGAACAAACAAAGCGGGGCGCGCTGCACATAAGAAAACGTTTTTTTATCGACGAAAACATTTTATTTCTCTCACTTGGCCAGAATTGTAAGTTATTCGTGTGAGGTCAGTTATGTGGTCACAGTTTGTGATTGAGGCTACAATTCGCGTGTTTTCTCTGGATCTTGCTTTGGTTGTTCACTATTTCACTGGTAAGCCTATGCTTGCACTTTTCGTGAGTGAAGATGCGTAAAATACGTGAACTCAATGCCCCAGTACAAGAGTTTCCTGATTGATTCGGTTGCGTCACCTTTTTGGAGACGCATTGTAGGCATGACATTAAGAAATGTCTGCGCGGTCGCCAACGACCCTCGGATCACATTTGCTCATAGGTGAACTACTCAATTGAATGCAAGGTTGTTGTGGCGGCGGAGCTGTTGGAATTATATTATTGCCTCTTCGTCCAATCACTAAAATATCTGTGTGATTTGTCACTGGTCAGCGAGAAAAGATCGTGGGTCGCCAACTTGTTGAGTTACTTTAACACACTCCGCTGGATAATAAATTTTGAACCACGCTCAATGCGCGTGTAAATGACTGAAGCAGAAGTATGCTCTTTGCAGGTTCGCGTCATGTTTATCGACAAGAGCGTGCCAAAGCGTTGCTGAAAGTCTATTTTTATTGGAGCTGTTCGCCAGGAGACAGACAGAATGCTTTAGCCCGTCAGTGATAAACGTTCGGCGTAGTTGTCTACCAGTTCTAGGTTATTAATTTTGTGGGTTCTGTCGACTTTTCTGCAATGAGCGCAGTCACAAGGTATACAACGTTTCGGATTTATCGAGATCTACTGCGTGTCGCGGTACTCCAGACGCACCTTGTTCATTTTCGTGCAGTTGGTTGTGAGCTATGTTTCTAAGTTCGGCAAACAATACTCAAAAGTTCATCACAAGTATCTACTACAAAATCGTATAAACGGGAAATATCTGCCAACACAAGTGTTCGGGGACGCAACCAGTTATCACAAACGCCTCGAGAAAAATGTTCCCAACCTTCTAAGAGCTTGCGCTCGTGGAGGATTCTTCGTATTCATCATCCGATGAGTCAACCGCGTTGGCAGACCTGGCAGATCGAATTGCGGGCAAGCGTAGTGGCGTCGAACAAAACAGTTCATTGGAATTCTTCTCCCTTTAAGGCTAATTAACGTCATAATCGCCTTCAGTTAAGCTCATAAAGACCCACCGACGCGCTCTTCTTGCCGTTTCGTAACGGCGGCGTTTGTCGGTAAAACATTTGCAAGTGAACGGAGGCCGACGTGCAGGTGAAGTTAAGTTGACGTTGAGACTGTTTTGTGTAAGACAATCCACAATCGTTTATCTGACTCAGGGAATGTTAAGCTTGCCTGGGTTTATCATTCGTCATGTTACGTTAAGTTGGAATCCAGCCCGCAGTGATATTTTCGCGCAGTTCGACTGCAGAGGCAATCGCCGCTGCTGATTTCTGTGAAGGCAGCATTGTGACGTACAAATTCGGGAAGTTCGTGAATGAAACAGGAACTTCAAACTTTTTTTAAAAGAACTTCGTTTTCTTTGGTGGTTTTGGGTAATACTTAATTGTTTGGTAAGTTTTGTGAAAATTTGACTTTCTTTGATATTTTCAATGAACATATGTTGATGCAGTTAACATTTTGAAACCCGCAAATGAGCGTTATCTCGATTCACGCGACGCGTCCTCGCGTTTCATTCATCGCCATCGGATCGCGTTGATTTTCCGAACAGTCGTTCGTCATCGCGTTGCTGACAAAATGTTAGGATAACAAACATGATCCGACTTAAGTTGTTGACAGTTGCACCTGTGTTGCCGATCTAAACTGCTGCTGCGTTTTCTCTTTTTCTTTGACTGAAAGATAGTGTGCACTGTGTCTCAGCCTCGTGACCTCATCGTGTTTCTGAAGAACGGCCTTCCTTGACGCATTACAAGTCGCATCCGATTCTCACGCTTTCGCGACGTGGTGGCCAAGAGTTTGCGGTAGCGTACCACTCACTGCCATCTTTACGCTGACACTGATACGGGTTTCAGAAGTTATTAGTGAAATTATTATTCCTATTCTGGATCGTTTTCGAACAATTTTATGCAGCCTCCACATGAAAACTGAAACGGTCGTTAGTATTTGCGAGCGAAATGTTGAAAATTTTGACAGCGGTTAACGTTGGGGCCCGTTTTTGCTTTTGTGCTTCTTGCCTTGCCAGCTTTTCATATCCCTGAGATCATAATTAGAATGTGAAGAATAATGAACAGTCAATATGCAGCTTGTGTTTGGGTACAGAGTGCGTTCTTGGTTTCGAATCGATTTGTACGTTAAATGCTATGATTACCGGCCAAACGAGTCGTTTTCTTCTGTTTGCTGTTTTGCTTGCAGTACGTTGCCACCCTTATCGCAACAGAAACCAGTGTAAACTTTTTTATGAGCTGAAGGCGATTGCAAGAGACGACTGCGGCGAAACTTTGTTCGTGTTTCGGTTTCTCTTCTGTGATGCCCCATCTTAGACAATGGACAAATCGTCCGGTGATGGATCACCTTAGTGGCGCATTGTATGCTTTCTAAGGTCTGATCTGCAATTGGAGGATTGTGACGACACACGAGTGGTGTTCATGACTCAAGTGTTCCTTACTCAAAGTTTAAAGTGCTATGCACGTTTCACTGGATCCCTTCATTGGCATTAAAACGCAACGCGTGTTGTTTTGCGAAGAAATCACCGCAGAAGTGAAACCGTGTTCCTAATCGCCACTGAAGTGACCAGCTAACCGTGATGTAATGGAGCCGAAAGGGATCCCGGTGTAATACTGTGCGTCAATTGCTGGTGGTCCGCGAGAGATTATACGCTTCGTTGCCCACCGTCGTCGAAGCGTTCGCTTTTTTCTCAGTGCAGTGTTTCAAGCTCTCGCCAAACGCCCCTAGCCATTCAGATCGTGTCGTGTTATGCGACGGCGGTTTAATGCCTTCGCCATATTCAGGATCGCAGACTTTGGCTTGGTGGCGGGATCGTTCAGCAGATAATATCAGCGTTTTAGGCCGTCTACATCGCCGTCAAGCTATACAAAAGGCCTTTGGATCGTTGAAATGTCGAAATCGACCGTTATTGAAAAAGGTAGAAATATTTGGGCAGCAGTCAGAAGTTGCATTATACCATTAGCAGCCGTACGCGATCGAACGAAAGCAGATTTAAGGTCTCAGTTTGGGTATTGGTGCCGCACCGGCATGAAAAAATATTGCAAGTGACTTCAAAAACCTGACGCTCCGCAAGGATTTGTGTTCATCTAGCGCTAATTAACCAAAGGGATTTAGTAAGAAATTAAGGAATTGAATTGTTTGGCCAGAGTAACATGGAAGTATTGCAGGTAGTAACATGGAAATGCAGCAAGCTTGGTAATTTAACTACCTGCGAATAGAAATAGCTTTCAAACCATTGGGTTGGGAAGATAGCATCCGTGAAGCAGATCGGTGTGGTCATTGAAATGCAGCGAAGCTTAACAACGGCCATTTCTGGTCCCGATTCCAAGTCGCTTTCCGTTCAGTTGAAATGTGACGAATCAGCGCTAAGTGTAGTTGGATTATGATGAGACTGTGCACTGCGTGGGTGTTGTTGTGGTCGGTGTTTGTGTTTTGAATACCATAGTGAGAATTCACTAGACTGTCGCTTGAATTCGTAGGCGCAAAAAGGGTAGGTCCCTTTGATACCTTTTTAGACACCCCAGGTTATAATAGACAAGTGAAACCACTCGCTGCATTGGATTGAAAGCCACGGGCTGGATTTACGAAAGCCGCGAACACACACGGCTCGGACCCGTGAAATTGCGTATAATTCCACTACATGCATACGGTGTTTCATCGTCTTTTCAAATGCTTCCGCGTTGCAGGAGAATAAAAAAATGATTTTGAGTCAACTGCTGTCAACGCGAGCTCGGCCCTGGCACCGCAACAGCGAAAGCGCTGTTGGAACTAGTACGTTTTGTCTTCGTCGAGAATTTCAAGAGCGGCCAAATCTTAGCTGGAAACTGTTGTGAGGTTGTTCAGCTGCGCTCTTAATAGCCGCTGTGGGAATGGTTTCCCGCTCGCTGAAACTCCCCTTGAAATGTGGAGTCCGCCGCATTCCAGCGTGGATGTAGTGCACAGCGACGCCCCCGCGTCCTGCAATCTCGGCTGCGAGATCCGTTTTTTGTTTACTTTTCCGAAGTCCCTGTTTACCCAACATGCGATTCACCTTTTTGCTTGCCGCCGCGTCATCTCGTCGAAAGCTCTTGAAGGATACGAACGATAACACAGCGTTTGAAGATCGGATGCCATGATAAAATGGTTAAGGACAATGATGACATGAGCGACCGCCACATAGCTTACGTGTCCCGATGATTTACATTAAAGCGCGCCGGAATACTTCATAAGACATACGCCAGAAATGAAGTCACGTTTCTGATTGTGCGGAATGTAATAGTCTAAGTAAAGAAATTTGACGTCTTAACACGCTGTTGATTCATTCCTGTTCGTTCTTGTTTAAGTGGTTCTTCATCATGAATCGTTACAGTTATCCGCAAAACGACGTTACGTCTTCGTAAAACCTTTGGTGTATTTGATATTTGCGTTGCTCAACAGATGAATTGTTGCAGCCACGATGGAGTGGTAACTTTAGGCCTTTAGTTGTTTTGAATAGTTTGTGCAGATTTTTGGCAGCTGATAGATAATACTGTAAAAAAATAGAGATTCTAAACTGTAAGTGCTGCCGAAAGGTCTGAAATCTTAGAAACGTTTTTCTGGTTTGTCACAGAAAAGTATTTCTTTAAAACCCTTTTTCATTCGTTGAAGGCAGTTTTTCGCTTAAGACAATGCTACCCATGGCTGGCATTGCAGGTTATCTACTAGTTAAATGGTTTTGGTGAAAATGTTTGGCGGCATGCATGCAATTTTTCAGTTCCAGTTCCTAACTAAAATCCCGGCGTTTTTCAGTTCGTAAAGCATGACGCAGCCTGCATAGTAATTAGTGGCCTTCATTGCTGAACGTTGTGCTGGTGCCGTTATGTGTCACCACTGATGTTTGGACTGTTCTCATCGTAAATTGCTCTAGTAACGCGTTAGAGTTTGTTTCTTTGGCAAATAAGCTTTTCTCTAAAATAGGTTTTCTCTTTGTGCACGCGTCGAAGCGTTTAAAATGGAGCCAAAGCTGAGCACATTCCGCCGAGCTGCCCCTTGCCCAAAATGCGCAAGCCAATAGAACGCGATTGTCGCGCTGAGTGGGACCGCGCTTGTGCAGGGCAACGCCAACATAGTTACTCTGTGACTGGACCACGATTTCCGGCCGCACTGCCCCTTGTTTCCTGACCTGTTCATGCGAGCGCAAATCCGCCGGCTTTCTTTGTGAAGATTAGTGTAGTTTTATGTAGGCGGATATGGTTGCAGGTGCGCTTGGCGATGTCAGTCAAAGGGGTTCCTACGACGTCTTGTAACAACGATGACGCATTTGTGTGGCGCCTGATCGGAAACGAAATCATCAATTTTCCTGTTCGTAACCAGCGCCTTACTTTTTTTCAGCAACAATATGCTAAGAGTGACTGCCTGTTGTCGAACGCCCACCAGCTGACCAATTTGGGATATATCACCGAGGAATCGCTAACTCGACGAGCCGAACTTGCCGGCGAGGAAATAGCACGAGTTGTCTGCGAAATGGAAAGGAAAAAGCAAGAAATGGAAGTCGCTGGAAAGATGTACAAATTTGTTGACCAGGTAACATCACGTTCCCGAAATTACAGTATACACTTTGAGATCGTCGGGAAATTGAACACTAGGCTTGTTCTGCTACTTCAGTTATTGTAAGTTAGATGGTTGACCTTTGTACGGGTCCCTCTCTGCTTAGTTTCACTTCTACATTTCATTGGAAAGATAAACCTCTGAGCTGGTCTTGGTAAGATGAAGCCCTTCGAGCAATCTAATGGTTTTTATCGGGCTGATGCCAAAAGGCGTCTGGATTGTGCGTAGCGTGAAGCGAGCTGGCCATGCCTTGGAAGTGATTAAACGAGATTTACCTCGTCTGCTTAAATATAACCCGCATCAACCATGCGGTCTTCAATTTTCTGCTACGCAAACTTTTATTTGTGTCCTTTTCGATACTTTTCGGTTCCGCGATTGCAATCGACTTTTGACAAAACATTCCGCTCCGCAGCTTGTCGTTCACGTCCCGCTCCCAGGATGCAGTTTCGTCCAATCCTGCCCTTGATCGCTCGCCGTTCAGCCGTACCTTTGTTTGTTAAACCCTGTGTCCGATGTCCGCGCACAAGCGCAACGAGGGATAATTTAAATCAGTCTTCATCTGGGTTTTCTCATTAAACACTCGTCAGGGATTAAACACGACAAATGTAATTCGATCGTCGCGTAGTTAAACAACAGCGACCGAAACGTGTTTTGTTCGGCGGCCCGGGGCCAGGTTAGTTACAGGTGAAAGCGACCGCGGTACCAGTCGTTGAGTCGAGTCTGACCGTCTTCTCCGCAGCAGATAACTAGTGTCGTCGCATCAAACTGGGGTCGGCTAACGGTCTCGCGGTCATCACGTTAATCGCGAATGTCTGTTTGTGTAAACTGTACAGCTCAACAGGAAATTCGGCACGTGTCGTTGCTGTGCGTTTACAATTTCTTTATTACCGGTCTGTACTTTTGCCGCTTTGAATGTGCTGCTTGATAGTTGGAAACAGTGGCGGTTTTGTAAAGACTCGGCATCCCTCCCTAACTGCGCTGCAGAACACTGCGACGTTGCGTGCGGTCCGTCGCTAAATTGGCCCACAATTTACATTCCGTTCTCGGTTGACTTTCTCAAAGCAAACAACTCTTTAAACCAATGTCAGTGCGAAGACTCGTCAATCGCTGCTCATTTGACCCCGCGACCTGTGACGTAACGGACCTTTTTTGTTGCCAAGCCTCAAAGCGATGCGGAAAGCGCGGTTGTGTTGCAAAATCCCCTGTATCCATATTATCGCGTCAACATGGAGCTGCCCGCCTTTTTCTTGGTCGCTTCGGAAGAGGGCGATGACACTTCGCGTCTGACGACAATGGACACCTGATTAATACTCGGCTTGTTTTGTATCCGTAGGCCAGATGTAGGCATAAGCTTTCCAGGAACCATGCGAAGCGTGAGAGCGCGTTTATTTTTCGCAATCCCAGAGACTTGAAAGCGGCGAGGTGTTATATGCCCGAAACAATAGTTCGTTTCGAATGTCGCGATCCATAGCCGTAATCCGAAATCCTGTAGCCTCGCAACATCGACTGTGCATTGGTCATGTAACGGTATCTTCCCGCACGGATTTTAATCAAGCATTGCAGCCAAATGACACCTGTCCGGACAAGCTACAATCATCTGACCTTCTGATCCGCTTTCTCACGGAATTGTGCGTCTTCACTGGAGCTTAGTCGCCTGGACGGTCAGACACATCGTACTGCGATTTTAATGGCATGGTTGAAATGTTTGATTCAGTCGAATAGCGTTCGAGACTACTGACGATCCGCAATCGTCCTGATGTCCGTTTGTTGTGCAGTTAACGATGACTTGGTTTTTTTATCCCGCGCTCTTGAGATGATGCACACTGGCCAGTTTGTTGTAGGCTTAAGTCATGCTTCTTGCAAAGGGTGGGGGTGCATAACGATGGTTGGGCGGGGCCAGAAAAAGAATTCCACTATTTTGTGCTGCTCTTTGGTGGTAAAACACGGCGTGTAGTGGTGTGTTGCAGTTTAAGTGCAAATCAACTTCACTCCTTTTTTTAAATGCCATTGGTTAAGGTTGGACAGCAGCAGACATGCGGTTATCTGGAACTGTCTGCACCTTGTCCTGTTGCGTGTGCTCACTTGCTTTTTATTTATAGCAACGCTTTGGCGCGCTCTAGTGGTTCAAATGAAAGCAAACGTGTCCGATTGCACGTTTGCGTCATCTGCATTTTAGGAAAATGACTCAGGGCTCGCTTACGTCGTTGGTGAAATAGTCCTATGACAGAAATGCCATTTTTTTCGACCTCAGTCAATCGTATCCGCGAACATTTTAGTACTTGAATCGTGTGGCGGTTGCTGTCATTATAAAGTGTATTTGTTGGCATGTGCTTCAAAACTAGGTTGTATCAGCGACTGTTACGAATTTTTTCAAGCAGGTTAGCACGTGATACATTCTGGCCACCGTTCCAGCATACCGCTTGTCACAAGCTCATTGCAGACACCAAATTCGACTTTTTGTTTGTTTGTAGGCGTATTCATGGGCGCTGGATGGTATGAAGTTTGTGACCAACCTTAGCTTGGAAGACTGCCTGACGACCGAGTCATGCAATAGCACACTCGCAAAGTTCGATCAATACATGGATGAACATCCTGCAATACCTGCAGTAAGAAGATACTTTCTGCATTTTCTCATAATTATCGAACAGTAAAACAAGATCAATGGGACTTGGTCCTGCTTGCGTGTTTGTGATAAAATTACTTTCATCGTTTTAGTGGCGGTGGTCTTTTATTCACTGTGCACCTTGTGCCAAGATTGCATTGTTTCGCAGCACCGTTTCAACGAGATGCTCGAGCTTGCCAGTCGTTATGGCAACGCGAAGTGCATGAGACAGCTGGAATTCGCTCAGCAGAAATGCGTCGAAACCGCCGAGCTTTTCACCAAGCGAAGAGAACTCCTTCTCAAGGTGAGTGTTTGCCGTTTGTCAACATTTGTGACCTCGGAGGTGTTGAATACGACGTTCGCCGCCACCAAATAACAGTAATCGCACACCCGCAACGATGTTCGGATCATCACATAAGAATAGCAACAACAACAGCAAACTGCTCTGTGGTGAACTCGACGTTTTTTCTCCAGGCCAAAAGTCAAATAAAATCAGGCGAGAAGAAAAAGAAAAGCACGTCTTTCCGCATGCGAAACCGAGAAAAGCTGGACCAAAACAACCGTTCGCGGCAAGACGTCCAAAAAGTGGACGGTCTGTTGCCAAACAGCGGCCACACCCCCTCTCCGACGCACCCTGACGTGCGCAGGGTCAGTCTGCTGTCGTCCACTGACGAAGTGATGTCGAACGAAGACACCCTTTCATCCTTTTCGTACGATTCCGCCTCTCTGGACGCGGATGACGTGCAGTCTTCCAGTGGCCGTGACAGCACTCCCACGTCGACCAGTATGGACAGCGGCGTCATGATGCCTTCCTGCTACAGAGAGCACGACCCGACCGACGCGTTATCCGATGCAGGGACTGCCAGGAGCCGAAAACCCGCCAAGAAAATGCTCAAAAAGTCAGCGAGCATGAGCTACAAATCGTGTTCAGAATCTGCCACGCTCTGTCGCCTTCATTCCCAGACGGGACTGACGATAGGATCGCCGTTCCGTACCGAAGAACCAAGTGCGGAAGGAAAGTCGTAAGTCTTCGTTCTCTCTCACGCATGTAGTGCAGTGGTGTTTGTGTTTATCGTTAAAATGTATTAGGGGCTTCGAAGTGGCTTCTACTAAATTTGTTTTGTCTCGTTTTTGATGTGTAAACATTTAGTAATATTGATATTTTCGCAGCGTAGTAATGTCTGCGGTCAGTTAGCATCAGGTTCAAGTAAGATTTTGGTGCTGCCCCTCTAATATGTTCTTTTGCAAAATGCTTAGTAGAAACAAAAGAGAACGTCATTCAGCTGATGAAGTACATAACAGTGTTTTTTGCCTGTTTCTTTGCTCTCGTCGATAATAATTCGCATTTTTTCAGGAAAGTTGCCCTTACGATTGAGGAGCTTCTGCTCACAGAGAAGGAATACGTTCGCTCGCTGAACTACGTCATCGAGGTTAGCTGCCACATGAACTTTCATTATTTTTGTGGAGCTGTTTTTTTTTGCTAGCGAGCTGGCAAATTTGTTAGCTAGTGGTGGACACGGCGATGTTTATAAAAACATATTTTGGCTGCTCGTGTCCATTTGATGTGCAATTAAGATGAACATAGTGGTTAGATCAGGCCTGCCCAACCTTTTTGGTGTTGCGGGCCACAAACGTTTATGTGACGTAACAAATCCCTTGATTTTGATAAGTTTTATGCTATATCACGAAATGATAATGAGTCCTATAGTTGCACGCAGTGTTGCCAGCTTGTATGGATTTAAACCAAATCTAAAAAATTGACATATTTTTGAAGCGTTTGTTATACAAGTTTGGGTGGTATGCCCATAACAGAAACAAGAGTTTTGATAGCAAATTTACTTCAGCCTATAAAAAAATACTAAAATTTCAAAAATCTGCTTTCAAACTTATTACATCGCGGGCCACATAAAACAACCTCGCGGGCCACGGGTTGGGCAGCCTTGGGTTAGATTTTGCCTGTACTCCCCTGGCTTGCTTGAACTGTTACGAAAGTTTTTTTGCATGTATGAGGTACGCAACCCTGCTCAAGGTTCTGCGTTATTCACGCCTTTTCAACGATCTTGTTTTCAGAATTACTTTCCGGAGATGGGCAGACTCGACATACCTCAACCTCTCAGATGCAAGGGCAACGTCATATTCGGAAATTTAGAGAAAATCGCGGACTTTCACAGTCACTACTTTTTAAGGGATTTGGAAGAGTGTCAGGGCGACCCGATGCTGGTCGCGAAAACCTTTCAAAAACATGTGAGTGTGACTTAAAAGTGCTTTTCATATGCGTTAACAGTGTTTTGTCAAAGCACTTTATTTGATCAGCTTTTCTGAATTTCATAGCTTAGCCTGTGTTTAAGTGTCCGCCTTCAAACTGTCCCGAGTGCACCAGTAACCGCGCAGTGTTTTTAACTGTACTAACAAAGACTTTTGCCCAAGCTCAAGCTGTGTGGAAATGTAACTATGACCGAACATCCCAGGAGTGTTCAGACTTTATTTTGTAATATTTCGATTGCTGCAGCCGGGGGTGTAACCGTGACCGTTGTGAATTTTCAGAAGGAAAGCTTCGGCCTGTACGCCCTTTACAGCAAAAACAAGCCCCAGTCCGATTTGCTCCTCCAAGAGCATGGCAACGAGTTCTTCAAAACGAAGCAAATGGAACTTGGTGACAAAATGGACCTCGCTTCCTATCTGCTCAAGCCTGTGCAGCGAATGGGTGCGTGCCAATGGACCGCTATTGTTTTTGCTTCCGTGACACTTATGTCTGTGCTTCGTGATTGATTGGTTACCCGTGTATACACGGTATGGATTAGCAACGATTTAAGTAGGATCGATGCTTGCAAAGTCGAAAGAGACTGGAATGCGAAGTTTTTTCTTTCACCCCGCTATTTCAATCGCTCCTGTCGAATTTAAACGTATCGCTTGCGAGAAGCAAAAGAAGTCGCATTATATTTTTCTCACAGTTGACAATCTGAGCGGCAGTTGTTGAGACCGTGTTAGCATTTGCCGGTGCTCGTTAAATGTGTTGAAATAGTCTCGCGGACTGAATAAGCGAAAGGTTCCGGCACCCAACCCAGTTATGCCCTGGCCGTTTAAACCCAACTGGCAACTTGTCAACGCAGGGAAGTACGCTTTGTTGCTACACGCCATGGCTAAGAAGGCTACAGGACCCCAGGAGCGGTGCTTGAAAGAGGCTGAGGAACTGGTGAAATTCCAACTTCGCCATGGCAACGACCTGCTGACAATGGACTCGATACGCGACTGTGACGTCAACTTGAAAGAACAAGGAAAGCTATTACTCCAAGTACGTCCTGTGTTTACTCAGCGAGCCATTCAACATCGATAGCATATTTCTGATCCACGTCAGCAAGTCGTAAAGGAAATGCGCGCACGTTCTCTTGCTGCTTTTCAAAAAGGCATGTGTAACGATGTCACGGGTTTTGTTTAGACGCCGTGATGTGAAATTGATACTGGCCGATTTACCATCTGGTGTTTCTTCTGCCAGGAACAGTTCGTGATTATCAGCGGACGAAGAAAGTTCGTGCGTCGCGTCTTTTTGTTCGAAGACTTGATACTGTTCAGCAAGCCGATTCCTATGAATGGCGGTCATGACGCTTATCAATACAAGTGCAGCTACAAGGTAAAACAACACGTAAAATCGTGCATGCTGCAATTCTTATAAAACTGAATCTTCACTTCGCCCTCTGCGTTCCTTAGAAACAAGTGACTTTATCAGCCAATGCTGCTGTTTCAGCATTTTGCCGATTTATGTCTCAGACTGCCGAGATCGGCCTCACCGAGAACATCGGCGACTCTGGCTTCAAGTTCGAAATCTGGTTTCGACGGCGGAAGCCGCAAGCCTCCCAAGACACGTTCGTTTTGCAGAGCGCCGCGCGCTCCATCAAGCGCGCCTGGGTCGATGAAATTCGGGGGTTGCTATGGAAACAAGCACTGCGAAGCCGAGGTGAGTTCACGCCTCAGTGGTTTCGACGTTTTGAGTTGTGCGACCGATCGAAGCCCTAACATGAAACAAGCGGAAAGCAATTATGCGTTGACAAGTGACACCCTCGTCTTGTAAATGTCCAGCTGTGTCGTGAACAACGTGACACCTTCGTCTTGTAAATGTCCAGCTGTGTCGTTTAAGGCAAAAGTCGCCCGGCCTGCTGCTTCGACGCACATTTGCAAGACGAGCTGTTCGCAGATCACCGCATGATCGAGATGTCGAGCATGGGCGTCGGCAGCAAGCCGCACCTGGACTTGGCCGA
>Ga0210059_1003513_pt1 | contig 25108 bp, 16 predicted proteins | sample Ectturendosymbi2_FD_188042 | JGI IMG/M metagenome (GOLD analysis project Ga0210059, IMG submission 188042) | Ecteinascidia turbinata endosymbiont from Florida, USA - Sample 2 (SPAdes) (version 2) | ecosystem: Host-associated > Tunicates > Ascidians > Unclassified | place: Key West, Florida... | reverse complement strand
ATAATCGAAAAAACGTTGACAAAACGAAGGGGTGCGCAGCGGTTTTGAGTGAAGTGAAAGGAGTCAGCAGCGACAAGAAGTTTGAGAACTACTGTTCTAAAGGGAGCACAGAGCGACTGTAATGAAACGTTGTTGTGAAACAAAATGCGCTTCTGTGTGTATTAGGGCATCAGCGTTGAAAAGAGTTTTACAGGGTTGGCACAGTTACGGTCGTTTGAACTACGTTGCATCCATCTTTTCTGCAATCAAGTTTGTATTTCGCAATCAAAAACTTTCTTACATGTAACTTGTCAAGTGTTGAGCACAAAAACGTTGTAATTTTGTCAGAAAGGGTTACGAAGCGGAATTTGGGATTATAGCGGGTATACAGAAGATAACTCTTTAGGAAGCATTGCTCTACTTTATTTTGGGAAAGTGTTCCTAATCACTAGATAAATGTCCGCATATCGTAACTTTTTTAAATGTTTGAAGGTTTCTCGAAAATCGGTCATGAGTTACTTGAACCAAATCATCGTATAATTTTCGCTAATCACCGTAAAATTTTTGTGAAATATTTCGCAGTCCCAGAATGAAGACTCGCTGCAAAGTAAATTGCAGAAAATCCAGGAAGAAAAGTACATTTATGAAAACACGTCAAAGGTATGTGTTATAAAATGCTGTAGTTTGTGGGTGCTGTTTACTTTGCAATCTGCTATTTTGATTCAGAGCTAAAAATAAATTTTCAGGAAACCTTACGGCAGGCTTTGCAAGAAAAACTGGAAGCTGTTCGAAAAGTTGCCAGTTTAGAGGTAACCAGTTTAGAGGTGGATAGGACGTTTGAGGCAGAAATTGTGTAATGGCAAGAATGTTTCAAAATGTATAGTGATTTGGTTCTGTGCGATGAAACACCAATTGTTGTTGGCGGTTCCTTTGCATAATATCTGAACACAAAGCAACGCTGGTTCGCTAAAACTCGATAGCATTGCTCGAGGAAACACTATTGTTTCAACGAGGTTTCGTACAAATTATTATCGGTGGTCTTTAAAATATGTTGCATCGCTTGCCTTTAGCAACTATACATTTTTACTACATAGCGGTCGTTGAGCAACACGGAAGATGAGTGCACACATTTGCGGCTGATGCAAGAGCAGACGCAAAAGGAGTTGACCAGCCTTGCTGGAACGCATCAAGCCAAAATCAAAGAAATCCAGGAGACCACAGAAAAATTTCAGGTACGTGTAAAGGTGACGCAGTGTCTACACTTGCAGTTTTGCTTAAAAATGTGTTTTGCCAAATCCTTCTTGAGGAAAAATCTAGACACCCGCACCTCAGGGAAAGTGTCGCATATTTTTACTGCCACCGATATATGAGCAGTGGCTAAATGCAGGCAGACATTTCTGCAGAATTGTGGTAACTTAAAACCGTATCGGTAACATCTTTGTTTGAAATTTAAATTTTACTTTGCTGCGAATGTATGAGTTGGGTTCAGCTCGGATTGTTCATGCGACCACGCCTCTGCTGCTTTCACACAAACCATGCTTTCCTCGTTGCTGTCAGGAAACTGAAAAGAACAACAACGAAACGATCACTTCCCTTGAAAAAGAGAAAAGTGAATTGGAACAAAAATTAAGCGATGTCACGGCGGAAAAAGACACACTCCAAAACAGTTGCGATACTTTGTTGGAAGAAAACGGCAAGCTAAAGCAAGAGTGTACGTAGAGAGACTGGTGAAGTCTCCCCTGAGGCTTGTCTGGGCTTTCGTAATTATTTGGTTTTATCTGGCCTTTACAGTCATTTGGAAAAAGACAGCTATTTGTGAGTCAACTGGACTTCCTCGTTATTTCTCGTTGGCAGTGGGGTCACTTTAGTTTGAGTTGTTAGTATTTTGGTCATGACGCGTCTTTTTTGTATGTAGGTGAAGTCAATGGTGACTCATCCCACAACAGCATTCTAGAAAATCAAGGTACGTTTGTTTATGTGAGCAATGTTTAACGATGTCCAGACCATAGGTGACATCTGCATACAATTCAAAGCTAGCCCGTGGAAGTTGGTATGGCCTGGAGCGTCAAAAGATCCGCTTGGTGTGAATTGTTGAAAACATTGAGCAAAAATTCTGATAGTGCGGTGACAGGTTCTTCAAATTTTTGCCATAGCTCCGAAAACTCATTGAAATTATAGCACTTTCATTGCTGTGCACAAAACTATTTTGAAATAGTTCATCTATTTGTATTTGAAATGAAAATGCAATTCAATGCGCGATTGTTTTCGAAAAAGTATAATGAAACACAGGCTAAATTTTTGCCACTCCTCGAACAAAGCTTATGCCCCTACGGTTTCATACTTACTGCAACCAACGACGGGATGAACGTGTGTGCGCGGAATGATCGCTACTTTACTTTGGAGTGGCAGTGGTTTTCAGTAAATGTCAAGAAAGATGAGCTTTTAAGTTTACCGAGACTGAGCTTTTGAGCTTGCAACTCTGCGCTCAGTAGACTATGTCAAAATTATCTACCGAACCACGACAATTCGCGAGCAATAGATGTGTTCTCTCCAATGCCACTCCAGAGTTTCCAATGCCAGAGCGTTGTGGCGTTGTGTCCCTTACCGCAGTGGACATAAATTCCAGTTTCGTCCATAAAGTATGTGCAGGCGTGGAATGCGTGTCGTGTTAGGCACTGACGTTTCCGCTAAAGTTTGGCAACAAACCGTTTTTCTAAGATCTGTGGACTTCTCACGTTGACCTTGCGAGGTCCCGTTAGTTCAGCGGTTTACAAGCTTCATGTATGCCTTTTTTGGTCATGCACATAAAATCTGTTGGCGCAATGGTTGTTTCAGTCCCTTGCCTACCAAATTCACAGTTGCTTTTTGCGGCAGATGTTCAATTGGAAATTGTCAATCTCCTGGATAACATTCTTCAAGATCCTAACGGCTTGCCAAGTGAGTAACCTCATGCATTATTGATTTGGCGCTTAAAAGAAACTCTAATGCAATAATCTTTCCCATAATGTTGATTAATTTTTTGTTGGACATAACTGTTAAATATGTTCAAAGTTTTTATTAAAAAACGATAAAACATCAGCAATAGATTGCAAAAATAGTGCATTCTTTTTCCAACGGAAGAAAGCACTTTGTACAACGAAAGAAAATACATTTTACACGGGAGCTCATTGTCTCGCTGCAGTGGCTGAATGGATAGTTGCGATATTTGTGCAAATGCTTTGGGTGTGTGTTTCGCGATGGAGCATATCAGCATTATGGTGAAATACCATTGTTTGGATATGTAACTTGCTGCAACCACATCGTTTGCGTAACGTGTCTTCTGATGTAATTGTTAGACCTCTTTATTAAGTTTATTTTTCTTCTTTGCTTCGCAATTACAACAATTTTCTGTTCTTCGCCGGTCTTTTCTACTCGCGTGTTCATGCGCAGATACAAATATGCCTGCATACGCATTCAAAACGTGAATGCCATGAAAGATATGATTTTTTCCTGCGGGATTCTGTTGAGCATTTCTGCATTTCCATTGCTGGTAACCGAAACGAAGGAGAATGTGTGCCTGAACGTAAACAGCATGTTGATCCATCAGTGAGGCCTGGAAGCAAATGGCAACCTGCAGCAAGCTGACTACTTATTGCCATCAGCTGCCGTCAGTCCTACGTGTGTGTCTCTTCATTTCCTGTCAAGTCCACGTGAACTCTCGCGGTAATGACTCTGGTGCGGTAAACAGCATCAGTTCCAATTAAGTCGTGCAAATCGCTGAGCAGCATTGGGCATGAGATCAGTCACCGAGCGTTATCGCTTAGTGAAGAAAGTGGCTGTAGGTTCTGAACGCTGGCTGTGCGCGTGCCGTCCTTTTTCACTGCGCAGCAACGATGGTGCTAAGCTGACGACATCTTCTGTTGCGACTGTGCAGATGAATCGCTTCGGCTTGGAAATGGGCGTGTGTTACGTCATGGATCTCAGAGCGCTTTTATCTGTTATTGATTTTCGGAAGTAGCGACCAGAACTAGTGGCAATGCTGCTTTCAGTGTGGACAGCTGAGCAAGAGTTTGGGTTTTTCTGCTTCCGTTGCTTTCAAGCGAAACGCACGTCGAAAGGGACCGAGGAGAGAGGTGTAAAGTGATTTTGAAGCTTGTCCGGCCAAATCCTGACCTTCAGGTTTTGCTGGTGACGATAAAAGCAGTAGTTGATTGGTCAGTTGACTTCTGTTAGGTGGTTTTGTTTGACGTTTTCATTACTTATCTGGCAATTGCCTCCAGGAAGTAATGCTGTGGTTAAAGAGAAAATTACACCCAAGGATGGAACATGCAATCATAGACAGTGCAATGCAATTATAGTGGACACATCAGGTTGCTTAGTTGGGAGACCGACCTGTGCTCCTGCAACAACTAGGTTGACCCCTCAACTAGTAGGGACCTCTACAATAACCTACAACCTCAGTCCCTACACAATCAGCTGATTAATTAGATATTGGGTTTCTTCCGACAACAAAAGATGAGACGATTCACGAGCCCTGTGGTCTCTGTTTTCTGTTCGGCACAGTTACTTGTTAGGCAGCTGCAACAGGCCACGATCAAATGTTGTCACTTCTAGTATCGAGTGTGGCGTTCGTGGTTGTTCGCCTAATGTTTAGCTCGTGCTTTACATCTAACATAACGTCAAAAAAACAATAGACGAGATGCAGGAGACTGTCTTTGAAAGATAGACGCGACAGTTGTATTCCTCCTCAGACAATCTCTTGCTATTGGTTTCGTGACTATATACAGTATATCCGTTCGCTAATAGTGCCGTGGATATAATTACACTCAGACTTAGCGTCATCAGTGGAAAGCATTAGGACAATGATTGTGATCTATCGATATGAATGTTTTGTTCTATGAGATTCATTGCGTTGCTATTTCTGTTTTTTTAAGTGTAACCCTTTGTTTTTTGTAGATTTGATAAATTCTGGTGAGATCAACAACAACCTAAAGGAAAAGTTACAGCAGTTCATCAAAGTCAGAGGTTTGATCAGTTTTTAATTTTCTCAAACAAAACTGTTTTGCTTCCTGATTTTGCGTTTTGTAAATCTTTTTGTCCTATTGCTGCAGATAATATGGATGAAAAAGGTGCTATCATTGACATCAGTGGCGATGAAATCAAGGAACTAAAACGTAGGTATTGCACGTGGCAGGTAGAAAAAAGTCTTTATCATTACGCCGCAGTGATGAGCACGTGATGAGGACCGCACTTGCGCTTCGGGTCTCGGGTAGTTTCCCAAGACTTGAACTTCGCGTTGTGTTGCATATGTAGCAAGCTGTGCGGTATGTTGAAAGCAAACTCCTGTGGTATGTGCAGAACCGACCTTGGCCGATCATGCAGAAGGTGGCGAAAACTTAAAAGAGACTGGCGAAATAAGAAGCGAGTTGAAAGATCGCGGGGATGAAGCGTCGTTTCAATTGGACGATAATGCGAGCGATCTTCGTCAAGAGCTGATGGCAGCCAACAAAGAACTTTTAGCAAAAGAGGCCCGTGTCAAAATGCTCCGAAGTACGTCGTGTTGTTGTTCCCCGTTCGTGTTATTTTTGCGGAAGACTAAGTTCGGTCTGTTTCCACAAGTTTGGAAGTTGGATTAGAATTTTTCGAGTTTGTGAAAAATGCTGAAACGTATGGGTTATAAAAAAAGTAACGGAGCTTTGTTAGAAGTGAATACCAAGAAATTCGTTTTTCTATTTTCAGCCGAAATTCAAAAGATGGAAGAAACCATAAAGCAGTTACAGACCGCCCACTTGCAGGAGATTGAGAGCCGGAAAGCAATGGAGAATGACCTTGCGCAGTTCCGAGAAGATCGCGATCGTCAAGCAGCTGCTTTGAACGAAGCGAGCAGGTTAGAGGTTTCTGTTGATGTGTTGGCATTTTCGGTGTTGTAAATTTATGTTCGGCATTTCCATTGAAAGTGTTGCTTTGTCCGTGAAATGTTTTAGATGCAAGATTTCTTTAAGTTGTTTTCTATTCTTTAAATCGAAGTTTCATACTAGACCTCAATGTGGTTGATCGAACCTTTCTGAGCCTCAAGCATTGATGTCAGTGGGCGCACACCAATTCTGTATTTACAGCTTCCCGTGGTTAAATAGTCATTGAAAGCGGTTTTTACTGCATGTTGAACTTCCCTCGTGCTAAAGCTGGCAAAAAATACAGCATGAAATAACAAGCTACAAGGTAGCTCGTGCTAATCCACCAACTTTTTGTCACAGTTCGGGTTTGTGTAAATCTGATCTGCTGTATTAGCGCACCGTAGGTGCGTTTGTCTTCAGCAAATTTGAAAATTTAAACTGATTTTCGGAAAGTTGTTGGCTTTTAATTGATGCATCACCCAGTTTGCCGTTATGCCTATGTGAGTCAAAAACATTGTTCAGGCCTGCATCGAAAACTTCTAGAAATGCAGTTAAGCATGCATGTAAGTGGACTGCCTTCCAAGTGATGCTACAGTATGGGGATTAGAAAAGTGATTTAGCTAATTACATCTTTTAAAACACTCACGAACAATTTTGCGTAAACAGAAACAGCAGAAAACTCTGCCATTTACGTTTTGGTGTCTCCCGCTTGCTTCAGGTTTGGTTTTTAACAACTTGTACGTCGATATTCTGCCCTAATGCTACTCGGCCGGAACGATTTGCAATTTTTGCACTGGTTTGTAAAGCGGAACATCATGCGAGCGAATGACCGTTCGGTTTCATTTGTACGCTGTTGCGGACCGCTTTTCTTCCGTAAGCGCCTCTGCAGAATTGGTTCGGTTACTTGCGGTTCACAAACGCTGCACATTTTTTTCAGGGAGCTCCAGGAAGCGCTGACCGCGAGAGAAAACTTGCTGGAAAGAGAGGAAACTATTCGTTTAGAAGTTGAGGCGTCAGAACGAATGATGCAGATGTGCGCTGACTCATCTGAGAGCGCGAGCGAAACGGAAGACGTTGATGGCGCTGGTGCGTGCTGCAGAATTTTTTTAACGCGTGATACTTGAAATGGCGTCATGCTTTGTATTTGCTTACGTTACATCACGTGCAGCTAGTGAGCAAAGGCGATGCTTGCAAACAACTTGATTTCTGAGACAGATTTTGGGTCATGTGTACCTTTAAATGCATAGTTGCTGTATTGCACCAGCGCTCATGCCACATTTCCTGCACGGAGCAAGTGACCACGCTCGTTACGACTTATCGCGAGTTAGGTCCCATAGTTTAATAATTTAGAGAAAGACAGTTGGAGTGGTGCGACGAGTCTGTGCACTGCTCATCTACGTTTTCACTGAGGTCAGCTGTTTATTTTTATTGTTGAACAGATAACGTAATAACTGCAACCTATACCAACTTAGATCCTGATGCCTGAAGAAAAAAAGTCCTTGCTTTGCAGAACATGTATGAAATGCGTTAAACAAAAATACCGAAAGTGTTTGGCAGGATGGCAAATCGTATTTTTCAGAAGCAAAATTCTCTTCAAAAACACCTTAGAGAAAAAGTGTTACTGCATAGTGCTAATCTTATTAATTTCTTAATTGATAAATGAAACAACTTATCACTCCAGTAAGCTTAAATCCGAGTTTACCCTTCGGATAAATTCAGTTGCTTTGTTTCAACTGCTTGAAAGCATAGAAAGATTCATATTCGCTTATTTGCAGAGACTAACCTCAAAGCCTATTTTTCTCGTGATAACCAGGTGGTACTGGCTTCTCTTACAACCAACCCTTCAGCATGACAAAACGTTCATTCACACCTACAAGTTGTAACAAAATGTGTGTGATGAAAATCTCACAATGGCTTTACTCATTGTGAGTGTCTCGCCGTTTATGTGAGACAGTCCAACTTCAGTAAGAGTGATCATCGGTGGATTGTCGGTTCATGCCAACTGTTGTTTACTCCACCATTGTAGAATGTTTCTATCAGCTGTCGTGTGCTGACCTCAGTGTCATGTTATGCGAAAATTGCTTCGTTTTTCTGAACATAAGCACTGTTGCCTCAGCTGAGTAGTTACTTGGTTTCGTTTGGCAAAAGCGACATTTAGCAAAGTGTATTTTAAAACTCATGTATTTGAGCTGCTGGGAAGCATCCTTTCGATTTTCCTCCCAGGGCTTATCCGCACAGAGATACTGTATAAGTTTCGTAGTTGCTGTTGTGTCGATGTTCCCCAGGTTCGAAAACTTGCCAATAGACTTAGTGTTTTGTTTTTGACAACGAGCTGATAATGTTTACCCAGTAAGCGAAATATATACTATGATAAGATCACAGTGTTCGATTCTTGGCTGTGAAAGAACTCTTTTCGATAAACGGTGTTTGGAATTTTTGTAGTTGTAACATGGAACATCCTGGTAGATTTAATGGTTGTTACGAAGACCCTGCTGGTTATACGCTGACAGTGCAGCTTAAAAGATGTTGGGTTAAAATTAAGTATCAACGTAAGTCACGGTATCAGTTAAAGTTAAACTACTGTTTTTCTCCGTCAAGCAGCCGTCAAAAATTTTTTTACTTGAAGTTTGCGGAGGTTTCTGAGGGTTGAAGTTTGCGGAGGTTTCTGAGGGTTTCCTTAGTAACAACTGAAAAAGAAAAATGTTAGTAACAAGGAAGTTTTGAGCACATAAACTTACCACTTTTTCTTGTCAGTCGTGAGATTTTGATCCATTGTGGTTCCTGTGACACCTTCAAGTAGTTGATTACAAATGGCAAAAACTTCTTGATGTAGATAAAAACAAAACCACTCAATCTGCTGCAAATCGTTCCCCGGGCACAAAAATCATGCTTTTATGTAAGTGTAATAATTCTCTTCAAATGTTCAGCGCATAACATAATTTGATTTATTTCAGAACAAAGATACTTGTTTCCTTTATTGCTCATTTACAACACGACTATTTTACCTTTAGAACGGAGCGGCGTGCTACCCGACGCTTTCTTAATTTTCAGAGCAAAGTTAAAGGAAATTAAAGGTAAGTCTTCGCAAGTCGTCAGTACGTTTGGAGACAATACATTTGGTAATGTCAGCAACCTTAATGTCTAGTAGTCCTGCCTAGAAACAGATATGAGTTATTGGTTTTAAAAATATCCTCATTTTTCGTGATAACTCTCACTTACCCTTTTGCGTATGTGTCTCCGAAGGACTTGATAGTCGCAGTCAGCTTTCAGCATTGCTTCTGTTTGAATCTTTATCTAGCAGTAGTTATTTTCATTCTACGTTGACGACCGCAAACTGTGGAAGTTCTATAGTATCGACGATGGTTTACTTGTATTTTAGTGAAACTGAAGCAGTCCAACAATCAGCTTCAAATTGCCGAAGAAGAAAATCGGCAATTAAAAGGTAGGAGGGAGGTTGCAGTGTTTGACCTAACACTAATTTGTGAGCTGTGACATTGGCCGGGACCGCCGCTGCTCGTTGCACAAATTAAATTTTCGAAAGTTAGTTCTCGTTAAATAGTTATTCAAAAGTAACAAAATCTTCGGACAAACATTATTTATGCTTAAGAACAATCCTAAAGTTTCGAAATAAAGCGCGAATACTTTTTTGAAGTATTTTTAGTTTTGAATGAAATTGTTAAGCTGTCCCGATCCAACATCAAATGATCAATTTTGTGTTTTCATGTTTTAATCAACCTGCACGCTTACAAAATAGAAAGTGTACAAACAAATGTGCACTTACGAGCAGCGAAGAAAGCGCTAGAAGTGTTTACTCAAGTTGCTGAACGATTAAGCGCTGTAAAGGAAGCTATGACAAAACAAAACTTAACAATACACGTGATGATGATTTGAAGCTCCAACCATGGGTTTTTCATGTGTTCTTCCTGTGCGATATATAATGAATTCTTGTTTGTGGCGTTATTAATTGTTTTGTGCATATTTACAACTTTGCTGTGTGTTGATGACACCTTCAAGATCTTGAATAAAAACGCAAGCGCTCGATTTTTAGCCTAGTTTCCACTAAAAACTGGAAGTGGAATACTTCCCTCTTGCGGTTGGGGCCCAGGGCCCGAAAACCTCGGCCAAAAAGGCCTAAACCAACCCACTTATGACATCACCCACAAAAAACCGGAAACGTAAAACCTCAAATTTTTTTCATTGCAAACTAAAAAACTCACCGAGTCGTTCGAGGGTTTGAACAGCTCTCTAGCACAATCGACTGGTGAGTTATGGAATTGCAAAGTGGCGTGAAAATACGGGATTTACAGGTAAATCTACCCGACAGCGAAGGTGTAGTTCACAGCTTGAGTACAAGGCCTCAAATCAATGTTTCTGTTGAGGTCGTAGTCAGAAGTTTCGAAAGTTTATCAGCCAGGTCGAAACAAATGTGCCAGTATGCATTGAAAGATGTATTAGACCAGCTATGTCCAGTGTGGCCCTGTCGAAAGTTTTGCGCGGCCCAATTTAAGTTTTCGCTGTAGTGTAAGTATCCTGCATACTGACAACCTGTCCTTATTTAGATAATCTTAAATTTGTCATTTTTTATGCAGGTGGTCCTCAGTGCCACTTTATCACATCTGTACTGCATGTTGGGAGATTTCCATGTCCACTGACACCTTGGTGCAAAACTTTTTACTAGTTTTCTAATTTAAACCCTAGTTCCATTGGCACTAAACTTGCGTATGAAATCACGCTTGTGACAGAGTGTTTAAAGGTGCTAAACAGTCGTTACTATTGCAGTTAGGATTCGAACGCTTTCAGTGCATTAGCTCGAGCTTAGTTTGCTAAGATCAAAGTAAGTCATTGAATGTGCGGCCCTCGTTAAAGATCGTGACATAATGTTTGGCCCAGTAAGCAATTTCGGTTAGACATGGCTGTGCTAGACGAATCCTGTTTCATTTTGCAAGTCAATTTGGAGGAGCATAAAATGTTTTTTCACCCATATAAAGCGGTGAATACTCTTGTTGGAGCTAGTAATAACTTAAGTTGCGTGTGGTAGGCTGCCTCTAATTCTTCGTGAGCCACGTGCAGTCTAGCATTTTAAAATTTATTCTCGCTTGTGTTGTAGACTTAAAGTTTAAACTGTCTCCGTTTTTTTTAAACCTTTTACGTCTTCTGCACGACCATTTATGGGCAAATAAATCAGGGAAGAAAAAGGGTAACGCACTTGACATTTGCATTCCATCAGCTCAACTCATAAAAAAGGTATTTATTACGTCACATAGCTAAATTGTGAAAGCACTGACCCAGCATGTATCATGTGTAGTTCCAATGCCTACTTTGTGTTTTTCAGTTTTGATTTCTGGTTCGCTAGTTAAGCAGGATTGAGCATTAACTTTTTTAATTGATATGCATTGCAGAAAATATAGAAGAAATCGAAACATCACACCCGAACACGACAGGTTTGCATCTGCTTTAGCGTTGAATATTGCTTTTAAATTGATCTTATCTTGACAGGGAATGTTTGACACAGATTTATTTTGGCTTTCGAACAGTGGCATATGTGTTTCTAACGCCTTTTTAGTATAATTTATCAACATCATCTGTCACCCAGTACTATATTATATTGTATTTGGTGATAGTGCGCAGTGCGAGGTAACAGTAGCCACACTTCTATGTATAGCAGTTTCCTCAAGTAGCTCTACGTTGTGCAGCGATTCCGAATGAGATTGCCGGTAAAAACATATACAGTTATCCGAAATGAACTTTTACGTAGAACTGAACCTTAATTCCCATGCAGTTGGAATATTCTTTACGGGTCTTCCTGAAAAAATGACCCATTTCGCTCATAGCAGGAACTTCGGCTTACCCCAGTAAATTTTGCTGAAAATATCACCCAAAGCAGATCTTGGAAATGTTGGACGCAAATTTAAAGTATGCTTATGTATGTTACATTTTTATCGTTAGTGGCAGCCAGGTATTTTTGTTTTATGCACTCACCTTCAACAACATGTAGGTTTGTTGTAATAAAACATAGCAGTGACAAGGGGTGACCATTTAACTAGTCAAATGGGGTAGCTCATACTGGGGTTTTGTGCTCATACCATAGAAAGTTCGTGGTGTTCAACTACTTCCATAGTACTCGGCTTATGAACCTCACGTTGGGAATAACTGGTTTGCGGCATTCGTAAAAAGCCACAAAGACCTGATGAAATGAAGCCTAGCGGTTAAAGGGTTGAAACTCTGCCTTTAAGCCTTGGCACTTGTGCACGTGCGCTTAGGGTGAAAGTAATGGATGGAAAACTCAGACAAAATTTTTGGAATGTTTTTTTAGTAGATGAACTTCAAGAGCTCAACCAAAAGTTCTCCTCAGTGAATGAAGAAAACAGCCAACTGAAAGGTTAGTTCCTTAGTCACTGATTTTAATGACAAACGTGAAGTAGAAGTAGCGTTGACCACCAACATCGAATGCCATGCTTTTCTTCTACAGAAGCACTTACAAGGGTCGAAACTGAGAATATGTCTGGGGCAGGTTAGATATGTGCTTTGAAAATTTCTAACTGTTATTTTGTTTTGTGTCAGTGACGGGTTAGATATGTATCTTTAAACTCTGTTAATGTTAAGTTTAAGCTTCTTTTGTACGACTTGCAGATAAGCTTGAAGAATCAGTCAAGCGCATCGCTTTCCTGGAACAGGAAAACATTCACTTGAAAAGTAAGTTCGTAAATCCAGGTATTTATGTTTTTTCCATTGCAGCCTTACGCGTAATATGCCTATTTGTGATATTTTCGTATAGTTATTTCGTAAAATTATCAATTTGATTTTAACAACATCCATGCAATTGTCTTCTGTAAGTAATAGTTTGGAGGCATAGAGAATAACGGAATAATTAGCCCGTGATATTTTCACTGTCGGCAAAAGCTGAGCCATGAGTCGAGCAAGTTGTTGGATTTTTATTTCAGTAATCTGCTGATGTTTCTTTCTGTTCGTAATAAAAAAAAACTCATTAAGCTCATTGCTGCTGAATTTAGAATAACGCACTGTAATATGTAGAAACACAAGTTATAGCATGTGCATGTGTTACAACATGTTCTCACAAAAGTAAAACCCATGACTCGTTACTGGGCTTTGCGCGCAGGGGTTAGTCGCGTTCCGCCCTGCATGGTTTCGTGATGCAGGCACACACCATAATTGGCCGTCGTTTGTCAGTGCCTTGGTTTTGCTGCAAAAGGTTTTGAACTTCCATCTCTAGGACAGCTTAGCAAGCTGTGCTGTGTGAAAGACCTTTGAAACTGCATTTATGGCACTGGTTTGAGATTCTAGTTTTTCTGTATTGCATATTTAAGAAAACAGTGTCCCGTTGATTTTCAAGCTTTGCTATCGCTTAATCACAACATATCAGGTCATATTAAAGCTGTAATCGGTATGACCATCAGCAAAGAGTTAACTGTCTGGTCTGACTAATCTGGGGTATTTCCTACGAAGCTTTTCACGGAGAACAGTCATTTTATAAGATGTGTATCTCGTAAAGACCATATGCCATTTTCAGCAAGTACCACGCTTAGAGCAGACTAGCTCCAAACCGCAAAATTGCGTACGCTCAACTTCGTGGTGTGGATATGTCTTCAGTTACTTGCAATGAACGCGGGCAATGTTTGTGGGCGAGGCCGTGTAAGACACGTTGCAAGTGGTTGAATTTAGACGAAAGTATATAATCAGTTTCCGCTAAAAATATCTCTCCGCTTACCAGTGTGGCTCTAAAACATTGTTGTGGTGAGATTAAATTGGAGCTGCGTGAAAATTTTAAGCTGGGATGTGTGTAAATCCAAATGACGTGCTAAATTTCTAGGCAAAATCAGTAGCTGGACAACCCTTTGAAAATTTACCTTTCACGTAGTTTGAAGAAGTTATGAATTTGTTTAGTGAGTTAATATTAACTCGCCACAAAGCAAGGTTGCTGTTGAAAGTTTTAGCAAATTGAAAAGCGATTTAAAATTTAATATTGTCACGAAGCAGCTGCGACTTTCTAATTTGTTTACTCTTTTTTCAGAGCAACTTGAGACTTTGGAAGCCCAAAAGCTTTCAGAGCCAGGTGCGTAAAACGTTGCAATTCTTTCAGTAATGAACATTTGCTTCTCCATGCTACTTCCTGGCAGCCTGTCCAGGACCTAATGCGCAAGTAAAAATAAAAATGTTTTAATAATAGACGGGAGTACATATGTCGGAAGTAAAGCTCAATTTTCACGGCTATCAGGCTTTTCTGCATTAACGTAAGAGGATCACGAAAATTTTCTTGTTTTCTGAGCTAGTGGAATCATTTCGCCCGTGCGTCTGAAAGTCACACAAAGTCAAGAGACATTCAGGGTTGCACTATAAAACCTGCATTGGCCAGATGATTATGTTCATCATAAGCATCTCGGATAAAGGCCGTTGTCGTGTTGATGAAGATTCAGAAAATTCAAATCAATGTCCCAAATTTTATATAATGAGGATCTGCTTAAAAACTCCGGTCAGAAGTAACTTTGTTCTCATTTTCAACTTCCATAGAATTTTATTTTCTGAGCAAACACCATCTGCTATTGCACTAGTTTAGATATACGTAGCAACTCCTCTCTTCGGACTCGGCGATTACTAAGCAATTTCATGTTGACTTGCCAGACCTACCCACCAAGCCAAGAATTAATCAAAGGCAACTGAAAATGCAATTGCGCACCAACTTTTGAATCCTAGTTAGCCTTCACTTCCGGAAAAGTTTAAGAATGTGCTGAATTCACGAATGTGAAGTCCTCCGAACATTAGTGTTTTCGTCACCAAGTTCGTGCAAGAGTAGCATTCATATGTGTACGGGAGTGCATATTTTTGGGGATGCAAAAGATTTTTGCCCAAATGTGATCTTGTTTTTCCCAAGTAACGCATAAACAGAAGTCTTAATGTTAAGACTAAAACGCACCATTGTAAACTAATCAAGGTTTCTGCATGCCTAATTAGGCCCACCAATTACCGGGGTTCAAAACCGTACCCCCTCAACTAGCAATCAATTTTCTGCATAGATACATGTGAACAATGGCAATATTTTGTGTTGAAAAAATGTTAGCAAATTACAATAAAATCCTCCCAAAAATTGCTGTTCATGCCACCACGCGAGGAAGGTGTTGTTCCGAATCTTCATTTTCAAGTTTTTATACACATTCTAAACTTATTCTTCCAACACGATCATCCTACTAATAGTTAAGATCTGTTCTTCTCTAGCACAGATATGTGCATTTGTGTTGGCGACAATGGCAATTATTCTGGAAAAGGAGTAAAATATCGAGTTACAATCTGAAGTATTACTTAGCCGCAAATAGGTCAAGTTTCAAGTAAATAGGGGGAAAGGAGGCAATTTAATATATAGCATATAGCTTAATCTTACACGTTGGCAATTTTCACTGCAATGTGTTGCACTTAAAAATACTACAATTTGCAACTTCTAAAGTCACATTATGAAAACCAAAAATCCACTCCAGTTTAGACAGTTAAATGTGCATTGAACACAGCATGCTAAGAAGAATAGCCATATGAGACTGATACACGCAAATACTGCAGCCTATATGATCAACTACTAAGGAATGTGTACAAATGGACATTTCCATTGACAAATGACATCTAACCTAACCTCAAAAAGAATATTTGTACAAAATGGCAGTGCTTCACTGCAGTGCATTAGCATAAGTGAGTTATGCAGTACAATAAATAGTACAGTTGCTACTGTTCATGAAAACTTCACTTCACAGCATTAAATCGAAACCATAAAATTTGGCAGGATACCATATATGCAATTAATTGCATGAAACAAACGGAAAATATGAAAGCCTAAACCAGGGGTCTCATACACGCGGCCCGCGGGCTGCATGTGGCCCGCGATGCTTTTCGGGAATTTTCAAATAATTAATATTTAAGTTATTCAGGTTGTTCACCGGTGTTTAAAAGTGCTCGGCCAGCGAGTGAACAAGTCCCGTTTAAATGAACGTAGAGACAGCTAGAAATGACTTTTCTACAACTCACAATACCTTTCGCAGGATAAGATGTAAAATCTGTTTCTAGTAAGGTTCAGGTACCACCATTGTTGCGTTTGCGTCGTAATGCGGCCCTCGGGTTACTTTTTAACTCCTCATTTGGCTCTCGGACCAGTTTGAGTTTGAGACCCATGGCCTAAACAGTATAAAATCACAGTGACATTACTACCGAGCAACATGTTACAGCTGCAGCTCAATCGTTAATTCTATTCATGAATGCTTCATGGAAACAGATATGCACTTAAATCTCGCAACATCAAGCATGTTTGAAACACGAAAACTTCACACTATCGTATCACAGCTACACCACATTACTACCGCAAAACATTTTGCAACTACAGCTACATTTTAGTTGTACATTTTACAGCATCAACTATTTGAGGTTTACAAAAATTACAGTTAGTTGGAATTGTGAGTTACCACTACATGTTCCTAATGTTAAATGTTTCTAACTCTACCCAAATTTGAGTGAAGTTGTTTCGGTTGGCCCAATTTTGATTTGGGCTGTTGTAATTTGCTCAAATATTTATAATATATGCAAATCTCAATGACACTCTTCCAATTTGTTCAGATGGTTCCAGTTGTACCCAAGTTTGAATGAAGCTGTTTCAATCACCCAAACATGATTAAGGCTGTTGGAATTTGCCCAAATGTTTCCAAATGTATGCAAATTTAAATGAAGTGGTTGTATATTATTCAAATTGGAATGAAGCTGTTTGAAGTTCCCCAAAATTGAATAAGATGTTTCAAGTTACACAAAATTGAATGAAGATGTTCCACTTGGCCCGAATTTGAATGGAGCTATTGTTGTTTGGCCAGAGTTGATTTAGTCGGTTGGAATTTACCCAAATTTTTCCAATTTATGGAAACATTTTTAACTTCAGTCAAATTTGAATGAAGTTGTCCCAATTTGCTCAAATTTCATTAAGATTGTTAAAATGTACCCAAATGATTTTATCCAAATTTCAATAAAACTCTTATAATTCACCCAGACACTTCTAAACGTAGTGAAATTTTAACGGAGTTTTTCTATATAGCCCACCTTTGAACAAGACTGTTTGAAGTTACCCACAATTGAATGAAGCTGTTGCAAATTGACAAAATTTGATTTGACTGATGGACTTCACCCACGTGTTGCCAATTTGTCTAAATGTTTTTGTTTTCACCCAAGTTTGATTGAATCTTTTCTCATTTGCCCAGATTTAATTGAAGCTGTTGTACTTTAGCCAAATGCTCCTATTTTACTCAAATATTTCTAATTTTACCCAAAACGTTATTAAAGCTTTTTAGTTGAGCCAGATCTGATGAAGGCTGCTGGAATTACCACATGATTCCAGTTCACTCAAGGGCAGTGTCTATTTTGCCATCTGGGGCAGAAAAGAATGGCAAAGTAGTCCAGACTATTTTGCCGTTTTAGCCATTATTTTGCCGTTGATTTGGTTATTATTTTGTCTTTGTTTGGAAAATAGACACTACCTCACTTACATGCGAATGCTGCTGTATACTTTGCCAAAATTTTGAAAATTTTTGCCCAAATAATGGCCAATTTTTCAGCGTTGGGGATGCGACTGCATCCCCATGCCTGACGCTTATGGTAGCATTGATTGATAAAATATCCTTAACTGCATGTCCAGTTTGACGCACTATGCTGGTGTTGCGACTCGACTTAAAGGGTCTGCGTTTCGTCATCTCTGAGTTTGCCAGTATTTCATGGAGTGGTGTGCTGTGAAATGTGTAATGAATATGTATCAGTCTGAGCTCTTCATCAAAGTAACGACATTTTGGTTATTTCAGCAATCGCCAAGGAGGCGCTCCTTGCAAAAGGCGAATCTGTGGAGGATAAGAGAACTCAGTTGGAGCAACAGCTCAAAGAGAAAGATGAAGCTCTTCTGCGAGCTTTGTCGGACCTAGCCGAAGCGGCTTTAAACCTTGAACGGAAAACGGATGAAGTCAGGCAACTGCAAAGTAAGACTTGTCGAAAAAACAAACGAATATTTTTCCAAAGATCTTACGATCTCTGTAGTTGTGACGTTTAACAATATATGAGTTAAGTACAGGGGCGGATCCAGGGGGGCGATCTCCCCCCTAAAACCTGCGAAAGTAACCTTTTTTAAGCATAATTTTGTACAATTCGGAAAACAACATTCGCGATGTAGGGCCATTTTATCGTTCATTGTTTTATCACAGAAGTATTGTGAAGTATGCCTCATCTCTCTCTCAGTAGCGAAGCCGTGATGAGAAATGACTACCAAATATTACTGCAATCGCCCCCTCCCTAACCGTACTGGCTGGATGCGCCCTTGGTTGAGTATGCAGTTTGCAAGCGCTGCTGTTAGCTGAGTGTTCTATATTGAAGTTATTTGAAGCAGGCTAAGTTGTGCGTGCGGTACATTTTGCAAAATCATGCACAGGTTTCTCTGCAGGTTGAAATGCATTTCAGGGCACTGGTTTCACTGCCGCCCTATAGCTAAGCGCGTTGTTTTATTTCATTTCCATCGATCAGTGATGGTCTAATGTATCGGTTGAGCTCCAGTCGTGGGAAGCGACGCGCTGATTCGGCAATGCAAAAATAAAACGAGAAACTGTGCGACTCTGGGTACTGGAAGTCAGTTTGAGGCGTTGGCTAGACCAATACGTAATCAAGATACTGCAATTTACTGGTGATGCTAACCTGTTTAAAAGCGCAGTAACGGATTTCCGCTTGAAAGTTTTGTTAATTGTGCTTGTGTGTGTGAGTTGGCTCGTTAGCGATGCGTGGAGAAACAGCTTTTAGTACGTATTATGCGTCATTTTGAGGTTTACGAGCAGTTAACAGCTGCTCAGGTCTTACCCGAGGCTGAATTTGTAGAATTTTGTTCGTCACTTGAGGTAACCGTAGTGTCGTTGGGGATTTCCGCTTTTACTTGAGCAAGCTGGTACTTTTACTCTGAGTGTGCTATTTTCTGGTTGCGATAGTAGACCGGTGTGCACTTTTGATACTTGATTGGGGAAGAGTATAAAACTGATGTACTGTAACTAAAGTGGAAACAAATGTCCACTGAACTTTCGACTTCGGTTTAAAAAGTCTTAGGTTGTGAAAATTGGCGAAACTTCAGCTGTAAGAAAGTTACAGAGAAAAAGTTTTGTGAATTGCATTAATTTGGAACTACCGATATGAGGCAGATATCGATATGGGTGCAAACAAGCAGATAATTAGTTGAACGGTGTCCCTTGGTGATGTAGCGAAGCACCCAACTGTCAATACATGTTTACGGTTCATTGTACAATGAAGTGCCCGTAATAGATCATTCAATGCATTGCATTAAACGGGGCTTGAGCTTAGGTGTTTCCACAAAAGGATGTGAAGATTATTGTTGATTGATAGCGTTGCCGCCACGGTTTCCTGTTCCACGCTTATTGCAACGTTTCCTTTGCATCCTAAATGGTTGCCCATTGAGAGCAGCAGGGATGGTTGCTGCTGTAATTGTGCGATTTTGCGGCATATAAAACTGCACAGCGAGGCTGTCTGCCTGATGTTGCATTTAAAAACAGCAATGTGTTGCTCAGGAATGGTCGAAAGTGGCAGATTGTATGTGCAGGCTTGGTCGAAGTGTCCGTGTTGAAACGTCTATCTATAAAACAGTTTTTTTAACCTTTATTATAGGTTTCATGAAGGCAGCGACGATGTAATTGTGCTGCTGCTGTTGTAGCAATAATGGAATGCTTGGTGGAGGCTCCGTTATGTCTGTTTTAATTCTTTGCATTCGCGACGCACTCGTGAAGCTGTGGCAATATTTTGTTTGTTGCGTTTGTCCTTTGAATGATGCAGGTAAACCTTTTTTCTTAGTGTGCCGCCGGGGCCGGTAAGAAGTTACTTGGCAAGCTAACTTTTCTCGAGCAGCGCTTTGAGTTTCGTTTCCCTTTTGCAGGAGATCTGACTGCAGCTCATGAAACTGCGTCTTCGGTGTCTTCGCTTCAAGACGAATTGTCGTCTGTGAAGTCAAATCTCCTCAAGACCGAAGAGCGCCGGGCGTCGTTAGAAAAAGAACTTGAAGAAAAGGAGGAAAGTCTGCAACAAACACAAGGTACGCAGACGTTGCGGCTCAATTCTAACACTTCTGCACATTGTGTTGAGGAAAGTGGGGTGCAGATGCAATTGCGGGATGGATCGCGCGCTGTACCTCCAGATGATGTGTGCTGCAGTTAAAGTTCGGCTATGCCTTTCTGGTGATTTGTTGTATCTGGCAACTTAGTTGGTCTCTATTTCGTTGAAATGCTTTCGTAGCCCCCGACTGCTTCACTGGCGTAGAAAAGTGCTCACTGCTCAGGTGGAGATAGACAGCTTGAAATCCAGGTTAGCGTCAAGCAGTTTTAAAAGAAGCAAGAATGTCGGCAGTTTGCGTGCCACCATAGCAGTTGAAGGCAGAGATAAAAATGTAACTCGCTTAATAAGGTGCTGTCTATGGAAAGAAATCCTTCATCAGCAAAGAATCAGACACTTTAAGATCTTACAGGTGTGTATATCTGGATAGTAAATTGGATGCAAGTGCTGCAGGCTTGTCATATATCAAGCTTGCATTTTTTACACGGTGTACTTAATAATATTGAAGAGTCCTGTTTTGATAGCTGCTCACTCGGTGTTGTGGCATGCAGGAAGTGGCCTTATCGGCCATCTTTGTTCTTTTGGTGCAAGAATTCAGGATTGGATTTTACCTTGCGGTTGAAGTGTCCTGCTGTTTTAAGGAGTAAAGTAGTTAAATATCGTTATACGTCCTCAAAGATCTTTGTCAAAATCTCCTGTGTAATAAGCTTTTTTCGTATAACTTTTGTAACTTCTAACTCATGACTATATTTTGTAAGTTGTTGTTTCAAAACTCCTGCAAGTTAAAAAACTTCGCGAACCAAGAGAGCTTCAGACATGTCGCAGTTAACACTCCCGACGCTCTTTATTGTGGCCTACTTCCGGCATGTTCCTTGTTTAATCGTTGGATGTGATAAAAGAAAAGTAATTTCTAAGGGGGACTGCTGCTGAGTTAGTTGAGTTGACCCAGCGCTATAACACTTACGGTATTATTGATCAAGAAACTGTGTGATGAGTGGTGACTCGAATAGTATTGATAGGAAAATACTTCAAAAATTTGCAAATTACATTTTTGACAAAAATTAACACTTCTTAACAGATTTTTTATTAAAAAGTTTTTTTTAACTCAACAGAAAAAAGAAATTCAAAAATCCAATTTACTTATTTAATTCTTTTTTGACATTGCCTATCGGACTTGGCATTGCGTGCTTATATTTTATTGTTGTTATACACTGCACTGTAAGTATTGTTGCGATCGGAAATCCCGAGCGGCATGTGCGCAAAGCTTCGCACCGTGGCAGCAAGCAACAATAGAGATCACCCGACGAGATCACTCTCGTCGTTACCATTAGGAAATACAGTCAACTGTTAACCAGGTTCACAAGCATTGTTACAGGTCACTCACCAAGATCACTCCATCGGGATCTCTATTATTGCTTGTTCGCGCCACATACATATATATATATATTTGTTCCTCACGCACATCCCGTTCGTGGTGAATCACACAATCAACGCAACACCACCGGAGAGGTTGCAACAGCATCTATTAGCAATATACGACGTTTGAATGATAGAGTATAAGTTCTTTCCAGTGCTAGTGGTTGACTGAGCAACAGCATAAACAATGTTTCTTATAAAACAATCGTTTGAGGCGCGGCACTGTAGGTGCGTGGACGAAGCCTGCGGCTGTGTGGCATAAGTTGTCGGGTTGAATTTGTAATGGGGGTATTTAGAAACGCTGAATCTTTACCTTAGCAGTTACAATTGCTTTGTAAGAAACATGTGGTGACTGCGTGCAGGTTATCTTTTGTGAGGCGCGTCGCTTGTACCGTAGTTCTCGGACATGGCTTGCAGCTGTGTGGTGTGACGTGTAGAGTTGGTTTCATGTCGCAGTGTTTGGAAGGACTGAGTCTAGGAATTATAGGAAAAAAAAGGAATGACGTATACATAAGTTCTGATGAAGGGGATGTGAGACTGCGTGATCAAAACGTCTTCCACTCTGTCTCAAAAAGAATAGAAAAGCGCTAGCGCAAAGCATAGCCTAGCCCCCCCTTATCAGGTGTAGTGGTTGTTGCAATATCTGCGTATGAAGTAGTCTCAGTGCAAGGCCTTTCCTACACAAATGCGCCCGCAGCAACGCCTAATAGTGGCGCCCCCCGATTCAACAAAAGTTGCTGCGTAAATGGCACGACCGACTTGCCCAACGGTATAATTTGGGCAGCTACTACCAGAAAATGCGCGAAAAAATCAAAACCATCGTGTATCGGTCGTCGCGTGCCTGACTAAGAGCCGCACACGGGCTTGGGCAGAGGGGCCCATTCGCAACAGTTTGCCACTTCAGCAATGCACAAGTGGAGGCCCAAAGTTGCGCCCGCTACGCATCTGGGGATGCGAATGAGGACAGTGCATAGTGTTCCTACTCAGGAGACTTGTAAGCCACGCGTAAACGGCAGTCTTGCCATAAGCTAGTGCCTGGAAACTGGAGCAACACTTCACTCAAAGGAAAGACTCACGAACTGATTGAGAAAGCTAAGCGATATTCCCTAGATGTTATTGACATCTCATCGACTAAGTGTCGTAGTCCTAACACTGAATAGCTGATCGATGGGTGGAAACTCTTTTGCTCAGGCACTAAGCCAGCACAGTTTGCCGTGGCTGGGTACACATGCAAACTTTCAGCTGGTGGGCTGTGCTGGTGAATGAGTCCCACTGGCAGGAAGAGCGTGCATGTTGAAGTTGATGGACTGTGTTTATTGCAGGTATACGGCCAAAACTCAGGTGCACAGGTGCACATTACCCAGCATTCGTGGAAGAAACTAGTGATGCCCTACAAAGCATAAAACTAACGAAAACACGATATTTTTGTGAGATTTCAATGCACGCCTTGAAAACGGCGCTGGGGTGTGGGGTGTGATTGGTCAACATGGCGATACTAACATGTTGGCAAGTTTTTGTTTGAAAAATTTTTTGAAAATCAAAATTTCCCATAAATTGTGAAAACATTCAAACATTCATTTGCAACATTCAAACATTTTCATAAAACATTTCATTTTTTCTTATTTAAATAAATGTGTTCTGAGATACGGCATCAACCGATCGGTGCCGGTTTATTCCTTGAATTGAAGTTTTTTTCAAACGTTTTCTTAAGTTACCAAGTTTTTCTGTCAAGCGTTTGTTCGGGAAACAATAGCTTCTGCAGTTAAGTTTTGAAGTAAGTTCTTTTCAATATCATTTGACGGGTTTTTGTTTAGCTTGGCTGCTGAATTACCACTTCTTTTCGGACATTGCAGTGTTATGTCATGTTATTGCAGTCTTCCAGAGCTGCTCAGTCAGTTCCTTTTTTCGCGTCACCGTGGAATGATGCAGGTTGCAATCGTGTATTTCAGGAAAATTGGAAAACGAACAATCTTCCTCCGCAGACCGCGAAACGAAGGTTAAAGAATTACAAAAAGAAGTAACCGCAAAGTCAGAGCTGGTTGCGTCATATGTCGAGGGAGAAGAAGCACTGCGACAGAAACTCAACCACTGCCTCTCCCAACTCGAAGAGTAAGTCCGGTAGTTTTCTTGTCGAAAAATATTTCAATATGTTAATGATCGGCGTGGAGCGGGCCATTCTTTGCTCATAGGTTTCACAACTACTTCACTTACTACGTATTTGCGTGCTGTCGTGCGATAACCTGCGATATTTTCGAGACTGTTTTTATCAAGTATAAAACAGCGAGCGTATTAATATTTGTTCCGCCCCCGTTGTTATGCTTCAAATGCTCAACATTGCGGCATCTTGGATGAAGATTTTCAGTATTGCCGATCTTCGTGCGAGTTTTGTTCTTGCATCTGTTGGTGTTCATCAACGTCATGCAAATTTCAGGAAGCATTCCAAGTTTATACCTACTTTAACTAGATGTGGACAAGTGACCGTTTAGAAAAATTTTGCAAATCCGTGTATATGGTGGCAAGATTTACTAAGCATGGTTTCATCATCTGCATTGCTTACATAGCCTTTAGAAAAACTTGTAGTGGGTAAGTTTACAGTTTTGGCGGTGTTTTTTTAGGAAAATGTTAGGTACCCGGCATGGACCTGTTGGGACCCGAAAATTTTTCGACTAAATTTCATATGATTAGAGGTGCTTTGAGCGCCATCATTAATTTTCTATGATTCTAGGGACCCTATGGGGTGGGGTCCCTAAAATACCTTAAAATAACCCTGGTTATGGGTATCCCTAGTGCAGTCCTAAAGTTTGACTGTTATGTGCGGGTGACTTTTAAAGTTGTTCTGTTAGCTCCTTAGATAGCATTATGTGGCATTATTTGTTGGTTAAACAACTCAAAAACTTCAGATTGGACCTCCTAGTTTTGAATCACGGATAGAAACTTTCGTTTTTGGAAAAAGTTTTATCTTCATCTTGCACAATATTGTAGTAAATTGTTTGATGCTAAGAACGCACCAGCCAATGCTTGGTGTTGTTGATAGTCGTATTCCAATTCGAGATAACATTTCAAAACTCGGGTTTTGGGTGCGAGAGAAACCCGGGAGAAGCGAGGTTTTTGAAATTTTGAGAAAACCGCAATTTTTCACATTAACAAGCAAGCGCAAGATAACTTTATTTTCGGGAGCTCGCATCACTACGCCCTGGCCTCTGCGTTTAATGCTTACTGTGCTGTGAACGTGTAATAATGGTATGTGACGTCAGAAAAATCCTTGCTATATGACGTTAAAATTACGATGAGACGGACAAATTTCAAGTCCACTGTCCCATTTCATGGGAATCCAATTGCCACGGACAAGCCTGATGGTTAGTGTTACAATTTCCTGAGACACAACTCCATGGAGTGCGTAGTCATGGCTCCGATTTGCATTCAGTCTACAAAATAAGTTAGTGTGCGGTTGCTACTACTTCTGCATATAACCGCTGAAGTGGTGATCTCACTTGTTGGTGCCAACGGTTAGCATTGTCTTCTTCCACATCAAGCACTGCAGTCGCTATGTTTAGCTTTTATTCATATTAACCTGTTTTGGAGATAATTGCGCTGCCGCTGTGAGGCATGCATTACAGAAAAAACTACAAAGATTGAGATAACGATACCGATAAGGAAGCACAATGTGCAAACGGTAACACCAGGAGTAGGCAATTTTGCGTGAGCCACTGAGATTCTAATTGGGT
>Ga0210059_1003512_pt1 | contig 25111 bp, 14 predicted proteins | sample Ectturendosymbi2_FD_188042 | JGI IMG/M metagenome (GOLD analysis project Ga0210059, IMG submission 188042) | Ecteinascidia turbinata endosymbiont from Florida, USA - Sample 2 (SPAdes) (version 2) | ecosystem: Host-associated > Tunicates > Ascidians > Unclassified | place: Key West, Florida... | reverse complement strand
TTTTTACTGGAAACTAGGCTACAATCCGAGTCTTTTGATACTTTGGACGACCTGCTCGGGTTTCGGGTTCAAAAGTCATGATGTTAGTTAGTAAAAATATTAGACTAATTAGATAATTAGATAATTAATTAATTTGTTTATTTTAGATCATAACTTTTGAACCAGAAACGCTAGAAAGTCGATCAAAGGCTCGAAAGACTCGGACTCGAGTCTAGATTCTAATGAAAACTTCAGCGAAACACTTTGGCCTAGCGGTTGGGCCCAGGCCGGGCAACATGTGCCAAAATGACCCTAAAACTACTTCACTTATGACGTCAATCACAAAAAATCCGCAACTCCCAACCAAAAAATTATTTTTCGAGTGTAATCTACTAGACTGTCCGATTCTTTTGCGCTATTCAACAGCTCTGTAGCGCAATCGGCGGAGGAGCTAGGGCGTTGGTAAGGCAACTGACAACTGCTGTTTTTTAGGCCGAAATCGAAGTACGAATATATCGTACGCCGGCTCTCAAAGTATCGTTACGCATCCAGAAAAGAACAACGCTACTTTAACAAACCATGGCTCATCAAAGGCACTTTAACTTCCATTAGACAAGAAAGAATACCCTCTACAGAAAGCAGTTGACTACAAACAACCCAAATATTATTAGACAATACGAAACTTACAGAAATAAACTTACCCACTTAAAAGAAATCTCCAAACAAAATTATTATAAACAAACTTGCCGAAAATGCCATCATGGTATAAAAAAACATGGAAGCTTGTGAATGAAATAATTGCAACAAAAAAATCTCAACAAAATAATAAGCTTTTTGAAGACTCAGAATGCCAAAAACAATATGAAGATTCGAACAAATGTTTCTCAGAATTTGGAAAACCCTTTCTACAATAATAAAACCATCCCATACCACTTACAGACATTTGATTAAACATATAAATTCAAAAAATGCATTATTTCTAACTCCTACTGACGCATATGAAATCCAACTTCTCATCAAAAACCTTAAAATGAAATCTAATAGCTCCCCCAATGACATTACATCCAAATTTTTGAAAATAGCTAGTTGCATTGTGTCAGACTGGTTGTCCAAATTCTTCAACAAATGCATGACTACTGGTGAATTGCCGGACTCTTGGAAAATAGCCCACATCACTCCAATTCATAAAGTTCAGAGCCGAAGTTCCTCATTCTGAATATAGACCAATCTCTGTTCTTCCAGTACTGTCAAAATTGTTTGAAAAAGTTCTTTACCACAGAGTATACACTTATTTGACAGAACACAATCTAATTGACAAAAGACAATACGGTTTTCGAGAAAATCACTCCACAGAGCTATAACTATTACAACTATTCATGATGAACTACTCAGAAACTTTGATAATAAATTAATAACATGTTCCTTATTTCTAGACCTACCAAAAGCATTGATTGCTGTGACCATGAAATTTTACTTGATAAACTTTATCACTATGGTATCAGAGGTGTTTCTCATACACTATTCTCAAACTTTCTGCACAATAGAAACAGTGCACTAAAATAAGGGCATTTAAATTTTCATACAAAAGCATATCTTGTGGGGTCATTCAGGGTAGTGTTATTTCCCCTTTGCTTTTCCTTATTTACATTAACGATATCACAAAAGCTTCCTCTTTTCATGCTACTTTGTTTGCTGATGATATTAATATCCATTTTTCAAATTCTTGTTTTAATGTTCTTCAGACAACTGTTAACCTTGAACTATGTAAAATTTACCACTGGCTGAGAGCCAACCAGCTTCCTCTTAACTACATTAAGACTAAATTTATGCTATTAACTTCTCGAAAACACAATCCTGCTTCATTTAAAGTTATCATAAATAACCACAACATTTCCCCTGAAGATAACCTGGAATACCTATGTGTCCTTCTTGACAATAAGTTAAGCTGGAAACCTCATGTACAAAAGGTAGAAACTCAACTATCAAAAGCTTGTGGAATTCTATCCAAACTTAAAGATTATACAATACTACCTGTACCGAAAATTGTCTATAACTGATTAATCCATCCCTTCCTTAATTACTCAATCCTCAGTTGGGGACGTTCAAATGCAAACATTCAGCCTCTCATTAAGCTCTAAAATAAAGCTATAAAAATAATGAATCCAACTAGCACGGGATCACTAAAAGAACATTTCCAGCACTTAAACATCTTATGCCTTCCCAAGCTATATGGCTTTTCAGTAGGCGAATTCATGCACTCTTATCATAAAAAACTGCTTCCAAATCATTTTGATGAATATGTTATTCCACTCAGCCCAATTCATTATCACTCCACAAGACTAGCAATCTCTAAAAATCTGTTTTCACCTAGAGTTAACTCTTCCTCAGGAAAATGTTCTCTTGAATTTATTGGCCCAAAAGTATGGTCTTCAATATCAGACGATTTTAAATTTTCAACTACCTTTGCCTTTTAAATGGAAACTTAAGAAACACCTTCTGCATGAAACAAATTCCCAATTATGAACTTTAGCAACATTTCACTTGTCCAGAAAAAATACTGTGTATTCTAGTATTCTGTAACTCTGTTTTTGTGTATATTTACTTTTCGTATTTTCTGTGTGCACAGTCCATGATTTTCGGCATGAAAGTACACTTTTTGTTTTTCTCTGTTTTGCTTTGTTTTTCTTTCGTACCTCATTAATTAGTTTTTGTAATTTTTTTTATTTTTTTATTACTATGTTTCAATCTCTTTGTATTGCTAAAAATATTCTAACCACATCATATTCCTTCACTTAAATTTGATCCACTCATCTATGTACAGGGCCATGCACTTTCACCTGTCCATTTTCTTCACCATGTTCTGCGTTCATTTTTGTTTTGTTTTTCTTTTCATCATGCTTATATGATCTCCAACTGTTGTTTCTCAACACTTGTCAAAAAATGATAAACGGGGTTGGTTGACCAGATGACCACCACGATTTTTCGCCAATCCTATATGACACAGCGCCCCTCTTTGTTTGCACTGATCATCTATTGCGCCATTGTGTTTTCATTTGCTCTAATGTTCGCTAATGATTGGTTTACTGCATGCAATGGCTTTTATGGTGCTTCTGCTTGTTGGCCGAGTCACATGAAAAAATAAACCATTATAAGCCATTACCATTTCGATAGATGAGCGCATACCTCTGAAACAATGTTTCTCAAACTTTTTATTCCATCGCCCCCCTTGCACTCTCGACACGTTGTATGTGCCCCCAAGCCTGATAAAGCACACACAAGGTAGTAAATTTAAAGAATTTTATTTAATGGAAGTATTAAACACCTGAACGAAGCTACTAAATAGCTTAACTAAGCAATTGTATGACGACACTAATATTACGTTCAGGATTCTTGTGAAAATAATCTACACCGTAGCCGGACACACACACGACCCAGAGTAAAAATTTAACGGATAAATTGTTTCAACCACAAGCTCCAACGAATATCATAGTAAATGAAAATTTGCAAGAAGCTAACTCGTCATAACAGTTGGCTATTGAAGTTAACTCAACGATTGATCAGTGGTTGAGCGTTTTTCCCTCTTTGTGTTGTTCCCCTCTATCTCCCCCTTTGGTTTATCGCCTCCTTGCCCCTCAAAATCGCCCCCAAGGGGGTGATTCCGCCCACTTTGAGAACCACTGATCTAATAATTCTTATGACAAAAAGGCTGAGGAAGACAAGAAAAAACATGTTTACCAATAAACATCTACAATTATTACAGGCTCTAGCTTTACAGCATGCTGTTTGAGGAATCTCCTGCCTGGTTCTGCTCCCATCTTCTTGCAATGATTCAAGCTTGTACTCATCATTCAGCAAGAATAGTTAACTCACAACAGTGACCAACACCATGGGAATCAATCGCAGTTTATTGCGTTGAGGAAACTAGTCTCGTGTGTGGCACATCGTATACGGATTATTTTTACAGCTGGTGCGGGATTACGCACGTTTGCAGCCAATCCATTCAACACTTCGATTGCACTTTCTAAAGCTAGAATTTTAACAAAACGGTGGTTGGCTAATTTGCTCTCGATATCTAAATAGGCTATCTTTACACGCAGGCTATATTAACTACATCCTATTCAAAGCTGTTGTTGTGACAAAGCAGAAACATGGAGAAACAAGGAGCTCAATTTGCAATACATGTAGCCTTGTCAATAGTTTGTTCAGGGGTTTCACTAAAACCGAAGATCAACATAAACTTTTTTATAAAATCTAAAATGATGCCTGAAAACTTCGGCTCCGATGCAAATGCTCGGTTTCCTCCCACCCTGGTTGTGGGTCTGACTCAACTTACACGCACATAAAACCTTGTCAAAAAGAATTTTTGACCTTTTTGCTAAAAAGAATTTTAGACCTTGATTAATTATTATCTTGAGTTCTATATTCGACTCCAGCGTGAAACCAGCAGTAAAGGCGATTAATAAACCTACAGCAATCCACTTACAAAAGTAAATGCACTCTATGTGTGTGTAGAGTCTAAGTTTCATTTATATGTGTATTTTCTGTAAAATAGACAATTCTGCTCTGCTCAATGACCATAACTGCTCAATGACTATTATTTCTAGATCGTGGTTGTCCAAAAAAGGGGCAGTCAACAAAATTGATAGCTTAAAATGACATTTCAAGGTGAGACTGTAAAATAAACCAGTGGTGCAGGGGGTGCAAGCGCACCCCCAAAAGTTTTGATTTGTTAAAAATTTGGGCAAAATCCTTGAAATTTTGGGCAAAATCCCTGAAAATCCGAACAAAACCCTTCAATATGTAGGCAAAATTCCTGAAAATCAGGGCAAAAATGGCGCCCAAAGTTTGCAGAAAAACAAGTGAAGACCATTTTCTGGAGGTCACACCAAAAAAAAAAAACGGTCTGCAAAAGTTGGAAGACAACATTTTTGGGCGAGTTTGGGAAAATTCGGGCAAAAATCCTTTGCACCCCCCAAAAAATGTGCTTGCTCCTACACCTAAGTATGTAGTAAACCCTACTTATGCTAAACAGCACAAATTTTTAAAAGTTCACCAAAAGTAGCGGTAGCGAATAGCAGTAACGATAGTTCGCTACTATTTTTGTTCAGTAACGGGAGGGTAGTGCCGCTATTCTTTTATACAAATAGCGACAGCTGTAGCGACGCTATTTTTAAAGTAGCGGTTGCCCACATCTGCAGGCCAGCACATGGGAGCTTCATCACAGCATCACGTCCTGTCCTTACGCAGAATGAATAGTAGTGCTTTTTAACGAAAAGACAATTTTCAAATTTTTCTCAGTCAAAACAAATTTATTGAAGCATATCCACAGCACACACCTTTATCTTGGTATTTGGCAATATTCCAAATATTTTTTGCAGCATTTTTCAAGCCTCACAGAAATATGAAATGTCACAGAAATGTGAGGTCTCGAGTCTCGGTCTCGAACTTCCAGGTCTCGATCTCAGTCTCGGCTTTTATGGCAAACTCGAAGATTGAGCCAGGTCTCGGTATCGGAGATTATGGTCTCGACTACATCACTGTTACTTACACATTCATATGTAGATTTGCTATTTTTAAGCTTGCTGATGGTTTGAAAATTAATGATATGAAATGAAACTGGTTAAGTTTTGAAAGAAAAAACATGGTATTGAAAACTTCCTATCAAATATGCTTGCAAAATGTTGAAATGGATTATTTAGAAATATTTGCAAAATGTTGAAAACGTATACGATTTCTGGTAAAACACAAGGCAAAAGAAAAAAGATCTATAAAAAACTGATTTCCAGTGAACAAATTAATGGGTTGGTGGAGATGCAACCATTTCCAGAAGTTTGAAGTGTTTGGCGACAGTTTTTTATTTCTATCTGGCAACCCCGTTGCCAATATGTTGCGCTTTCCCCGCGAATTGAGGTTTGATTGTTTGTGGAATTGAGGCCCTCAATTTGGCTTTTATTGGAGCCTTGTGGGTTGCTTGTTTTTGACTTTTCTTTTTACAGTTTTCTGTTTTTCGGGTTGGTTTTCTTTCAACTTTTATGGAATTTTTACTGTTTCAATTTACTGGAAAAGGCAATTAAGGCGTGTTTACGTTTAAATTTGGTCATCATAATGCCATTGGGGTTGGGCTTGTTTTTTGGATTTGCCTGGTTGCTAATGCTTTGGTTCTAATTTACTCTGTTGTCTTGTTAGATTTTCCTGCAAAATGCAGTTGGGCTTGTTCAGATTTGCTTGCTTGTTTGTGCAAAGTAACCTGGCATAACTGTGACAAACCCTGTCCTACTACTGAAATGAAATGCAGCATGATTCAAATCCAAGTTCATGTTGAAATGATGTCTAGTTTTTGTATTATGCCACACATACAGTATATCCTTGATATATTGAATATTCCACCTTATTAAAGTTGAAAAAAATGCCTTTGATAATTTGCAATATAAATATCTTATGTTATTTTGTATGAGTTAAGCATAGTTCAACCACTGAACAGTGAACATAGGCTAGTTATCAGTTGTGTCTGGTTCAGCAGATCAATCATGCTCTTCAGACAAAATGCAAGCAAAAGTCTGAATCAGGGGTTGCCAACCTTTGTTTGACCATGATCATGTACCCCTTCGGCATTCTGGCAGATGAACATGTATTCCTTTAGCATTTCAAAAGAGATATCCATGTTCCCTTTCAGCATTATGACGGATGACCATGTGCTCCTAAAATTTGTTATGGCAAAATATGTTATCATGATTAATTATAGACATATTTAAATATGAGCATATGACAACTTTTTGAAAATAATGTTCACTGATATTTGTATAAAGCTAAATATTTGGAAATAAAAGATATGTGTAAATATATCTTTATCATTCATTGCTGACAATAAATGTACCCTTTCAGATAAATATCCCTAGTTGTACATGTACCCCACGTTGGGAACCTCTGGTCTAGATGTAGTAAGAGACTTCCAGATTACATTGTCTATGAAACGTTGATGAGTCCAATAATAACCTTGTGCAAGTCCACCAACACCAAACATTTTTTCATGCCTTTCTTTTCACTTGTCCTGGTTCATGATAAAGCTTTAGCTTATCCACCAGGAAGTAGCTACAGCACCGCCTGTGGATCATTAAATTTGACACCTTATTTGACCACCTCCTGTAACGTGACAGTAACGCACGATGAGAATGCAATAGGTACAAACAGAGTTAACGCAAAAGGTAAACCTAACCTTAACTGTAGCCTTAACGCTAACCTAACACTCATGTCCCACCCTAGCAAAAATCCCTTCGGACGCCTCTGACGCAAACCTAACCCCTAAATGAAAATTTGGGAAGTTTTGAAAAAATAAAGAAAACTGGTCATATGAGATGAATTGAAACGTGCAACCAGTCACTACTACGCAAACGTAAGTCGCCAAGGTGAGAGGTGAACCGAAAACCATTAGCACATCAGACCTGAAACGTATCTGCTACACTACCAGGACAACGCCGCCTGAGTGACAAACTAACTGCATCATGTGAGGCGATGTGGTGAAATAAGTTTTCAAATAAGAAGCAAGATCCATGGGTGGTTCTATAGCCACTTCAGTTCCTATCCACCTGTTTGAGTCAAAGGGCAACTACTACTTGTTGAAACCTTCTGTTTCTTTCAGTGTCGTCACGTGGCATTTTGTCAGTTGCAATAATTTCTTTTTTTTGTTGTAAGTTCCACAATTATCGGAAAGTTTTCTCAATGTGTTGTGCAGCATGTAACAAGAGAATGCTATTTTGGTGTATGTATGTGTGCAGCATGAGTTGAGCATGCCACAGAAGAATGATATTTTGGTGTATTGCTTCTCTAACCCTTGTGGATGCCTTACTTGCTTACCTGTACATGCTAAAACTCTTCACCCATTGCTTGCCCACCATCTGTGTTATGTAAATAATTGCAATGTATGCGATTTAACATTTGTCTTTCTGATATGTATGATTATTTTGTTACTTTTATATTTTTGCAACCTCCCCACTGGCGTTGCGTTGAATGTGTGGTTCACCATGAACAGGATGTTTGCGAAGAATAACACTCATATATGCGGTGCGAACAAGCAATAATACAGTGATTGCATTGTGGAATCTCTACTGAGGCAATACTGACGCAATTCTAACTTATGAACGATTGAACATAATGACTCGTACGCAAAGAGTGATTGCGGCGCATGATCTCAATTGTTGGTTGCTGCCACAGTGTAAAGCTATGCGCACTTGCTGCTTAAGCTTTCTGTTCGCAACAAAATGGTGCTGTGACCAGGATGTGAAGGTCGTGCTATGTGTAGCTATCACAAAAAGAACATGCGATTGGCGCGGTTCATTATAAAAAGGAAGGAGTGTTGTTGCAACCTCTCCGCTGGCGTTGCGTTGAATGTGGAATTCACAACAAACGGGATGTTTGCGAAGAATAACACCCATGTATATGCGGCACGAACAAGCAATAATAGAGTGATTTTGGCGTGGAATCTCCACCGATACTAATTGGTGAACGATTAAGCATGACTAGCATATGCAAAGAGTGATCGTGGCGCATGATCTTTATTGTTGCTTGCTGCCACAGTGTGAAGCTTTGCGCACTTGCTGCTCAGGCTTTCCGATCACAACAATGTTGTACTGTTTGCTTTCTTCCCACTTGACCATGTTTTGTTGTGTGGTAACTACACACAGCATGTACACTAAATGACCCGACACACCATTTTAGAAGTACAAAATTTAGAATATCCAATATTTTGGGTTGGATTTTGTTTTAATGCCACATATATGACAAAGTTTGCACATACTGCATAACAGCAACTGATTTTTTACATTGATCTAAAGTGTTGGATTAACTGACATATTCTTTGCTATTCTCATCGTTGTGGTAAATTTGAGTAACAATGTGTACTTTGGTAAATTTGAGTAACAGTGGGTCCACACTGTGGCAGCAAGCAACAAATGTGTACTTTTCTCTTCAGATAGCACTTTGCCCTTCCTATATGGTAGTGATAATTAATCAAAGCCTAGTGTGGGATGCAACAGTAGACAACTGTTTTTGGTCACTTTTGCTCGGTGCCACTACGAAGACAGTGCCAGATAAGCGGGCATTGCAGCAACAGAGTCTGAGGTTGTAAAACGCCAATAGTATAATGACCAGCTTCACACTTCGGATTCCGGGAGGCTAAGGCTAAAATCCAGAAGTTCCCATGTGTTTTTGTGTGAGAATCAGAGATGATTGGATAGTGGATTTTTATTATCCGACCCTATCCTGTTTTTAAAAAATGATATCCGATCCGAATTCTGTTTAGGTTAAAATCATACTTTTCGTATCCAAAAACTATCCGAAAGTGTATTATGATGCAAGACGTACATTTTTGTGTAGTGTCTATTTTGCTTTATGAGGCAAAATAACTGCTCAAGTTATTTTACCTTTAACTGAACACGATTGGCTGAAGTAGTCACATGACAAGTTTGGAACGCATGTCCAAATTAGTTGACCGTGACATCTGTAACAGCTCAGTCCCACATGCATTGACAAGTGTTGCAATGGCTTCAGCGCTGGCAAGCAGTTAGCAGCTTCTTGTTTGCATTAAGTGAGCTGCCAAATCCTAACTCTAAACACGGAACCACCCAACCTAAAACTTAACCATAAGCACTGATCCTGTACCCTAAACATAAACTCTTAAACCCAACCAGTTGTCTCTGCATATTGTGCTTGTCACATGACCACTTTAATTAATTGTGTTCAAATAAAGGCAAAATAGTCCCAACACAGGTTTTGCCTCATGAAGAAGAATAGACACTACCTGAATACGTTGTGCCACTGTTGCAGTTGGAAAGCATGAGCGGCAAGTGCACAAAGCTTCACACTGAGGCAATACACAGATGGTTATGGAAAAACTGCTAAATTGAACATCCTCACTTATAAAAACTTAATTTTTTCGCTTGCCTGCTGTAGGCTAATTGTGTTGTAGCACGTCATGTTTGTGCTTATGTCCTGTGGTTATGTCCGCACCGTCCTTGCTGATATATGTACACAATTCTGTAGATTTTTACCTGTCTTCTGTGCAGTTCGACTTGTATTTCGCGGGGCAGGATGACTCGAAGACCTTGCAGTCATTCTCCTCCTGATATCTGATTTTTTCAGATGTTAAATAAAAATGTCTGCCTGTGGCAGCAAGCAGCAATAGAGATCACAAGATCACTTTTGTGTCACCATTAGTAAGTACTATCAACTGTTCACTAGCTTCACAAGTATCATTAGAGGTAACTCGCCTAGATCACTCCATCGGGATCACTCTATTATTGCTTGTTTGCGCCACATATATTTGGGTGTTACTCTTCACGCACATTCCGTTTGTCGTGAATCGCACAATGAACGCAACACCAACTAAGAGGTTGCAACACCACTTTAGGCACTGGCATGCTTATGAACAGAAAGTTTGACAGATCATGCAAGCTTGACGTAACCTAAGCACTTTTCCGAGTCAATTAATTGCATTAAAAAGCAAGATAAAGTTTTGCCACACAGTCCCATCACCAAGGGAGGGGGCTTTTCTGGGCTTAGTCCCTCCAAAACAAAGTTTCAAGCCCCCCCCAATTAAAATATAAGGCACTATATAACAGTGATGTTTGCTCAAATTTTAGAATGTCAAGCCTCACTGCACAAATGTACAGTCCCCCCTATAGAAGACTTTCTGGTGATGGTTTTGTTGGCACGCCAAGCCTTTCATTAGACAATTCTTTCATAACAACGGTTAGATTTTAACACCATCCATGAGTTCACATTCATAATTCATTGATTAATTAATCTTTAGCGTTGTTACACTTTAACCAAACTTACCTGTAACTACACAGCAATGCTTGTCAACAAACCAAAACAAAACAGCATTCAAAACAGCACACTGCTTAAAATATGTCATTTATATTGAAATGACTGACTAAAAGATAAGTCTAACAAGTCAGTGTCACAAAACAACAATTTTGCATATCATATTTAAGAAAGAAAAAAGCTATCTGGCCTGGTATCATCCAACAACCAGCCAATGCAGGGTCACGTAGAATAGGCGTGAAGACTTCAAAGCCTGGTGTAGACTACAGACCACATTAAAAGAGCGAGAGTGCTGTGGCTAATCTAAACTAGGTCATAATAGGCTTATACTAGCTAACCTTAGTCCAGGTACGTAGCAAACAACGTCCTTAATTTTATACTGAAAGAGCCCTATCTTGGCACACCAGGAACAGATTCATGCCAATAAATTTGGCGTGTCCAATTAGCAGATTAAGAGCGGAATGAGATTACACTATGATACAGAGAATACACCATAGACAAACTCGGAGTCGTGACATAGATGGCTGAAAAGATGCTTCTGAATGAAGATAATAAATGAATGATTGTGCAATGTGCAACTTTTTCCAAAAGTCTGAATTCTCGAAATATCAATAAAAGAGTTTCGGATCAGTATCCGGTTCCCGTTTCAAAGCAGATTTTGGATATCCGTATCCGGTTGCAAACTCACTATCCTGCCAGGTATCCAACCGGCAAACCGGATAGTGATCATCTCTGGCGAGAATATCTCTGCTGACGATTGTGCTAAAGAGCTGTTGAAACCCTCAAAAGACTTGGCAAGTCTTCGCGTCTGCCAAGGAATAATTTTTTTTTGATTTGGATTTTGTTTTTTTTGTGAGTGATGTCATAAGTGGAGTTGTTTTAGACCTTTTTCACCCACATCTGGCCCCAGGCCTTAACTGCTAGAAGATGGTAGTAATTCGCTCAAGTTTTTGTTGGAATCAAGGCTAAAATCCGAGTCTTTTCATTCTTTGTTCAACTTGCTGAGGTTTCTGGTTCAAAAGTTATGAACTAAATATACAAAATTTATAATTAATCCACTAATTTGACAATTAAACCAGGAATAATGTCAGCGCTCTTGCGATGAGGTTAATGATACCCAGCACATATTGCTTTTGATTGGTGTGACACAGGCACAAGGTTAAACTCCAGTGAAATAATGATATGCGGAACAAACACCATGAATAGGCCAAGCAGTGAACTAATAAACCTGAGCTTGCGGAGCCGCTTCCGATGACATAACAACTAAATGTTCATTAAATTGCAATTTTATCCAAACCAGCATGTCCTCCACCAATTGGCTACTTGGCATGATTGTATGCAACAACGTAGCGAGAGTGCTTTGTCACTGTTGTGATTTGTGGAGGGAATATGCTTTGAGTATAATGCCTTGACCTTTGGCAACCTATCATAATGGGGGAGTGTGCTTTGAATCACATGGCTTGACTTCTGAAAGCTGAGTAATTTAACCTGTTGCGCTTAAAGTCGTTTCATGCTGAGTGCAAATTTTTCATTAACTACTAAAAAATTTACAAAATTGTTAGTGCTGCTGTGTAAAAATTACAGTGAGCATGTCAGATTTCCTAGGAAGGACAATCCCAAATTCCTCACTTTTTCTTGGCTATTGAGGCATTTCATTATAATTCAACAAATTTATGACAAAATTGTAACCACTGTTTCAGAATTTAATGATTCTAGTTTATGTTATAGAAGAGCAAAAGTAAATCACAACAAAAAAAGAATCATCAAAATCGGATCAGTGGTTTTCAAGATATCGCTTTTTGAAATTTTAGTCCCCACTAGCTGGTGCTGTTTACTCGCTTTAACAAATTTGCAATTTTTGGCTTATACTCAAGGTAAAAAGTTAAGTGAAGTGTTGATTCCACCATTTTCATAGTGCAGAATTAAAAAATGAAGGCCATTTTCAGCTACAAGCAGTAGTTAATTAGTTATGAGGCTTTTTATTATTTTGGGAGAGGTAAAAACAAACCCCAAAATTCCTATCTGGGTAACAAGATACTACCCAAGTTTTTTTGGTGTTTGGTAGTTCCTTGTATGTGCTTTCTTGTAATGGTTCATTTTCAGATGAGACTTGTATATTTTTTGCATAATACTATTTCACTTTATGTAAACAAAATCAATACCTAACTATTGCAGTATTTGAAGTTATTATGACGCTTGCCTTGTGATGTAACAATGCTGATTAGATAGTTTTGTATTTGTTATGGCATTACTGTTTAACAAAAGGTAATACTGGATTGGCTGCACATAATCGAAAACAATATTAGCATATGACATGCAAGGCCAGAGATGGACTTAATCTTGAGCTCAAGACCATGAAAAATGATGTAATCAACATTTCGCTCATCTTTTTGCCTGTGTAAGTCAAACATGGAAAATTTGTGGAAGTGGGTGAAGAGCACCACTTAGTAGTAGCCAAAATTTCAAAAGCTAATACTTTGAAAACTACTGATCTTATTTCGATTAATCTTTATCATGTGACTCATTTTTGCTCTTCTGCAACATATAAGCAACTTGGATCAACAAATACTGAAATCTAGTGGTTAAGTTGATTTGTTAAGTTGTATTCAATTATTACAGCGCAAGCTTATCAAAATATTTTTCAACTTTGTTGAAATTGTCTAAATTTAAGTATACATGCATAAATTTCTTTTTAAATACACACTCAATCTAGAAAACTACAGGATATGTTTCATAGTGAATGCCAGCAATATATGCTATATCTAATTATATCACATTTGTTAATTCACTGGCTTTAATTAAAATAAAAAGCAAAAACTTATAATTGGAATGGCTAGGGCACATAATAAATATTTCAAAAAGTTGTCTTTTGGAAAACAAAATTGTGCAAGCAGTGGAAATCATATTTTGAAGTGGTGCATATTGAAATATACAGTATATTGATTGCAAGCTTATATGAATACTGATAATCCAGTATTCGGACAAGAACCATTTTTAGGTAAAGTCTGAAATCCTAGAGATAGACCAATATTTGGGTTTCACTGATATATCGCTATCCGCCAAAATGGCCAATCTGAGGAGGTGTTGACAAAACACTGCTATATTCACGCATCCAGACAACTTGTGCAAGAAAGCACAACGAACCAAGTCAAGACAGTTGTCTTGCAGCAACGCTAGCAGGTGCATTTTCATAAACAAGCAGACAAGATGAACCATGAAGCACACATCGCCTGTCACAGCCAAAACAAAGCAGCATCATTAATCAGATTAAATAAAAATCATGGAAAAATATTGAAATTGCTGCAATTTGAAAATTTTCAGCTCATAAATCCTGATTTTTGAAGTTTTTCAAAAAAAAGTAAGACATGGAACACATTATATTTGTGGCAATGAAGCAGAAATCATGATTGAAAATTTTGGAAAGATTGTTTATCGATATCGGCTATCGGTCCATGAATGGCCGATATGTCAGCATCGGTCCATCTCTATGAATACCCCATTGCATATTCAAAACATCACTTAGCTACCGTAATTAAAGCATATAGCTACCAGTGCTTATAGGGCAGTATTCCAAATGTTACCCAAAGTTTATTTTTAAAATAACACAGAACACACAAAGGATTTCAATTTTGGTTGCATATTATTTCTTGCGCAGTGAGTCAAAACATCTTTGAATCTTCTGTTGCACAATATTGGAAATAATGCAATTTATATTACATGGCCCATTCTGTCGCTTTCGCGGTGATCAGAACGACGAAGACACGAGAACATTTTGCAGAAAGTTCTTATACAACGCAATTGCGAGCACAGACAATGTAACTGCACAACAAAAGAATTGTCCTTCCAGTGACATCGACGATTGCCCGGGCAGAGTTTTGTTTAGGGTGTTGAAGAGATAGCCCATTTCTCCACCGCACACACTTGGTCTTCAACGAGATTATTCCGACGGGAAGGCAGTAGGCAACACGACTGGACTTCAACGAAGATTGCATTTGCATTGGAGAAATTCCCTACTACAGTAGTCATTATGCCGAGCGCTTGGCCAGACTGAAGCAAGTTCTAATTTTTAAGGTCTTGGCACGACCTGGCCGAGATTCAAACCACATGAACAACAACCTTTTATTTTATATTTACAGCACAAATTCCAAGCAGCTCAGCTATGTTGGGTTGTGGAACATAGGACAGAATATGTGCCAAAGAAACCCAACATATATCTTGACATGCCAGCCAGTAGAATGTTGTTGCTGGACCAGTTGGATGAAGAAAATTGACATATACGTCCCATGTGTCCCAAGAAAAATGACATATATGTACCAGTAGACAATACCTATCCACAATTGACCATCAAATATGCATGATACATAGGACATGACTGCCACATCAGAAAATTGCCACATATTAGAAATGCAGATTGCAGGAATAGCACTGGGAAAGCTACGAATACCACAAAAACCTATTCCAACTGAAACTCGTTTAAATTTTAAAATCTCTCTCTCTCTGTCTTAGTTGTCCGTCGGTTCGACGATGACGCTGCTCAACGCGTTTCCTTGTGTCGGTGCATGTGGCTCCTCAGCCCAAAGGCTGAGGCGCAAACCGCAAACACGGCCGCATACTGTACAGGCGGATCCCTGCCGCATTGTCGTTGGTTGCACTGTTGGTGTCTGCACGCATGTTTTGCTACTGCCACATCAATATGTTGCTGTTTAAAGGTTGCCGGCCCCCTGTCGCAAACTGCACGCCATACTTCTCGATCCCCAGCCAATTCCTCAAGTCTGTCAAAAGGGATCCCGTGTTTACTTAAGGACGACTTAAAGTGATCCTTTAAACGCTTCTTTTGACCCCCCACTGAACGTCGGCCGCAGGAGAGTTCACTATAAAGTAGGCGGCGGGAAGTCTGTTTCCAGGCATCATTATCACATGGCCAAGCCACCTCAGTTGTCTTCTGAGACTAGGCATGTTGTGCCTGCTCCGTGGCGAATCTCAACATGAGGTATTTTGTCCCACCAGTGCACGTGGAGGATAGTTTGAAGACACCGAATGTGAAAGCCCTCGAGGGCTCAGATGTAACGGCGGTACGTTGCGTTGTCAACTGCTGGGAGGGATGCCCTAACGGTCGCAGTCTACCGTTCAGGCCAACAATGAAACAGACAATTTTTGGGCCACCTTTTCTAGGCCCCTCTTGTTGAGGTGAGCAGTGTGGATCCTAAATAGGGCTGCTCAGTCACCCAAGAAGCTGCCGAAGGAACTTGCTGTTCCTGTCCCAAGCTTCAGCGACCATTTGACCTGAGCCACCTACGTGGGAGTAACAAATTAGAGGCTCCCAGTCTCATCCAAGACCTTCCCCCAACACCTGCTAGATCCTCGCTGCAGATCTTTCAGGATAAAAGAGGAAAATTACGTTGAGCAGAACTTGCGCAACTGATGATTAAGGTGGAGGAAAGATTCGCAGCCTTTGATCCACCATCTTGCCCCCTCTGCATGCATGATCAGTGGCATGGGTGGGCCCAAGACAACTGAGCTGCATAGAGGTTGCAGGAACCTTCCAGAAACTCCCAAGTTTGGAAGCCCGTATTCGCATGGTTCCAACACGTTACCACCTTGCCTTCACAGCTGGTGGGATTCTGGATCCACATACGCCTGATTCGCCAAGATGCAAGCACATGGTTTGAAGTAGAGTGTCCTTCATAGGCATGCCGCCGACCAAGGCTGAGGGTCATGCCAACCCCAAGTAGTTGCTCAGATATACCGCTGAGTACTTGGATGTGCCATGTCGCATAGCAACTTTTGTTCAAGAACAGGGGCACCACGTGAAGGCGTTGCTACGGGCATATTTGCATAGGAGTGGCCATGTGCAAGTGACCTGCTTGCTGGAGTACCAGAAAGAGGCCCTGTGGCGATCACTACACCTGAAAAGGAGAGGCTGTAGGAGACGCTTACACTTTTCTCAAGATGAGCAAGCTCATCTGTCTAAGATGAGCAGCTCATCCATCCCCATTTCAAAGTGCCAACATTATCAAATGCAAAGTGGTGAAATGACCTGGCAGAGTATTTGCAAGAGCATGTTTTTCCTCCAAATAAGATCTCACCAGTGCAAGTTCTTTGTTTTGACTGCGGATGCCACTGATACTTTATTTGCAAAATGAGTAAACTGATTGAGCAGACAACAGTTGATTAATTATCTACTGGCCACATTAAACTCTCTCATTAAGTATCAGTTGCATCACAGACACAATCTGCAATCACAAAGACTCGTACTGTCAAAATCTTTTTTGGAGGAAAGGCACGCTTGTGCAAATACTGTACCAGGTCATTTTGCATTGATAATGTTGGCATTTTAAAAGTTATATGAATTTCAGTTGAAACTAGTGTTTGTGGTATTCATAACTTTTCCAGTGCTATTCTTGCCATGTGCATTTCTGATGTGGTAATCAGGTCATATGTTTATGCATATATGATGATCAATGGTGGACAGGAATTGTTGATGAAATACCTTTAAATGAATAGGACATATGTGTCAATGTTCTTCATCCAACTGGTCCATCAACAACATTCTACTGGCCAGGACGTCAAGATAAATGTTGGTTTTTTTGGCACATATTCTGTCTTAAGTTCCACAACCCAACTAAGCTGAGCTGCTTGGAATTTGTGCTGTAAATATAAAATGCACTGTTTCCAATGTTGAGCAACAGAAAATTCAAAGATGTTTTGACTCATTGCGCAAGAAATAATGTGCAACCAAAATTGAAATCGTTTCTTGTGTGTTCTGTGTTATTAGATCTGTGTATTTTCAAGGAGAAACTTTGGGTGATATTTGGACTACTCCACTTAATGACTAATACTGGTAGCTAAATGAAGCTTGAAATATGCTGTGGGATATTTCAGACTTCACATAAATATGTTCTTGTCCGTATACTGAATTACCAGTATTCTAATTAGTTTGCGATTGATATACTCCATATTTTAATATGCACAACTTCAAAATATGATTTCCAGTGTTGTGCTATAACGTTTTTCAAAAAAGACAACTTTTTGAAATATTTATTATGTGCCCTAGCCATTCCCATTATAAGATTTTGTTTTTTATTTTGATTAAAGCCAGTGAATTAACAAGTGTGATATAATTAGATATAGCATATATTGCTGACATTCACTATGAAACATATCCTGTAGTTTTCTAGATTGTGTATTTGAAAAAAAATTTGTACATGTATACTTAAATTTAAACAATTTCAACAAAGTTGAAAATTATTTTGATAAGCTTGCGCTGTAATAATTGCATACAACTTAACAAATCAGCTTAACCACTAGATTTCAGTATTTGTTCATCCAGATTGCTTATATGTTGCAGAAGAGCAAAAATGAGTCACATGAAAAAGATCAATCGAAATGAGATCAGTGGCTTTCAAACTATTAGCTTTTAAAATTTTGGCTACTACTAAGTGGTGCTCTTCACCCACTTCCACAAAGTTTCCATGTTTATTAGATGATTCCTGGGGCAAGAAGCAACTTGGGTGCCATGACATATTTCAGAAGCAAATCTACTGTATTGAAGAAAGTACTTGTGACATTGTTGGCACATTTCGGTGCCTCCTGCAGTCATTCGGTGACCACAGAATACGCCCCCTTTGCCCCCTCATTACGCCCTGCTTGAACATGATTGCACAGAAATATTTCAAGCGAAAATGTATTATTTCATTGCTGCGACTGAAAAAATACATTTCCAGTCAAAAAATAAAGATTGTTGAGTACAAAGTCAACTAGGAACAGCAATTTCGACTGACAAATTTAGTAAGTTTTACACATTAAAATTAGCATGTACCTTGTCTAGAAACACTCAGCAATGCATCAATTTTATTCTTGCTTTGAACTGTCATTGAATAGGCATGTCAGATAAGGTATCACCCATCATCTCAACTGCTGGTCATATTGGCTTTTGAAGATGACAGCATGCATGAGTGATCATAAGTAGTGTTGCAGACCTATCTTGGTTCAAAGGTCAACAAGTAACCTTAGGTGTCAGCATCTGGGAATTAGCTCAAATATGTTATGCTTTAAATATTCAAGAGATTGATGGACTAAAACATGCAGATTTGCAGTTACAGCATTTAAAAGTTGATTGTAGGAAATTTATCATTCTGTTTCGCTTGAACGCTAAATTATGCCATGTTTAAATGCTTTAACATTGGTTGCAGTTGTCCAATTTTCAAAAAGTTTAGTTCTTCTTGATAAGGAGAGAAAGTTCTATGAGCCTGCCAAATTTCATCAAAATAGGTGGGTTGCATTTTGCCATTTTTTAGCATCACTTGACATGGAATGAGCCTTTGAAGATTAATCATTTGTTTTTTGCAAGTAATTTGTTGCTTGTGTTTTGTGAATAAAGCTTCCAGAATACATTTGATCAGTTTGCTGCTGCGTGTGATCATGCTAAAATGAAAATTAGGACTAAGAAAACTGACGTATGTCTTCCTTGAAACCTAAGCCATTGTACTATTCCAGAGGCAAGTAAAATTCTGTAGCAGGTTAAGTTCAAGTTCTTTGGGGTTGGAATTGACAATTGATAAAATTTGAAGAAAAGAATTATGCATTGATTGGTGAAGCAACAGCAATGCAAGATTTTTAACATTCTTCTGATAAGATACCAGCTGTGAAGTTTGGTCACATCACCAAAATGCCCAGCAGAAAGTTTGGGTCACAAAAATGCATGACTAAACCATTATGAAAGTGAGTTTGTGAATACTTGCGGAGAACACCCCAAAGGTTTTCGAAAGGACCTGGCAGTGCGGTTGCATCTTTGAACGTACATGGTCATGCCTTGGTGTAAAGCAGGGGTGCACAACATTTTTGCCGGGGGCCATATAACCAACTTCAGACATCTAGCTGGGCCACACGAAAAACTTAGTTTTTTAAAATAAACTGTCGGATTAGGATTTTCATGCATGATGGGGAAAAATCAGAGTGTTGGCAAGGGCCACACTAAATGGCTTGGCGGGCCGGATTGTGGCCTACGGGCCGCCTGTTGCACACCCCTGGTGTAAAGCCAATGGAGTTTGCTGAAAACAGGTGTCTTGAGACCTCTTATGACTGTTACCATGGCCATCTGTTTGAGAGGAAATGCTGAATTAAAAGAAATTACATGGTTGTGTTTGCAATAACAACCAAATAAATTTTTTATTCTCAGGATTGTGAATAAAATGACGTTTTGTTGATTTGTTGTGCCCCAATTAACTTCTTCATGGATAAGAAATCTGCTTATTTACCTGTGGTTTCATCAGATATTGCTATCAAACCTTTTGAAAAATGTGCCTTACCTCAAGGGTCACTGAAAAAGTCAAAGGATTTAGCCTTAAAAAAACATAATATTTTAATGGTAAGTTAAATAAACATAATTTGCATACGCCAGTAGCTAGATCTATCTTTTGAAATACTGTTATGTCTAAAGTTTCACAGGTTGGTTTTGAGAAGATACCATTATCTACTGAGGTAGTAATTGTAAATGAACAGTGCAAACACTGAAAATTGGTGATGGCATAAGAATCACCAACAAATTTTTATTGGGTGTGGAAGATAGTAGTTTTTCTTGAGTAGCAAGGAACTTCAAATTGTAGACATTATTCTCAAATCTGTTATATGTTTAAATCGTAATGTGATATTTCTTGAAGCCATTGGCTCATAGGAATACTACATAAATGACCAAAAACATTCAACCTATAACACCCTGCAGGGTTAACTCCAAATATGCACACATGAAGATCTTGAAAAGACATTGATTTATGTGAATCTACTGTTTTTTTCATCACCTTGACTGTTCCGTAAGCATATTTTTTTAATGTAAAAAATACCACATACTTCCATTTAAGAAATTGTTTTTGTTACAGACTCATCCTAGATCTGCTTCACCCAAAAAAACTTCAACTGCAGGTCTGTTGTGGTTATTGATTCAGGTGCAATTGTAGTGCAGGTCTAAACGCGTCACTTTTTTCTGCTTTATTATTTGTGTCCAATTGTGTGTGGTGTTCCAGAAGTGGGTAGATTTTAGGCTTATGCTGTTTTCATAAGGCTCCGCTGTCTGTGAGAAGACACTGTCGTAAATATTTGCTAATCATAATGTAGCACAACAGAAAAAGTTAAACACCAAACAAATTTTCCAGAAGTTGGTCAGTGCACCAAGGTACTAGGAACAAACCAGATAAAAGGTATGACAGCGACCAAATGACCTTATCGCGTCCCTGTACAGTGTTTCATGGCATCACAAAATATTTATTTACATTGTTAATTTTGTAGAACAACTAAGTTTTAACTCTCTGGATACCTACTATTGAAAGGTCTAAGTTTGCTGTAAGCTTTCAAGGAATCAGCCGACTGCGCTCCACTTTCTATGGTGGATGCTTGTGAAGATAAGTGGCTTTTACAAACTAAGCACACTAATCAAATTCAAAGAATGTTCTTCCCTTGTGTGCAATAATTTTTGTCCTCCATGTTCTTCCAACTTACGATGGTCATTGATATATACAGTATAGTTAGTTTTACATTCTCCTTTGCCCATTTATTTGATCGCCTTTCTTCACACACACGTAGTTTTTATTTGCGACTTTTTTCCCTCTAATTGAAACGATTGCCATTTAAAGGAACCCCAAAAATACATATGCACATGTCAACCGCACGACCTCACAAGACAGCCTTTCTGCTTGACGCATTCTACTACCAGCTTTGTGTTGCGTGGTAGCCATGGCGCTCGTAGCAGTGATTTTGTTGCTCTGCAATTGGCATCGGGTAGTTGTTCAATTTTAGTGAATATACTGTAAGTATTTGAAAACGGCGTATTTTCCAGTTTTTGCTTGCCGCAGCTTGTTTTTTGATTGATCTGTCCTTGCTTTAGTTCTTCAGCATTCAAGCATAAGCACTGTTTTGTACTCGTTGCTTGTGGCGAAGGTTGTTGTTGCATGCAGAATTGCTGGAATGCCCAAACGTTGTACGGGCAACGAGACAACTTTGTCATTGTATGAGCACTTTTCTTTCTCCCGACTGAGCTACCTGACATTTTAAGTTGCCAAGCAGAAGCAAGGCTTTAGCTGTCGCCCTTTATAAAGCTCGTTTCACAGATTTCCTGGTTCAAAAAATCTTTATTTGCAAGAGGCTTCCGATTAGCAGCAACAGAAAATACTTCGACGATGGCCCGGCAACAAAACAGCAAAACGTAGTCCGCACGCCAGTAGTACAAAAACTGTAGAAACGAGGTCAGCGGGCCAGATTTTTGCGCCAGCGGCGAAACTCCCATGACGCAATGAGGAATTGACACAGAAACCAGCAAGTCAGCGAAATAATCACAAGTGCTGAAATGCCAATTCGTAATGCGAATGGATGCATCCACTATACTGGCATATTTCGGGTCTGAGGATGGGTGGAGTTGCGGTATGTGAAATCGATTTCCTGTTAAAAAGAAAAGCCGGTTGATGAGACCCCGTCGACTTTGTGGAGACCAATAGTTGAACACAGATATGCGCAAGTCCGAATCATGGCAACGTTATGAAAGTAGAGCCTAGTCGACTGATTTCTAGAAAGCTTGCAGCAAACCTAAAGCTTTTAGCCCTTTTATATTATCATTTGCGTTCGATTGTTGTCATTCTATCATTTCTAATTAAAACGATTGCGTGAAATTAAGTTGTTCTTTGTGTTACGTGTTGCAAAAGTTGAAGGACAACTTTAAAATGAAACTTGCTTGCATTTCCTCCTCAGGTAAACTTTGAGTAATTATAAAAATAGCTGTTTTGCCTTTTCCTTCAAAGATTAGTAAGCTTCGAGGATAGCTTTTCAAGGTCTGCTGTTGTGTTGCAGTTGTTGATACGATGAATAGGAATGACTCAACATCAAAATCCAAAGTTGTATGCCATTCCCCTCTCGTTGTTCATTCAAAAATTTTGGCAGACAACTACCAGAGGGTTGACAAAGTTCCGGTTCATGCCCCCCCAACTGTTGTTATTCAAGGAGGTTTGTTGCAGTGTTCCATTTTAAAGAATTTAAGAGTAAGTAAGGTGAGCCGGGATTGCCACTTCACGTGTTCGCTGGACCACATTACTTGCATTTTACCACTTCGCAGTACAGTAAGTTTTGCTTTATTGTTCTTTTCCAGAATTGGCAAACTCAATGTTAATGCTATATTATTACTTCACTAGTGCATTTTGGAAAGAATCACTGACTATATCACTGGGTGTGGTTGCGTCATCAGCGGGTGATCCACCCCTTGTCCCGCAAAGCACTTTGCTTAGTGGTGGATCCAATGCATTCCAACTGTTATCATTTAGCAGATTGTACCATTTGACTTGGCAGATTCCTATTCTTTTCCGAAACCAATGTTCGAGGAAGACGGGAGTACTTCATCTGAAAGCCATGACCAAATTGCAAAGGAAAATAAATCCGAGAACAGAGAACCTGAAATCTCGATCGTAAAGCGCGTCACTGTCCGAGGTAATCTCAGCGTATGGTGTTTGTTATACTGATTTATATGTTAGGGTTTAGCTGAAACTTGTCCGCGGCTTCATCAACAGAGGGTGGGTCTTGAGCCGTTGTTGGTCACATAATTCGTCAAATTATTTACTCGGTGACCGTCATATGAAGATGTTAAACTAGAGAGGGAGGCAGCAAAGCTCTGCTCTGATAAAATTCAATTACCGTAATTTCGGAAACCAGCTATTGCTTTTTGTTATTTACCGAAAAAAACGTTCGTGACGAAATTTTTTTACCTAAATTTCGTATATTTCCCGTAAAAAATAAACCAAATGTTCCAAAAAATCACCACCGTCGTGCTAATTTAATCGAATTTAATCAGCTGCCTATTTTCGGGATTGTCTCAATTTTAAACGTTCCGTTCATAGCTATCATTCTCCGTGTTTTCTATTGCCCTGAAGGGTTAATCGTCATTATGAACTCGTTTCACTTTAAAAGTTGTGTCAACACTGCTTGATGCGCTGGGCGATCATATTATCATCACCACGAGAGGGAGGTGCACCGTCGTCCCCACACACGCTTATGGTTTCAAGTTCATGCTTTTTTTCGGTAATCATTCGCTGACCTTTGCCTGGATGATCGAATTTACTTTTGTGTCTGTTTGCTTTTTGCCAATGCTTGTGCTTGTCTTGTTCTTCGACAACAAATTCTATGTTAAGAACAGACCTCCGTGACATTCATTCATTTTAAACAGGCGGTGAAACAGTCGCTTTGTTTTCGCTGCTTTTGGTGATATATTTTTGTCGTGGTTTTCTTGCTTGCTGCTTGGAATGTTGAAGAGATGGTTAATGCAGAAGTTCTGTCAACAACGGAGAAGCCTCTACATAACAAATTTTTATTTCTTTGTTTTTATCATAATTTTCTGTCCAACGTTCGACCAACCAGTAGAGTAGTGTGCAGTTGCCAGGGTTGATGTAATTGGACATAACCCCACCAAAAAACACTCTTTACTTTTGAAAAATCTACTATGAAGTAAAAAGTGAAATAGCAGCACACTTGTACAGTTAATTGTAATTTTTTTTAATCAAACAAAACGAACAGCAACGAAATTTGAAGGACTTGAAGAAAAGAGAAGAATAATTCGAACAGTTTGGATAAATTCTACTGGTTATCTTCTTCAGCTCTGTGAAATCATTTTTTTAACCAATTTTTCTGTCTTATCTGCACCCAAACTGTTTCTGATGTTGGAACATGTGAAACCATATATGGAAAGAATACACTCTATAAATGCTGAACCAGCAGGGCATGCACATAACTTTGACGTGACACTGCAGAGGTTGTGTGGGAGGACTTTTCTCTGTTTGCTGGGCGCAGGCTTGCCAAGCCTTAGCAGTAGAAGTTGTGTGGGAGGGCTTTTCTCTGCTTGCTGGGCGCAGGCTTGCCAAGCCTTACCACTTTGGAGTGAACTGACCAACAACACCTTGCGAAAATAAAAATGGGGTACATTCCTTTGCCCTCAATTTTGAGTGCCATACTAGGCATAACAAGTTATTTCTGTGTAATACTGAAAATGTTGATATTGCATGAAGCAATAAAAAACAATTCAGAATGGGTTTTTGTGTTCTTAAAAAAAGAACAGAAACCTCTTTCTTTCAAAAAATAAACTTTTTTTTAAAAACAGGTGGTTTTTTCTTTAAGCTGGGCTTTTCTCAAACCTGGCAGTTGCTGTTGTGGATTGCTCTAGAGCAGTGGTTCTCAAACTGTGGTACGCGTACCACTAGTGGTACGCGAAGACCTTCAAGGTGGTACGCGAAGAGACCTACTTTCTGTTTTTCTTCACAAAAAATATATTCACAGCTGTAGTTTTTACTTG
>Ga0210059_1003511_pt1 | contig 25114 bp, 16 predicted proteins | sample Ectturendosymbi2_FD_188042 | JGI IMG/M metagenome (GOLD analysis project Ga0210059, IMG submission 188042) | Ecteinascidia turbinata endosymbiont from Florida, USA - Sample 2 (SPAdes) (version 2) | ecosystem: Host-associated > Tunicates > Ascidians > Unclassified | place: Key West, Florida... | reverse complement strand
ATTTAGGACAATTCCGCGAGAGCACTGGTCCATAGGAATGTCCATGGCACGCCCAAGTTAACAATTAAGAAACCTGGACCCGCCGGTCTAGCTCGACACGCTCAGTTTATCACAATAAAAGTGTATTCACTCATGATTTTATTAGTATAACTTTAAGCACTGCAATGTTCATCACAACAGGGGTTTACAATATACTTTAACATATACCAACTCTATTGCGAGTAGAGGGAGAGAAACCCATAGTATTAAGCAGTCGCACTACAACCTGCTTACAGAAATTTGGCTATACCTTCGGTAATTCCGTTAGTCTAGCCGTCTTAGAATAGTAGCCAACTACAAGTGTATTCTGGTTCACGAATTTACCAGACCCCACAAGTTCGCCAACTATCCATCCTTCAATTGGTTTGTGGTAAGTGCCCGAGATCAACTGACTGTCTACTGAGTTTCAGGCCGAGAGGAAAACACAACGTATGACACCCCGATCACGTGACTGCATATTGCGCGGTGATTAGTCAATCTGGTGACCACGCCTATCTCACGCGATTACGTCATTTTCGAAATCAATTTTTACACTAGAAACGAATATCGTTTTTATCAGGATTTTTATTACTATTTTCGTATGGGATCTTATTGTAAATATTATTACAGGTTACTCTCCTCCTAAATGTAACTTACAATAAGTGTACAGAGTGCAATTGTACAGCACATCAAATAAATGCACATGATAGTGTTCTAAAAGAGTTAATGTCTTTGTCCGTTGTTTTAATGTCCAACTTCGCTCGGCTCTTCGTAAACTCGTCAGTACTTCCAACTTGATTTCTTTTGTTATCTTAGATAATCGAAGTCTTCTTTCGTTGTTGTTTCAGTGTCATAAGACGTTTCATGTTGAGGAGCCAAAACGAACTCAACACTTCCAAACATTTTGGCCCCCTATGATTATATAATTTAACATAGTTAAAAACAGATGTGTTTTGGCCATAACTTCTTGAAGAAACAGCCATTTTGTTTATTTTTTATTAAATTTTGTCCTAAGCTACAGAAAGTATCTGACCACCCTGGACATCCTTTTGAGTCGTTCTTATATGCACACATGGGATCATTTGGACGTAAAGTAACATGGTAAGGTTGGGAAAAACAGAGAATCTCGGGGTTGTATAAACGCAGAACTGTAAGTGCAAAAGAACAAACGCAAAAGTAATATGTATGCCAAAGAAAGCGTTGGTCTTGCAATAAGTAACTAGCAGTGCGTTAGGCCGAACTGCAACATTAGCTTGGCCGTATCTGGACTGAAGGCTGGAGGTCGACGACCCCTGGGCTAGAGTGTAGCCGTATATAGGATGGTTCAATGAACTGTAACAAAAAGAAAAATAAACCATTTTCTCATACAAATGATATCTTGAGAAACGCAGGGCTCTACATGCGAAAAACGTATAGTACACCTGTGCGGCGTAAACCGACGGTTCGATCGTTGTTGTGGTATGCCGAAACACTGAGCTGTAAGATTGAATAGCAAATATCAGCGTAGCGCAGCGTGAAAAAGGTTGCCTTGGTTCTCATTGGGCTCATTAAGAATGACTGGCCGCTCGGTGCCCTTGACGCATTTAGTCAATCACCTGGTAAATGAAGTCCTGCTGCTACAACAGCAGACGGATTGTCCACACCAGAAGTGATTTATACCTGCAGTCAGGTCAGCATACAGCCTACCGCCTTTGTAGCGTTTGTTGTTTTAGTATGAAGCCACGAAGTGTACCAAACGCGTCGGCACAAAAGTTGAAGTCGGAAAACGTCGTCAAAACATTGGTTTTGACAAGATAAGCCACAACGTAAATGACTCTTTTCAGGGTCAGCTGGCAGCAGCGAACACGAAGCAAGAGTTGTTTGCTCTGTCGCACGTCTTCGTGTCGATGAAGTGAAAAAAGCAACATTCTTGCCAGCTCTGACCTCGGGAAAAAAATAGCTTGGTTTCATGAGCTGCCGCACTCGGAACGCTTTGGCGCATGACAGTGTATTGCTCGCTAGGGTTCAACAAGGGAAATGCAGTTTTGTGATTAGCATGGCTTGCCGCGTGTACACACAGCTGTGGCAAAGAACGCAGTGAAGTGATACAGTGAAGTCAGCAATCGATTTTGTGAGCGCGTAACGCTTGTTTTCTCTGTTGTGACCCGTGGTAGTACTTTGTTTCTCGTTATTTTGCTCATACAGATTGCAGAGTTGGGTGCATAAACGTATTCAAGTCAAAAGCGGCTTCTTAGTGACGCAGAAAACTGCAAGAAATACCTACCGAATGGTCAAAGCCGCGGGTTCTTCAGTGGCGCCAGGCAGTGCCAAACAGCCTGGAGTTGGCCTTTCACGCCAGCAACAATCAAAGCATTAGTTGTATCAGTCTGATTCAAACGCAGATTTGATAATGGAGCAGGCTGTCTACAACACGCAGCGGCGGCAGAGCAGACAGATGATCCTCGAGGACGCACTTCGTTTCGGGGTGAGTAAAATTGTAAAAGCAGGAATCACGCGTCTAACTGGTGAAGTTAGTATATTTGCCCTATGTCAGGGTTTTTTAAGGTGTTTTAGGGACCCGATTTGGGTCCCTAGAATAAGCGAAAATGGTCATCGGGTCCCTAGAATCAGAGAAATCGGGTCCCCACAGGTCCATACCGGGTACCTAACATTTTCCTTTAAAAAACCTTGCCTATGTGTGTATTGCCATAAAGGACTGAATGTTGTACTCGAAAGCAAATCAGCTCCGGTGTCAACTTCTTCTGAGGTGTACTGAAATTTGGTCCATGCTTTTCGAAAACAGCTTGTGTTCGTCGTTATGCAATGGCATTTTGCGTGATTTCCTGCGGAAGCTAAATTTCAGTCATTGGAATCTCGACTAACAAAAGCAAGTTGCAAAAAGATTTCATTTGACCTCCCTGCCTTTTTTTATACAATCAACTGTCAGACTTGGCATTCTTATCCAACAAAACCAACCGCAATAGTGTATAAAATACCAAACCAAACCCAGCCAAAAGAAGGTAAAATCCTTCTTCGTAAAGCAAGCGCTTAAACCAGGGGTAGCCAAGCGTTTTGACCCGATAAGGCCGATTCGCGACTGTCTGGCCACTGGAGGGTCAGATACAGTGTGATTTACATGACCTGTGCAAAAATAGGCTGTTAAAATTTATTGTAGCACAATAATAACAATAAAATCATAACATTTTATTCTCATTTTTATAGCGCTGCTTGCAGTTCCAGTAAGTGCTGCTGCGGCACACAACTCAACAAGAGCCAGGCAGCAACCAATGCTGTTGCATTGCTGTCAGAGTCGGAAACGTGGTGCTTGAATAGGATGTTTGAGGTACTTGGCGGGCCGGATTAAAGTGGTCGGCGGGCAGGCCCGTAACCAGCTTGGGTCACCAGGGGGGTGCGAAGAGTTTTCTGAGAGAGGACCAATTTTTCTAAACCACACCCAATAATTTTAAACTATGTACAACACATTTTTCCAGGGGGGCAAAGAAGCCCCCCCTGGTTACGGGCTTGTCGGCAGGCAGTAGTTTGGTCACCCCTGGCTTAAACCTTCGACAATTTCGACAGCTTAGATATCTTGGAGGGCTTTGGAGTTGAGCCGGGAGTTCAAGAATCTAATCATAGCTTGTCAAAGCTTGTCTGACCTTGGCAGAGGTGTACAGGTTGCATATTTTCAAGATCCATATCCGAAATACGTTTTCTGTGTCCAATCCTTAACCGAATCCAAAACAATTTTCCAAACTCGATATGGTCCAATCTCCGAATCAATCTTCACAATGTTGCATTATTGCAAGACTAGTATAATGTTAAAGCCCGAAAAAACAGTTTAGCTATGGAAAAACGTGCAACTAACACGCTGTTCCAAATGCCGCAATTTCAGAAATTCAGCATGATCCTATCTGGATGCGGTCCAAACCTAAAAATCGATATACGTATCAGATGCGAAACGGAAAAAAATGTGCAAAATCCTGTTCCGATGCTCAGATAGTCCGATCCGTGTACACCTCTGCCATATGGCGGACTAGACCCTCAATTCTCCCGTAGCGACGGGTCTGGACACGATGGTCAGCGAACAGAAGATACTGCTAGGAAACAAAATGTAAAAAATATCTCGTTAGCTCAATGCCTCTAAAAGTAAACGTGTCGGTATTTTTTCCGTGTAATAAGGGTTGTAACAAGGGGTCCAGATCAGGGTTGCGGAGTCGGAGGTAAAATATCTGACCTTTCCAATCAAATTTCCGACACCGACTCCGCCTCGCTATCATAACGCGGATGAAGTTGGGCTGTCAACAATTTTGTAGCAACTATCAATCAAGGGAAATCGTGATACACAGCAAGAATTCTCTGTTTCAATAATAATAGTTTCAAAAGAAATTGTACCACTTCAACAGGAATTCCCAACTTAGGAGAGTGATGGAAAAAATTATTCAATTAGACGTCCGGAGTCGGACATAAAAATCCGACTCCGACTACTAGTGTTGTTAGGAATCCGAGTCCACCCAAAAACCTCCGACTCCTTTGCCACTCCGACACCGACTCCGCAACCCTGGTCCAGAGGGATGTTCCGGTTGCGGCACTTCATAAGGGCAGGCAATTTTCAGTGGTAAAGGCCTCAACAGTGTACAGCTAACACCATATGAGAGCGTTCAGATGAAAAAAATGCTGAAATAAAGTTACTACTTCATTACTGCATGTGCAGAGAATTATGGGTTCCATTAGTTCACCCATCCGGGGTGCGGTGTGCCACAGGACATCAGTGTTCAGCGATGGAGTCCCAAGTGTGCCGCGAAAATGTCAAAACTGAGAACAAATATGTCGAACTTGGGTCTTTTCCAAAGAGGACATTTCTATTAGTTCAGTGGCGTAGCCAGCTCATAAATTTGGGGGGGAAAACATGTTTGATCTTAGGCGAATAACATTATTTTGCTTAGAAAAACGCCTCTCAAAGCACAAAATGACTATATTTTCTAAAAATTTAGGGGGGCATGGCCCCTTTGCCCCCCTGGCTACGCCTATGTATTAGCTACGCTGCATTCATTAGCTTTGGTGCGCTGCGTGACGAAAACTTGAGTTGCAAAGTGTGCCGCGGCCAAGAAAGGTTGGGAAACACCGCTGCATGGTCGTTTTGAGAATACCTAAAATGTGCGTGTGTTGGCCGAAGCGCTGTTACCGATTGTCAAAATTCTTCTCCACTTTCACTGCACGTTTTGGGATCCGCATCTGTATTTTTGAGCATTTTAACGCAACTTTTACGCAATTCTCATGCGACCGCTTTCGAAGCAGCATTTGAATCGTTTCGAAGGGACCACGAAGCCGATCAACGAATGGTGATCAGTAGTTTTGGGCAAAATTTGAAAAAAAACTCAACTGGAGTTGACTTTTACCAGCAGATGCAGTGAATGACAAGTTGCCTGTCTTTGCAAGTCGTCTTGCAACCTTCACGGCATGAACTTTTTTCGGCCGATGCTTTTCGTTTTGCTGGCCATTTTCATCAAACCTTCGCCGTCAGTGCGCTCGTTACTGGGAAAATGTTTCGAAGATTTTGTTTCTCAGGTCGTCGTAACTGAAGTTTCTGTCTTGTGGAAAAAAACAATGCAAAGCTGGTGCAGCGCTTCGGAAATGACGGTTGCGTTCAGACTTTTATCGCTGTAAATATAGTATTGGTTGGTACAGCAATAGTATGACTTATCTGTAAACTTCAGGACTACCACGGTCTCCTATGCTACGGGCATACCGCGGCATATGACAGGGCCCACTGCGGCCCACCAAACGACGCTACCCCTAATACTAACCCTAACCGCTTAAGACCACGAAAGGCCGCAGTATGTTTGCAGTTCAGTAGGCCTGTATTTTTTAGATGAATCGCTAGTAGTACACGGTATAGCTTCCACTGCACCAGTAATATACAGTGTGCGAAGCTCTGTTTCTTTCGCCAAAGCTTTTGTCGTGTTGTTACCAAATAATCTCACTCATATGAACATCAATGCGTGAAGCAAATTTTAAATCTCAACTTGACACCTGGAAGTGATTTGCAATTCAGTGCCTCTTGCGTGACAGGGCTTCAGAGTTTCCCAAACGGTGGTCCGCGGACCAGTAGGGGTTCATGACGACCACACAGGGGGTCCTTGATGATGACAAAAATTTAAAATGTGGAGTTTTTGGTTTTGTTAGAATATCCTTCCGCGCTGGTTTGGGCGGAAAAATAAATGCAACATGAAATTGGGGTCCGAGAAAAAACGGATACACGAGGGGGTGGTTACGCCATTGCGTGGCGGGTGAATTCACGGTTCCGGTTTGCTGCCAGTGATGGGTGTGCGTGACATGGAAGGAACAGAGCTGTTCAAGTGTCTTTAGGTGCTTTCCTCGAACCCATTCTAGTCCTCAGTCCTCAAGTGAGGCGTCGAACCTTTCACGGTAATGAAATCATTTCTGTTGAATTTCGTTATACTCGCTTCTTGTCCTTTCGTGAGTATCACTAGCGGTCTGCAGCAGAGATGAGCATTGGACTAGACTTGGATTGGACTGGATCCGGACTATAACGAATCTTTATGCATTTGGATCGGACCCAGACTGTCTCTGTATATTGCTTCACAAATTTAGGATCAGCACAGGGTTTGGACTGAGTTAACGGAAAACAAATGCGTAATTTTGTTGATAAGCTGTATTTTTGTAAAAGTTTTGAAAAAGCTGTATTTTTGTAAATTTTTGGACTTCATTTTGACCTGGACTTCATATTTTAAAACCTGTTTGGACTAGGACTGAGTTCCAAAAATTCAGGACTGGATCGCAAAGTTTGAAAGTCCGCTCATCTCTGGTCTGCAGCGCCCATCTCCGCTTACCAAGCAAACGCTACACTGGTATGGCAGCACCTCGCGTGAACTGTTACCTTGTACCTACCCATTAACGCCCAACACAAAGCCGGCCAGGCCGCTAGTTGAGTTTTTCAAGTCTTTGTTATGACCCGACGGGGAATCGAACGGATACTACCAGTTCTATAGTGGCGCGTGCTCAACCAACTGTACCACTTAAGCCGACGATAATGAAACCAACACTTAATTGCTAAGGTAAGTTGCCAGAGCATGTCGGTTGAAAATTTTTAGTTCTGCTTCTGCGGAATCAATCAAGGTTAGAGGTTGGGGTGGTAGACTACGTCAACGTAATCAAAAGCTCCCAGAGTGTATTTTTTCAGTTGTCATCACGATACGGTCCAGTGGCTCTTGCGTGTCGGTGCTCATTGCAAACAAGCACCGATATTCAATCAGGCTTTCTCAGATCTTTTCATTTGGTGGCTCGCACTGTTGTGCTTCCGAAGAATAATTTCTTGTGGTAATATAAAATCACCAATAAAGTTGTCCGCAGAGATATAATCTATCGTGGAACTCGCATAGTCCTGGCTGTTGTGACCCGAGATGGATTCCGTTGTTTTCTTTCGGGTGTTTTACAACGGTACACTATATCGCAGATCACGGAAGCAAGTCGACGGCATTCCATGCATCTGGGTGCCCGCAAATCGTTGGTACTGCCGTCGATCTCCAACCCAGCGCGCCAGTATCGTCGCAAGCAGCGAACGAAGAGCATTGCTAAAGTAGCAATTTACGGCGATCTGATGGAAGAAAACAACTGTAAAGTGGAGAAACCGCTGAAGCTTCCCAAGATTTACCCTAAACGTACATCTGTACGTGACAATAACTTTTCAACTTGGTTATTGTTCGTCAGCTTTTGTTTACCCTTCGACATATACTTAGCTGAGGGTTTTTTTTAAGGAAAACCTTAGTAACCCGGTTTGGATCTGTAGGGACTCGATTTCTCTGATTCTAAGGACCCGATTTTCTCTGATTTTAGGGGCCCGATGATAATTTTCTCTGATTCTAGGGACCCGATTTGAAATTCTAGGGACCCGAAGCGGGTCCCGAAAACGCCCCTGACTTTGCTTTTAATTATTGTTCGCTTACCTTCGCGGACAGCTCACACAAAATTTGAGTATCACCAAAGTTTAGGATAGAACTCATGCTTGGCAGAACAATTCCTTTAAGTTCGTCCCTCGAAACGTGGAAACTGCGTGGCAATGTCGCGCATTTTAAAGAAATGCAAACTTGAAAGGTTTTGCGCGGACTGGAAAATCCGCAAAAGGGTCTCAAAAACTGCTACAATCTCCTCGTGACTATTGAAGGAGCGCGCATATCGAAAAACATTTTGTCACTTATGGAATTTGTTTTTTGGCAGCGAATTATAAAAACATATCAGCATGAAGTCAATCCCATTTCAGCAGTGGAGAATATTAAAAGATTTAAGGGTGTGTTTATACCAAAGTAATATAAAAAAATATGCAGTAGCTAGCCTTCAGTTGTGAAAATGTTCAGAAAATAAAATAATGATATTGCTGCATGGTCGTAAATACGGTTAATGAAGACCGAAAACACTCAACAAATAAATTTCAAAGTTCCGAGTTTTGACAGCTGATTTGTCGAAAGTCAGCAACCTTGCATAATCACTCCATCCTCTTACCAGTGTTACTGAACACGTCCTAAACCACCAGGTTCGACGATTCTCACTGGTTGCAATGGACTCGAGCTAAGGAAATTTGAGCTTGAGTCTGCATTTGGTGCTACACAAAGCTAGTTACTGCAATTTCTGTCATGGAGGCACTATCTCGAAGCTTTACCTTGATCTGGAATGCCGTAAACCTAAATTTAAGCATTATCTAAAATCATAACTCAGGCTAATGTGTCCGAATAGTCCGTTTTCAGGATTATTTATCGCACAGGCTTGAGTGTCTGTGAAACATCTATATTTACTGGCGGCTTCACAGTGTTTTTTAAGTTCGAAATCGCCATATAAAAAATCGCTAGATTGAAGTTCACCGCGTGTTGAAACTTTAACCGAGTACTTTTTACATTAATTACCTCGAAACTTCTTCCACCTCTACGTGACAATACGATAGCCTCTCTAAATCCTGTAACGAAAAGAAATTCGTATTGATAAATGATACTCGTTTTACTCTCGTTTCATCTCACACGTCACAGATCGACGAGGCTCATTGGCATCTTCCAGCGCGTCGAATCAGCAAAATCAACGACAAATTAATTGTAAATCATCTAAGAAGTAGACTGCTCCTGCAACACGAAAGACGCGTAAGCGCCGCATACGAAGGTAAGTGAAGTGTACGATCACGACTAAAGAACTTGCAATTATTGTCCTCTACCCATACTTATGGCGCGTGGTGATGTTCGGCTACACGTTCCAATAAAACTCATTGGTATATTGTGAGATACGATTTCGTGACCGTCGCTCAACGCCCTTTCATGATTTGATATCGATTGAAAAATCCAACCGAGAAGGCAAAACAAATCACGGCAGCGGTGGATATATCGCAGCTGTAACGCTTTTCAGTTGTCATAACACGATATTGTTGTTGCATGGCTGCTGGTAATGCCTTTCGCATCAGGAAATGTTTTTAATATTTCCAAATTGGTGTACTTCTTCTTAGAGTAAAGACATTGTTAGAAACTTCTTTTAACCGTGGGGGGATTCGAAATGAGTTGTAGTCCATGGCTGTATGAGTGAGTTTTCATCATATTTTACCCACTCGCAATTCCTTTTCCGTTTTTTTTAATTTTTATCGTTGCTGCAGCTGTGCATTGCTTTTCATATTGTTCTAAACTTCCATACTTGAAGCTTGCATCTTGCCACCTGATATTTTTAGCTGCATGTTGGCGAAAATGGCGCAAAGGCTCGCTTAATCAATTCAAGGTTAAGGTAGTGCTTATCTATTGAACTTTGATAGCAACTAGGTGTTAAACTTATCTGGGCCTCATAGCCTACTGGTTAATTGCACAACACTAAAATCCTACCACAATTGTTTCTGTCGCATAACAAATTTTTTTATCGCTGAACAACAATAATGATTGTTTTATCTACCAAAGCTGCATTCATACAAAGATCAATGGCATTTTCAGAAAATGTGACCTTTTCAGTAGGCTCAACGCTCTCTACAGCTGCTGACCATACACTCAGTACGTAAAGATGAGCAGCAATTAGCATTGCAATGTTTCATATGTTTTTACAAACTGAACGCGGAAAAGGTGTTCCTTGTACTTGTAAATCTTCCAAATATTTCATTGCTGTACGGAATTCACAGCACTAAGGACAATAACATTAGCCTGCAAGGGGTATTTGTGATCAATAATGGCTTTCCACTGATTCCTGTTTGTACTACACATGGTTTCTTAACCATTGCTTTCATTCTGTTGGAAACAAGAATGCATCCAGTAAAAGTATTGCTTGGACGCAACAAGCATCAGCAAACTATAAGTCTGTGAAACACCAAGCATCTCAAAGCAGAAGTACCTGAAATGAAATAGTAGTGCACAGCGAACCTGAACTGGATGCTCTTTCTAACAAAATGTTTCCGAAATCAAGAGCTGTCATTAATTTTGCGTTCTGCACTTCACTTGCTTCTATTGGTAACAAAACCGTGAGCAAGTTAGGCAACTAAATATATAGCTGCGAAGTGTTAAACTCGCTAAGAATATGTCATCTTTGCAAGTTGTTCTTCATCTAGTTCGTCTAAGGCAGGGTTGAGAACATTTTTATTACCACGTGTCACACGAACTGTGGAATATCGCTGGAAGGCCTCAAATTTTTTCTAATTTTACCTTGTGATGAAAAATACAGCAAACTACAAATAATGTTTTTTACTTTAAGGAGAACAAGGAGAGAAAACTATGAGAAGGACCGAGGGAGACTGTTCCTAACTTTTGTAATTATCTGCTTATCTTGGAATTTTAGTTTTAATTCGATGTTGTGTTTTAACTTGGGTAACGAAAAGTCTGACGCGTATCACATCAAACGTTCACGCAGGCCGCAGGTTCCCATCCCATAGTCTAAGGCAGGGGTTCTCAACCTTTTTTCTCCCGTTTACTCCTTGCCAGCTTCCTAACATAAAATTTACCCGCTGTTTTTTGTTTACTCATTACCGCTGTAGAAAAATGTACGACATCACCATTAAATTTACCCCCAGGATAGGTAAAATTTACCCCCAAGGGGTAAATTTACCCAGGTTGAGAACCCCTGGTCTAATGGATCAAAGACGTTTTTAGAACAAGGAAGGAAGCCGTTTTACCTTTCGTAAAAAACTACCTAAATTACTGCATGTGTTTTATACGGAAATAAGAAGGCTAACATAAAATCTTAAGTCAAAAAAAGAGCTGCAGATGGTCAATTTCGCGTCGTGACAAAGTTATTTTTTCTCCGACTCGTGGAAACATGTGAAGAAAATGCAGTCAAATTTAAGACTTGGTACTGATTGTTTCAGACGGGCCTGATAATATCCAAGAATATATGCAAGTTTTCTGTTTGGCTGAAGGTGCAAGTTTGGGTTTGTTGCCAATGCAAGCGCAAACCTGTTTACTGGTAAACAAAGCTGCAGTAATCACATGTCGGTTATTGCGACGTTTCCGGGGGGGAATGATGAAAAAGAAAATGCGATGGCAACAGGGCATTTTGTAAGTTGCTGATGTCTTCTACCAATCTCTATAACTGGACAAGTGAAGGCCAACTACCTTTGTGATCTTGCTGGTGCTCGTTATTAGTCAAAATGAAATAATTTCATTCCGCCTCAGCAACATTTCGTCGGTTCACCGACTGTGAAGAGCTCTTCTGCTGTCATTGGTGGGTAGCAGGATGCGCTGAAGTGGTTGTCCTCAGCTTGCAACGCTCGTCTCATCACAAGCATAAATCGATAAACCACTGTTATGGTTCTTTCGTCTAATTGACCGGTGTCAGCGGGCGTTTATGTGAACGTCCTTGACCTTTTGACGTTTTTTATTTGAGTGCACACAGACGCAGACACGTTCGTTTCGAGTACCGGTTCAGTTTCGATTGAGTCACCAACCGAAGCCTTGATTCTAGAATCTATTTTCTACCTCACGGGACGTTATTCGGGTCTTTGGTAAATGAAGAACTTGAAACTGCAGGCTTAGCAAATCCTAGACAAAAAAAACGAAGCTTGAAATAATTCATTCGGAATTGTGCAGCAAGCTACTGGAGAAGAGCAAAATGATAATGGTGGGGCTGAAAGCTAAATAACGCAAGGTGTCTAAACTCGGAGAACGTCATCTCCAGCTGTTTGAAACGTTCAGCAGAGTTTTTCACATTCTTCTTATTTACAGATAAAAGTTTTGATTCGCGTTCAACAATTGAAAAAACTTTGGCTTTGAACGAAAATGGTACTGAAATCGATGTGAAATGTTGAATTTCTCCGTTTGTGAACAACACTCATGCCAATGTAGGCCGTATATACATTGAGGCAAATGAGGCACTTGCGTCGGTAAACGTTTCTGTAATTCTGCCACAAAACATTTTTGTAAGGTTAAATCAAATCCAAATCATATTTCATTAAGTAGTTGTTTTAAGAACAGCAGCACTACAGCTAACCTGTGGTGCAACCACCAGACATGAACGGATTTATGTTTTTCGAATCCGATACAACAATTTTATTGTATTGCTTGTCTACCTTCCTGGTACCCGCTGGGGATCGATGCTCAGCTGCCTCAGTGTCTTGTTGACAAAATACAAGGTAATCCACGAGACTCTTTTGTCAGCAAGGATACTCACACGAAACTGCAGGTTTTACGAAATGCATGAAAAGTTTTGAGTTTGTCATCGTGACAGTGATCACACAACATATCATTGGCTTTGTGAAATCACTATTCTTGGAAGTACAAAAAATCTAGCTGTGATCTCGTTCAGGCACAGGCTAAAGCTAGTCGCACAAAGATTGCCCTCAGAAAACAAAGAACTGAAGCTGTATATTCTGATTTATACAAACGCGCAGCTGCGGCCACTGCGAAAACAGTCTACGCCACTCCAGAGAAACCACGATCAACCACCTCTAGTCGCCAGAAGCATCGCTCAAATGTTGAAGTTGATACGGCAGAGGCATACCTCCGAAAGAATATTTTTTGCCCATTTGCGGATCACATCACTAGGGAAATGGAGCGACGTTTCCCAAAGGAAGTAATCCCTATACTACAGTATTCATAAACTGAACGAGTCTGCTCGGGTCAATGGAACAATACCTTGATCTTCCACCCAAGGGCTCCCTGATCCAAAAAGTTGAAAGATGGAAGCAGAAGGTTGAAGATCGTGAGATGAACTTCAACACATTGACGCGGTCGATGACAGCAGCAAACTGTGAATTCTTTCCAAACATACAACACATGTTAAAACACTCTCACAAACATACCAATCAGCTCATGCTGCTGTGAACGATCCTTCTCTGCTTTGAGACGTCTCACGACATTGGCTGAGGAGCTCGAACTCGCAAAACCTACTCAGTGGCCTAGCTTTACTGCGTATCGCTTTGCTGCAACCGGGTACAGGAGAATTGTGTTATAATGTTTTTGTACTACACGTGTTTTGCACTATGTTCTGTTCAGCATTTTGTAAGTTTTTGCAATTGTCAACGGCAAGCATGACATAGTTTCGGTTTATATTTAAATATGCTCAACCCAGATTACATAAGGACAGAACGTCAGGCCTGTACGAACTACATTTAACAACATACCTAAGCGAGGATCTGTTTAACATATTCGCCTCGATAAAAATTTGCCCCTGACTGCGGCCATGGTTTTATTGTTTTTTTATTCAATGTATGTTAGGACAAGACCTGCCTGTTGTACTAAACGTCTACCAAAATACTGCGTTTCAAAACTGAAGCACTTTCTTGCAAACAACACCATCACTTTTTATTCTCGTTAATCTCGTTCAGTAGTGTCAAAACTTCACCGATTTTTATGATTTGCCCGATTTTGGCGTCTTGCGTGTTACAAGAGTAATCGATAGTTTTCGTAAAAACATTGCGGCGAAATAAAATGAAAATATGAACTATCCAACACATCGAACGCCGGTTGTCTGGAAACTTGCCCAACCGCAGAACGCCGGCACACGGTATATCCGTGGCCGGCGTACGATATACTCGTACTTCAAATGCCAACCCTTGAGCGCCGGGTCGTATGTTTTCCTCTATAAAGTACAAACAATTCCTACAAGTCTCTAGCAACCGGAAACATGTACTTATAATGTTCGCTGACGTCCGGTGTGGTCAGGAGAGCATTTCAAAGCAACCATGATATATTTTGCCTGCAGTCACGCACGCGTTTCGCAGAGTGCAGAAATAAGATCGGCCTGCTGTAACCAGGTGGCTGATTGTCTCGTCACATTGCATTTCACTGGGAGCGGTTTCTAATGTAATGTGGATAACCAATCACTCAGAAATTTTCTTACTGACTTAAAAACTATCATGCAGACATTTGATGATTTTTGCTTGAGCATAAATATTTTTTTCGACAGCAAGTAAGTGCTTCAGCCGTGTGTTCGACGCTGCTTCACAAACATTCGTTCTTGGCAGATTTCAAATGACCCGTTAGTGTAAAGCATTTGTGGACGCAGGCCAATGCAGAGTGCATAAATAATTACTCAAAAACTTTTTACTGAGTTAAAACATATCATGTAGATATTTGACTATTTTTGCTTGAGCATGAATATTTTTTTCGACAGCAAGTAAGTGTTTCAGCCGTTTTTCGATGCTGCTTCACAAACATTCGTTCTTGGCGGATTTCAAATGACCCGTTAGTGTAAAGTATTTCTGAACGCATGTCAGTGTTATGTAGATAAAAAATTAGTGTAAGTTGGAACATCATGTAGAGAACCGAAAACTGTCAAGTGGTGGTTTTAGCTGCTGCAAAATTTTATTTTCAACAGCAAGTAACTGCTGGAGCTGCCTGTTCGGTGCTTCAAAAACATTCGCACTTGTCAGATTTCAAACCGCCGGTTAGGGTAAAACATTTGTGAACACATGCTACTGCAGTGTGCATAAATACATACTCAGAAACATTTTCACTGACTTAGAACATAATGATGTAGAGATTTGATGATTTTTGCTTTAGGATAAATATATTTTTCCCCGGCAAGTAACTGCTTCAGCCGTGTGTTCGGTGCTGCTTCACAAATATTTGCACTTGTCAGATTTCAAACCGCCGGTTAGGGTAAAGCATTTGTGAACGCATGCTACTGCAGTGTACATAAATACCTACTCAGAATCGTTTTCACTGACTTAGAACATAATGATGTAGAGATTTGACGATTTTTGCTTTAGGATAAATATATTTTTCCCCGGCAAGTAACTGCTTCAGCCGTGTGTTCGGCGCTGCTTCACAAACATTCGCACTTGTCAGATTTCAAATGACCCGTTAGTGTAAAGCATTTGTGAACGCATGCCAATGCAGAGTGCATAAATAATTACTCAAAAACTTTTTTACTGAGTTAAAACATATCATGTAGAGATTTGACCTTTTTTTGCCTGAGCATAAATATTTTTTTCGGCAGCAAGTAAATGCTTCAGCCGTTTTTTCGACGCTGCTTCACAAACATTCGTTCTTGGCAGATTTCAAATGACCCGTTAGTGTAAAGCATTTCTTAACGCATGCCATTGTGATGTGGATAAAAAATTAATGTGAGTTGGAACATCATATAGAGAGTTGGCGGTTTTACCTGCTGCAAAATTGTTTTATTTTCAACAGCAAGTAACTGCTGGAGCTGCCTGTTCGGCTGCTTCACAAACATTCGCACTTGGCAATTAGCCCTGCTTCGCAAACATTTGCACTTGGCAGTCTTCAAATGGTCCGTAAGCGCAAAGCCTTTGTAATGCAGGAAGGCCATCGCGAAGAATAACACCCGTTGATTTGCGAAAAAGCAGCAATTCAGTGATCGCGGCTTGTGATCTTTTCGCTGCTTCCCAACAATACATATCAATGGAGGTTTAGAGTTCAACAGAGGACAATAAATGATCCTGCCAACAATAGCTCACATTGCACCCTTGCCGCTCGTTCTTTACCATCGCAACAACGCCAAGCACCTGAACGTGCGTGCATAACTTTTTCAAAAATTTCAAACCATATTTACGACCAGCTGATAAAAATGTTGGAGTTTTTTTCCTTTCGTTTCATGCTCTACAATCTTGACATGCGGCCACCACAAGGTAATCACAACATGTTCTGCGATATTCACATTTTTTCTGCAACAACAACCACAACAGCAGAAGCGTTGCATTTCAGCATCCAAGAGCTGGCGATTGTCGAATGCTCAGGCCACATGCAAGTCAAGTTTTGCGTTGTTTTTTTTGTGCAAAGAAAATTTTGTGTGGCTTTTTCATGCGAAAATAAAATTTTTCGTGTTTTTTTGTGATAAAATGTGTGTAAAAATTTTTTTTTCGGAGTTCAGTTCGTGCAACGAAAATATCTATGAAGGTTTTACGTATTGAAACGAAGCAGTGCTGTACGTTTCAGTCAAATCGAAACCAAACTGAGTTATTTAGCGATCGGCAAAGAAAGCACAGCAGAACGCACGTGCGTTTTCGGACGGAGTCGAAAAGCAGAAATGCTGTCTAGGACCAGGTGATATAAAAACTGTCATAACTTTTCTTTTCTACAATTTTTTAATTCCAAACTTGGCAGGATGCTTTGTAACAGCTATAGCAACCGTTTCTGTGATTTTTACATTTTTCCCATTGTTGGAATGGGCGCAATAAACTTTCAAAGTAAAAAAACAGGCAATCCACCCTTGTTTTCGGGTGTTTTTTCTCTCCAAAAGAAGTGGAAAAATTTTATTATTTTGATTTTCATAAACTACACAATATGACTAACGTTTCTGTGAAGAATTTGCGTTTCTATCGTGCAAGGTTTTCCATCCAGAACCTTTTCAAAACAACGCCTTGCCCACTCAAGCACCAGCACGAAAACCATACCGGCGTTCTAGCATCAGACAGCAGCCACAAATATACCGTGGACTGGCGGTCAAGTACTGTAGTTAAAAAGAAGAGTGACAACTTTGACTGTGCGTCAATGCAAATTACGTCCAGGGAGATTTTCCTGGTTATTTCTAAGTGCTGAATCAAGGAGCTGTTATATACTTTTACTGTGTAAGGAAAACGCCATACACAAGCATTTTATTCTTTTTCTTGTCCAATAGAGGACTTTCCTGGTGAAAACGTCATAAATTCGGTGCTCTTAGGTGATTTTGACTAAAGATTTTGTGTTGATGCAACTCTTTCAACTCGTTAGCACCATTCAATCTGCCATAAAAGCAAAGTTAAAAGTTGTTTCTTTTATGCTGGGATTAAACAAAACATTTATCCAAGAGGAAGGTTCAGCACACAGTCGTCACAAGCCAATGGTTGCTGAGTAGACTGGCATTGTCACGTTCTTGTGACGCAACTGTGGTATTGTCGCGTTTTTGTGACGCAATTATAATACAATCTCTGGCTGCTGAGAAACGTGCGAAAACTTCAGTTCGTCCCACAGGTATTCATGCTTGATACCTCAGTCTTGTAGCTACGACTCACGAACAACGCGTTAGCTCTCTGTTAAATGGACAAATCTGTGTGAATAACCACTGAAACAACATGAAGCTACGACAGACGCTTGCTGTGCTATTGTCTGGTGCACGATTTTCAGCGCCATAGTGATAAACGTTGAGTAAAACTGTTGTTTTTTTCAAGATTTGCTTTCTTGAACATGTTCAGACTATTTTGTGTGGTTTGCTTTTTTAGGCATTGGCTTTGTCTTCACTGTCAACATGTGTTGTTTAATTGCCTGGCGGTAAAATCTGACAGTTTTGAGCCAGATAATGCAAAATCTTACATTCAAAGAAAAATCCAGCTTGCGATAAAGGTTCAGTTGCCGGCTAGACAACGTGAGCCGGTATTTTACATTCTGCACTCTAATAATTCAGCTCTGCTGAACAAACTTTCGCGGCGAGTTTGCTTTTCTCGCCTCGGAATGATGTGCAGCAGATTTATCAAGTTGACAAAAGCCTTGTTTGCAAAACCCTTACAGGGCTCAATCTAATGAAAACAGTCGCTCTGGGGAGAATGGATTTCTGTGCTGGTTCGGAAATAGACGTTTTGCACTTAAATGAAAGGCTAACCCCCATTTGGAGCTCGTGTTCCTGTATATATATACGTATAACCGTCCTCGGTGTTTTAGGAAATGTCACAAACTCGTTGTTTTAACTTGCAAATTTTTTCAGGACTTTTTCAAGCAGTACCCCTCCTGTTTTTGAGTTGGATACTTAAGTTTGTAACTTTCTAAACTAGTCACTAAAGGAATTCAAAATCCCAGGACCTGCTTGAGACATATTAGAAAACGATATTTTCAAATACAAACGAATATAAAAACAAAACAAATTTTTATGAAAATGAATCTAGATATGCAGTTTGTGGATCATTAATAATAATCAGCTGAACAGTTATTTGATCGAGGTGGTGTAGTTGTGGTATATTCCGTTTGTTTTCACGGCAACCACGTGCTTAACTAATTTACCGTGTTCCTTGACGAGTAGCTCTGGCTCTTATTACACTTGTGACAGAGACATTAGCCGTGATGTTTTGACCTCTTTCTTCGCGAGAGCAAACAAAGCAGTGAGAAAAGTCGCAGATCGCTTCAATTCGGTGAACTCAAAGAGATATATTAGCCGATGTGTTGCACAGTCCAGCCTCCAGTGTGCCGCTAAATGAAAATAATTTTCAGAAATGTAACATTCCGGGTAATTAGCCATTAAACGTTTGTACGATGATGCTTGCTGTGTGTGTTTCGAAATCTCCGAATAATTACTTTCACGCATGGGCGTCCGAGGAACTTTTTCCAGGAGGAGGCCATTAGCGAATTTTTCTACAGATAACCATAAAATTTTTTCCAAGGGGGGCCATAAGTGATGAAATTTCATTTTTTCGCCTCGAAGCTAAGAAAATGTCTTTTTGTTGCTAAAAAAGTAATAGAAAAATGTCAGATTTCAAAATCCGGGAGGTCCAAGGCCCTCCTTCCTCCCTTCCGACGCCCATGCTTTCAAGATGCTTTGCTACGTTTTTGTACTTGTTTACACGAATTACCTTCTGTGCTGAAGGATCCAAAGAACAAGAGGAAGATGAGGAAAGTATTGACTCGCGGGAGAGCTACGACGGAGAAATCCAGAGCCTCAGAGCGATGCGCTATAGAACGTCGTTATCTTCGATGGTAATTGCATTTATATGCATGAATTAGCAACCATAGCTTTTTGTCGTTGTGGGCAGTCGTACCTGTTTCACGTACGCACGTTTTTCTCTCGTTTCTGGTCATGATCAAAATACTGTGATCGTTCAATTCATTTATCATTCATCATTTAGCTGGGCTTACGTCTGAGTTTTGATCCAGGTTTTATTGCATCCAGTGCCTTCTACGTTTTATTACATTAATCACAGTGGATGAAATCGTGTAAACTGTTGCTTTAGATGAGAGGTCAGCAAATACTTTAAAACTGAGAACTACGTCTTGGTTACCGATTAGTGCGAAGGGCTACCAGTGTGATAGACTATTCTGAAATAAAAACGTTTGCTAAATTACCTTTAATTTTGTCATTATTACTAATCACCGATAAAATCGTGTATGTGAACGTGAAGACACTGATTTTGATAATGCTATTTTTAGAACATGCCCACGGGCGACCCACGTGATCCTTGTGAGCGACCTGGTGGTGGCGGGCACCATGTTGGTGACCCCAGGTTTAGATTCTTCGAAGCGCACCCGTTTCGCAGCACCCGTAGCAAAACTGCGCCCCAGTTTCCGCGAGTCGCGCGGCTGCGTCGTTGACTTCGTGTATAATCGCGCAGCTCATCGCAGGGATTTGCGTGCGGCGGCTCAGCATGAGGATTTCGATTTTGACTGATGCCGATGCTTTTGTTCGAAGCAAATTGCTTGCTGCATTTAGAGTGCCGCCCAAGAACGCAAGATGTTTATTTTTTCCAACTTTTTTGGCGTGGCTGCGATGACTTGCTCATTTACCCATAAACCAAAGTTAAGATTATCCACGCTGGATTTACATTATAAGCAGTTTTCAGTAACCAGCGTTGGTGTCTGTAGCCAAAGTGTGCAGCGATCTTAAATATAAGTACTTCCAAACTCAGACAAGTTTTTTAATGTGTCAGTACCAAGGACGTCATCGGATTGTTAGGCCCACTGGTATGCAAGAATATTTATTATTCCTAAAATGTACGACATTACTAGTCGAGCTGCATTTAAAAGAACTGCTTGACTCGGTATTTTTCTGCACGTAAGTGCAGGGTTGCCAGGTTGACCCTTTTTTGGCCAAATTTCAGACATCATACCTGCTGCGGTGGCGGTTGGGTTTGTCTCGCTGCACGACAAATAATCAAAAATAGAATGATAATTTACAAAAAGGATAGTTTATAAAACAGTTGGTCAAAGTGGTTTCCTATACAAGAGTAAAGAACCGGGATCTGACTATTATTATGTAATCGTCCTATCGTGATAAGTGTCGCGACAGGACGAGATTAAAATGTTTGTAAAGAGCTTAAGGCATGAATTGAGTTTGTGGTTTTTCGGATTCGCTTCGCACCTTTCTGCAAACTGAATAACATCATGCCTCGGTAAATACACCCCTTTCTACACAAGCACAATGGTCGCAAGTCTCGACTCATTGTAAAAGTATACGGGCAAACTCGGGTCGTTTGTTGTTGTGTGACATACACTACTGAATGATGTAAATAATTCATCAGGCCACAAATAACCGTCGTGTTTGCGATTGGCGTTGCTTAGAGCCTGCCGCCGTTTGATTCTTCGAGCGCCTGAATTTGTCATTTGCTGAGTCGACTGTTCCAATGTAGCGTCCGGTTTGTAGAGCATAATTTCACAATTTCCATTGACGTCAACAGTTAGTCACTTGGACGAACTCCATTAGTGCTAATGTTTACTGCGGCAATATTTTTGTTTAACCTTGTCGAGGTAGGTTAGATTGAAAGCCTTGTTTTAAGCGAGCTATTCGTTTTCTAACGATACTCCGAACGCGGGTTAAAGTCTGTCAGAAACGGGAGTGCACTTGAAGCGAAAAAGAGTTAACCGCGCGTGCGGGCAAAACATCAAAAGTTCTCGTAAAATCTGTTCAAAACCTATTCCCTCGCGTGCGGCTTGCGTTCTACAAAAGCTGCTCGCTCGCGGATTATTGCTGACACGAACCGAGCTTTTGACATAGACGCTCTGAAAGATCCCCCTCACTATTGGCGGGCGATGTCTGCCGTAAATCTTTTAACTGCCTGCAAGACAAGCGGCAGATATTAACTCTCTCCCTTCAGCTCTTGCTCCGCACTGACAGCTTCTTCAATCGAAAAAATAATGATGCAGGTCCGTTACTCAGAAAAACGCTCATGCGTGGAGCTTCATTTCACCTCCCGTTTCTTTAAACTATTCTTGTTGGGAACGTCTTAGAATTTCAGTTCACGAACAACATCGCGTCTCGACGTGTTTGCGGACGGCACTGAATCGGTGATCTCGATATCGCGAAGGGAAAGCACCGTTTCTGCTGCTGCGGAGGAGATTTGCATAACGCAGGTTCAAAAAGGCGTTATTTCAAGTTTGTTTGTCTGTTGCAAAGTTCTGAAACACGTTGGAGTCGTCAACCTTATCATTGAACCCTGTTTACCTTGTCCTACTTAAGGTTTTTAGGGCTTTTGATGTAAAACGAGTTAAACATTTCCATGGCTTTTTGATAGTTTGCAAGAGGCTCTGAAAAAAAAACGCTTTAAGATCAGACTATATTTGAATTATTGGAACGAGGAGCCGAAGATTTTACATCGAAAACTGATTTCGAGTTTCAGCAGTCGCTCACTCAAACCAAAATTGAGCTCAAATCACAGATTTCGTTTTTCATCGAGTAAACCAGAGTGGATTTGCAAAAACTAAACTGAAACGCAAATATCGTTCTTCGTGGTCAGCTAAGTCGTTACTTTCTTTGTAGGGCGATCCTCACCGATAATCGTCCAGAACTATTACACCTGTCAACGATTAAACCATAGATGGTTTGATTCAAGACCGAGATAAAGCTAGTTTTAAACGTTCTTCGGTTTAGCAGCAAAACCATTAAAGCATCATCATTTTAGTCTGCTTTTCAGCATAAAAACTGATTCTACACTGACTTCGTTAACCAAATTTTCAAAGCGCGGCATTGCCTTGAAAAATCCGGTAAATTAATAACCTTTCAAACTTGGCAGCAAGCCACGTGTAACGAAGATGCCAAGCAACATGAAAAATCTCCGGAAAGCCTCGTCACTCCGATCGCCTCGCGTCCGTCGATATGCGTCAGCAGCGACACCGGTTTCACCGATTGGGTGAACTTCAACGATCGGCCGGAAGTGAGGCCATCGAAGATCACGTCAAACTTACGTAAGAGCATCGACGACTCTGAAAGAAGCGCGATGTTGCTTCTTGAGCAGAGTCGCCGCAGGTGAGCGTTGGATTGGAAGGAAGTTTAGGAAGCAATTAGTGGGCTTCTGCAGCTGGTATTTAACATTTTTTTAGGCCACAAATCTGACCCTGAACCGTGGACAACTTGGCAGCACAAAAATATTTTGACCATGAAAGATGCATATTTAAGTATGGAATTATCAAATATATTTAAGACGTATGTAGTGAACATGTTTAAACATGTTTTTGTGGTTTGGGTTAAATTCTCATGTTTCGCATACGATATTTGCCACCAACTGGCCATAAACTATAGCACAGACGTGAGTTATTGAATAAAACTATCCGATGTAATATATACATTTTCTGAATGCCCGAGTGATGCGATTTTTGTATAGCCATCGCACGGTAGGCTACTGCTCACTGTCCAGCTGTTCGCCCGCTCTATTTGCTGTCACGTCGTCTTGAAAGTTTTGTCTCCCCTTTTTCTATCGAGAAGGGTTGAATTCACAAGCAGTGGAATATCTTACGCACCCAGAAGGCGTCCTGTCACGACTGTCTTGCGACTTTCGTGCTGCTTTCGTCTGCTGCAGTAGCTCTGCGCCGGCAGAGGTCATTTAAAGTTCACTGATGAAATAGTTATGTCAGTGGAGCTGCATCGTTTGTCCATACCTCGGGGAATCCCTGGTAACCGGCAACACCTGCCGAAATGGACTTGCGTTACAAGTGCAACAGGTAATTTTACGCCTCCTCTTGGAAAAAAGCGTCACTCTCAATCGCCCTGGCACGCAGAATAAAGGTTTTGGTTTGCCACCAATTTCCGCTGTTCAAATGCAAAAACGTTCTCACGAAATCGCGACCATGACGGAGTTATTGGGTGCACTGAATGGTAAAACCAAGTAAAATAACGAAAGGTGCCAGATATGAGAGAGGGGGGTCCTGTTGATCGAGCACCCTCCACGCGCCAAGGATTTCATAAAGTACCCACGGGATGAAAAGTCAGGCGACACGCGGTGGCTTTGAACCTGGGGTCACGAAACCAGATGGGTCATGAACTATTTTTTGAGGGATCGGGAGTAGATATTTTACGTACACAACTGTATTACATTTACTTTATTCGAGTTTAGATGGGGGTGGTTGGGTAATAGTGTGTTGGTACAATGGGTCGCGGTACAAAAAGGTTGAAAACCACTGGTCTAGTTGAACGTTACCATTCCGTTATGCCGTTCCAGGCCGTTAGCCGTCTGCATTCAGTGGCGTAGCCAGTCCAAATTTGGGGGAAGGGCAAAATGTCTGACTTTAGGCGAGCAACAGTATTTTCGTTTGGGACGCCGCTTCTCAAAGCACAAAATGACTAGATATGCTAAAAATTTGGAGGGGCCATGGCCCCCCTGGCCTCACCTATGTCTGCAATGCTATCCGCTTACGCACCGGAGATAACGAGTGCTTGCGCAGCGTACGCCGTTTAGGTTTGTTTGTTTTCCACAAATCGGGAAAAATTGTTTCTGCTATCAGCGATTCAAGAAACTGATTTAATCCTCTAAGCTGCGCCCTGCGCACAAATCGCCGCAAGATCTTTGCTTTCGGCTGAACAAACAGCACTTCAGGTGTTTTTTCGCAAAGCCCCGCAGTCTTTTTTTCCCTCCGTTGTTTTCTGAACGTGACGGCGTCCCCCCCATCGAAATGAAGTGCGTTCTCAATCTAGATCCGTTTTACCTGACATCCCGGAGAGAAACCAACAAAACGAGATTGCGTCACGGCACTCGATCTCGCCGAGCTCGCTTAATGGACGAAACGACGCTTCGTCGCCGATTGCGGAGCCGAAAATCCGCAGTCCGCGGTGGCGAACCGAAAAGGGATTAAATCCGGAAAGTGATTCGCAAGCGGAAGTACCGATCGGTGAGTGGCCACAAGTGAAATTCCCAGCAATCGTATTCGCACAAGGACCGCGTTACTAAAAACGCTAATGTTGCTTTTACCTTCACATAAAAACACACTGCATACTAGAAGTGGTTCGCAAACTTTTTGTGGCCGCCGCACATTTTGCAGATCTGTTTTTTTTTCACGTGCCACTTCAAAACTACTGACTGAAACGTGACTGCTGAAATAGAAACATCCTCCTTCGAAGAGTCGTGTACAGATGGTTCAAGAAATGAATTCCCAGCTTTGAAAATTTGGCTGCACGTCCGATGGGAAACACTGGTGGAGAAAGATGAACAGCTGAAATAGGGTTACAGGGCAAGACGTTCGAGTCAGAACGGAAGCTGCTCACGTTCCACCTTCTATATCGGTTATATGCATAGGTGTTGTACTATATATGCGCTTGCTTCAAACACTGAAGTGTTAACCCTTTGCTTGACCTGATGTCCTGGAGTGAACTCATATGTGGTGTTAAATTTTCGATTAATTTTTTCTTCTTTTGTCGCGCTTCTCAACCGGAACATTTTTCCGTTCCGTGACAGCCATGGAAGCTTTCTCTGGTTTCGGGTCATTTAAAGGTTGTTTGAACGATGCGACTTATGTGACTCTAACAATGTGACTTAACAATGCGGCTTATCCCGTTTTAAGAATTGGCGATATACAGGTGAGATTATTTCGCAGCTGATACGCAGCACATTTTGACTCGCCACAACTTAGCCGCAGCTTATCGATTTTAACGCCACAAGGATTTCATGACAGTTAGATCACAAGTCAACGCATCGCCCAAACATTTAGTTCTTGTTTCGTCGTGGTGTATATGGCTCTGTATAGCTCCAAACATTGCACGTTTTATCGTTTTGCACGCTTTTTTATTGGACGTTGCCCTTTTGGAACAGATT
>Ga0210059_1003510_pt1 | contig 25117 bp, 16 predicted proteins | sample Ectturendosymbi2_FD_188042 | JGI IMG/M metagenome (GOLD analysis project Ga0210059, IMG submission 188042) | Ecteinascidia turbinata endosymbiont from Florida, USA - Sample 2 (SPAdes) (version 2) | ecosystem: Host-associated > Tunicates > Ascidians > Unclassified | place: Key West, Florida... | reverse complement strand
CACACAGTGGCGTAGCGAGGCTAAGTGCCGCCCGGGGTCGGCCAATAAAGTGCCGCCCTTTCCACACCTCAAATTTGCTCACAATAATTTAAAATGTACAAAGATCAACGTTATCTCCGTCAACACTTGCACGGGGCACTCTTAAGGTCCGGGAAACATTGGGATGAAATAGGCCTAAAACCGGCTCTTGTTGAGAAGCGCTGCCTTGCAACTGTCACCATGATCTGTAAACTTGGTCTAGTTCAGGGGCGTGCAGAAGTCTTATGATGCGCGGGCCCCAGGGCAGCTGCTTGATTGTATGCCCCCTACCAAATGCTAATATTGAGGAATGTAAAAATACAAGCACAGCAAAACTACCTGCCCAAACCCTTGCCACATGCAAAAGCATTACGCCACAAAAGCTTCACCTCAAGTGAGAATAAAGAAGCGAAAAATGTTATCCGAGTCTCATACCACGTTACACAACAATAGCAAGACACTTGAATGTTGTGAAAATAATTTTGCATAGCACTTTTGACGAGAAAAAGTGAAATACGTTTCTGATGCTGGAGCTCTGCTAAAAAGAACATGGTGCATTTTGAACGGTATCGTACTTCCTTGGCGCTGAAGTGCATTAACAGCTGCGAACGATGTTCATTCTGACAAATTTTCTGTATTGTTTTGATCTTTTTTACAACAATTGAAAGCGAAAAACCTATTTATGATTGCATTTTTGCAAACTTTGCAATAGGCTTTTCTTGAATCAGCAGGATAGTTAGCACCGAGCCAAATTTCCAATTCTGAATCTTGCAAGCATACATGTCGAAGCTTTTGACAATACTTTATTGCTCTGGCTTACCAAGGAGTTTTTTTACCAGACATTACTACAACCGATACCGGCGAAACTTAACCAGTTGGACATATATATGTCGGGTTATAAAAAACATATCCTACCATGGTATGGTATGGTTTAATCATGCATTTTTGTGACTCAAATCACGAAATAACACGAATCAGCAAGAGGAAATACAATAACATCAAAGATCACTAGGTGATTATAAAGTGATGAAAAAATATAAAAAATAAGAAATTTCACATTTCGCAGCTTAGTAATCGTGTTCTAACATGTTGAATCACAAAAGGTTGGCGAAAGACCACCTGGGTCAAGTTCTCAGCCGGTCCTGCTGCTAACACAAACCAAATTTTAATTGAAGACGTTTTGCAAGTAGTAATAAAAGTCACAAAAAGCGTCAAATCAACGTCAGGTGAAATAAGCATAAAAACAACAACAAAAAACTGTGGGGAAAAGCATGCCTATGTACAGGGGGTGGGGTGAGTAACTATAGAGGTAGACAGGAGGGGAAATAGTGGCATCAGCGCAATATTACAGAATGTGACAAGAATATAAAACGAAGATCAAACAGAATGTGACAAGCATATAAAACGAAGATCAACAGGAAGTCTGGCAAGATAGCAGGACAATTTTATATTTTTTGCCAAATGAATAAGGCGAAGACGATTTCAAGTTTTCCGGAATGTTATACCAAATTTTCGGACCAATATACTTTAGAGAAAGCTGACCCAGAGATGTTTTCATTCTGGGTAAATAATATTTTTGCAGAGAAGCAAGTCTTCTTTGATATTTGTGGACTGTTGCAATCTCGGCAAAGTAGTTATCAAAGTGATTAAGTAATCCACCGTTATGAAAGGAGTACATGAATTTGGCAACTGACAATTGAAATAAATCAAGTATTTCTAAAATTTTGTGCTTGGAATAGAGTATAGTTGTTTTAGTTTTGTTACATTCAAGTGTTCTCACAGCTTTATTTTGCAATCTAATGAAAGGGAGTAAAGTCGTCTTGTTGGCCCTTCCCCAGTTAAGTATTGAGTAAGTTAAATAGGAATGGAAAAGAGCGAAGTAAACATTTTTGAGCACGGAAATGTTGGTATAGTGTTTTAATTTGAACAACATTCCACATGATTTGGAGAGCTGTGTTACCAACTTTTCAGTTTGAGACTTCCAATTAAGTTCATCATCAAGTAGAACGCCAAGATATTTTAAGCTGCTTTGTTTTGATATTGGGTGATGATTAATTGACACTGAAAAATTGATATTTTTATGGTTGTTCATAAGCATGAAATTGCTATTGGAATAATTGATACATAATTTGTTAGCACGAACCCAGTGATCGATTTTTTTGAGCTCATGGTTAACTGTTTTTTCTAAGATTTTGTGGTTTTCCCCCGAAATATGCAGATTGATATCATCTGCATATAAAACAGTATAGTTGGAGGCTTTCACAATGTCATTAATATATATAATGAATAGTAAAGGCCCAACAACAGATCCCTGGGGCACGCCACATGTTACATTCAAAAAACAAGATTTAGTATCTCCTATTTTAGTGCACTGAAACCTGTTGTCCAAGTAAGAAGCAAGTAGTTTTAGGGGTGTTCGTTTTACTCCATAGTAAAACAATTTTTCAAGTAATATTTTATGATCAACACAGTCAAAGGCTTTGCTTAGGTCTACAGGTTATTAATTTGTTATCTTTATTACAAATCATGTCATCATAGATGGCAGCAATTGCTAATTCAGTAGAGTGATTGGTACGGAAGCCATATTGTTGTGGGCTCAGTATACAATTACTGGTGACGAAAGAGTACAATCTGCTGTAAATTACTTTTTCAAAAACTTTGGAGAGAGTTGGAAGTATGGATGTTGGCCTATAATCGTTAGGGGATTTGGGAGAAGTTATTTTAGGAATGGGTGTAATTTGTGCAATTTTTAGAAGATTGGGAAATTCAGCTTTTGCCATACATTTATTAAGAAATTCAGATAACCATGAGGATAAACTACTGGCAGAAATTTTTAAAAACTTTGCTGGGATGTCATAGGAGTTAGATGTGTAATCTTTTAACTTAACACGCTCACTAAGCACGTGACAGAAGCAAATCATCTAAAGCTTTACCAAGCCATCTAATTACTTATTACTGCAACATAATTACCTGCTTGAAGCAGCTTCGTTGCGCCATAATAAAAATTCCAAATGATTGAAGGCTGCTGGTTGTGCCTCGTCCTGGTTTTGCCCAATTTAAAGCGTTTAGAGAAAGATAAATTATTTTATGATGAAGAAGATGTCAGGTTTTCATCTCCAAAAACTCTTGAAACATTTTTTACCAGGAATTTGTTACCTGCTAAACTTACGAAACGTTTTTTAAAATTCTGCTAGAAATCAGCTCACTGCTAGATTGAAAATTTTACAGTTAACAGTGAAAAAATCCTGCTAAGTTTGGCAGCAAATCAGCTAAAATGACAACTCTGCTATTTCGCTTCCAGGACGTCATTTTCCGACGCCGTTACATTCTACAGAAAAGCAGCAGTTCTATTGAAACTGCGCAAGGCTGGCTTTACCGGGTTCTTCATTTCAACCGCCAAAATTTAATACTGATAAGCCCACCTAGTGACCAGGCTGCAGCTTGTGGTACTTATTGAAATTATCCCATTGAACATTAAAAAATAGCATGACGCATGCCATGAAATATTTGTTGCAAATGCCTAGTCGTTAGGTGATGTAAAAGGATGGAACGATACTAGAAAAAAGATCAAGCTAGCTTTGACTATTCACCGTGATTTCATGCAGGGCCTTTTGTATTAGATTTTGAGTGGAGGGGCAATATAAACCTCGAACTACTGGATCAGTGACGTTTGCTAGTCTGCGGTCGAATGTCATCTCTTTGTTTTGTTCAAAGGATTTTTCACTGGGATGAGGGAAGTGGCTTTGGATGGAGTGGAAGGTGGAGGGATTGGAGGAAAATTGCCAAGCATGTTAAAAAGCCCTGATTTCAAAGTAAACATTGGGGAACTTTAACAAACTGGATTTGACCGATACTTTTGAGTAAACATTCAATCAATTTGCTCACTCCACAGTCACATTTCCTATTTTTTAAGGCTAGCCTACCAGTCTAGGGTTTCTAAAAACAAAAACTGAAGAGTTAGAATTTCCAAAAATTTAGTTACTGTAAAAGTACTAGAGTTGGAACTATCAAAATACTTTCAAAAATTAATTTTCAATCAACAAACTTCCGCCCTCCAGAAGGTTCCACCCCGGGCCCGGAACCTCCAGGGCTCCTCCCTTGTTACGCCATTGGTCCTGCACTTGGTGCATCAACTCCCATTGAGAGAATTTGTTATATCTTTAATATCATGCGGTCTGATAACATAAGCAGAATGTGAAAGCCCTTATCACCAGTAAAATTAATATTGACTTTTCCTCGTGTGACTTTTACGAGAAAATAAAATCGAACAAAGACTTCTCGAAGAAAGTGTTTGTCTACCTCTATAGAAAAGCATGATTGGCCGAATATGTAAATTTACAAATGCTTAAAGATTGCTTTGTTTCTTAGTAAAATGCATTATTTTAGTTTTTATTGGTGCCTCGACTACAGGAATCCAAAATGATTACATGCTCAGTAAGATATGAACCACATTTATCTGACAAGACTCGTTCTGAAGCTTCCCGGTTTTCAGTCACAAAAATATGGTATGCCTAGGCAATAGGCATCATCCAGGCCTCGGCTTGCCACCAATAGCCATTAAATAAATTTGTCCCATTGCATACAATCCAACGAACTTTCGTTTTGATGATGAAAGAGTATGGCTGTTATCTGTTACATCATTCGCTCTCTCTGCATTATCTTCGTGTGATCGCTTGCGCAACAATCATGTGCATGATTGCACATCACGGACGTCGTGGGCCACAAAATACGCTGTTGGCCGCATGCGGCCCGCGTGTTGAGTACCTCTGTATTTTAGTGTCTGCCCACAGTAGAGGTCGGTTTCAGGATAACTCGTCTGATGACAGAAGGTAGTCGATGACTGCCTCAATAATTACATGCTTTCAGCAGTCTTGAAAATTACGTAAAATCATCACAAACGAAAGCTGAGAAGAGATACAGAAAAAACAAACATTCCACATGAGCAAGCACAGGCTGGAAAGTCGGTGACAAAATATTGCGTACTTCGGGCACTGACTTGTACCAGCTAATAGAAGCGGTGCCAAAAACCCTCTAATGATTTGCCGGTTGCGTTTGAGACAGACTTATTTACAAGAGAAAATCACACTGCTGATTATATGTACGTTTTTGCGTTGCTAACAATTGTTTTTGTTTGCTACTTTGGAACAAGTTAAACCGTCGAAAAGACATAAGGCCACTTAGCAGAAACAGGCAACAGATTTTCTGCAGGAATGATACATGCAGGGTTACTTTGTTATAGAACAGCGCAGGTCAAATCAGAGCTACTGCAGGAGAGATGCAATCAGTTCTCGGTAAAAACTTTCTTGCTTAAGATCACTGTTTCCATGGTGGATAAGTTTGTTTGCTTTGATTAAACTCAACAGATCAGGTTCACCTGAGGGCCGTTTTCTACGGAAACACTTTTCTAGTACGTTGTATTTTCCAAGCGATCGAAGGACAGCCAAATGGAGTAAGGCAGCACGCAACAGTAGTGCAATATACTAGAAAACCAAGCGGATATAGCAGCGTGCAACAAAATATATCTCAGCGCTATTTCAATATAGCAACTGCGTACCGTAATAACAACAAAAGCTGACACCAATTAACAGTTTTCACCATTCATTTAGTTTGTTTCTGTGATGGTTTCGTGTTTGTAGTAACTGCGACTGAGGCAAAATACAAGCCACTTCAAACTAGTTTTTTTCGTATGCATAATGCTCGTTAAAACTGACGCTATCACGGTTGGAAGCCAAAATACAGTGTTACATACGTAAAAACGGAAGTTGCTAAGCTGAAAAAATTCACTACGAAGATTACATGTATAGGGACAATTACATTCATCACAATACTCCATGAAGTTAATGTGCAGTCTAGCAGCAGTAAACGGTCGCATGAAAACATCCATGTAGATGGCGGCCATTTTGCAAGATTTTGATATCGTAATTTTCACGATCAGTGCTGGTACTAGATTCGACGTATGTTCGATTTTATTCTCAATTTCATTTCTGAACAACTATTTCTGAAGATTTTGTCCATCTTGAAACTGGCAAACTCACTGTCACTGGGACGTTGCAGGTGGCGCTAAAATACGCAGTGCGGAGATCGTGCGAACAAGCGATCGGCATTGCTTCGCGGCCTGGAAAACGCGTTATTCACAAGTCAGAATCGTGGTCTGGTCGCCGGCGCAAGAGGTCAGATTGTATTCAGAATGAGCAGCTAGGATGGAGAAGGTGTAATCAACTGGACCAGACAACAACTGCCAAGCAATATTTGAAAAATTAACCTGACGTCCCTGGTCAACGCAACTTCGCAGAAGTGTGAACTTGGGGTAGCCAGGATGATGCGGTGGCGCACAAATGCGTTATGGAAAGCAAAATACTGTGCTGACGTCAGAAAGTTTGCGTCAGCTCGTTAAACACTTGCGTTACAGCGTTGCAATGCCTCCCGTAATGCAACCAAGGTTACAAAATGCCACTGGAGAAAGCGTAGCTCCTTGAAACAAAATTTTCGTGAGTCAGAAGTAGTTTTAAAACTACAATACAGTACCAAATTTCGTCCGAGCAATGGCGGGACACTTAGGGCAGGGGTCCGCAAATAGTGGGCCGCGAGACCTTCCACTATGGGTCGCGAAATAATTGAAATCTACATTTTAAATTTGCCGTTCTCATTAGGTAGAATAAATGCAATCATTTAATGTTTTATGTGCTAAGTTTCATACAATTTTGTGCAAAAAATTGCTGCTGTCAATAGTAGTCTTAAAATTGGTATTTAATCATAAAGTATTTTCCACAAAATTATATGCTCACGAAATGTTTGGGTCGCGAGAATTTAGAAATATTTTTTAGGGTCGTGCCAAAAAGTATTTGCGGACCTCTAGTCTAGGGAATTTTATCACAATTATGGAGTTTGCAATACAAAAAGAAGGAACCCACGACGAAGCAAAACGTACGTTGTACGAGCAATTCATTTGAAATGAAAAATTCATATTCAGCAAAAGGACAGATGCTCTTTCAAAGATAAATAGCCATTTCTGACGCATAAAACACCATGTACGATAGAGCCCTAACGAGTTTCATGAAGCATGATATTGATTTGGATTAAATGTTCCTATGGAAAGCGAACTATCAACATGAGCACGATATTTGGGGAGACTGGAGCTCGATCTGAGCTCACAAACGCAAACGTGTGTAAAAAGGTAGTGTTTTCCGGCGAGAGCATGTCGCGTCTACTGTTGTGTACTTTTTGAGCAGGTATCAAAAAAGAAAGACAAGGAATCACATCTGCTGGAGAGAAGACACTTCTCAATCAAAATAATAAAACAGGGATGAGGTAACATGTTTTACGTTGTTGGTTCCACCATGCAATGAAAAAATGAATGTGTTCATTTCGATAAATACATGCGCAGACGCAAGTGCAAAACAGTGGAGCTACAACTACAAGCAATATTTCGCGCGAAAATAAAAGGAATCGATCAATATTGAAACAGACAAAGTTTCTACGTTAGTTCAGTAGCGCCGTACTCTGAAGACAGCTGAATGTACAGGTTTCTTGATACCGATTTTCGACACATTATCACTTACTGTAGAAACTGTCGCTTTAACAGATGGAATTACCTCGCTGCATTCTTTGCAATGTAAGCTACATCAAACTACCCGAAGTAATCGCTTTTAAGCCACCGTTGTAAGCTTTACAAGGCCGTATGTAAAACTTAACTACGGATTATCAAATGTGCTAACCACCTCAGCAACACAATCTTCACGCCGCTACTGCCAGACTTCAACTTAGACCACAACAAGCTGTAATAATATGAGATTGTTTGGTCCTGAAAAAGTACAGGCTTCTTCTTTGCACGAGTGCAGCAAACTACCAACGGACGATTTACATTAAACGGTGACGATCGAAAAACGTTTTGGCGAGGCATCGCTGTCCTGCGTAATGACTGGCTTTTGTGGACCTGCACGCACGCGCCTGCTCACCAGTCAAACTGCTGTCGCAGAACTTCGGGTGGAAGATGTGGACCAAGTCCGCCTGCTTGGAACGGAACACGTCCAGTCCGGATTTGATCAAGGACAAATAAAGCCGGATGTCCTCTTCGCCCCAGCCTTCAATCGCTAGGTCGAAACCGCCCGCTTTGACGAAGTCTGATTTGTAGAAGCACGCGATGCCGAAACCAAAATCGCGCCAGAAGCCGCGATCTTCCTCCAGCGTGAGGGGCGACTGTTTGATTGATTCGCGAATCTGATTTCGTTCATGGGATGAATCACCGGCGGGATTAACAGCCTCAATGACCGCCTCTTCTCCAGCGCTCCTGGCCAGGCTTCCATCGTAACATAGTCTATCCGGGTCGTACTGGCTGAACGGGACAGGGTACCAGGCGGTTTTGTGACGCGCAACATTGCGCTGACACTGTGTCGCCAGCTCCGGCGTGATCACCATGTCAATGTCCATGAAGAAGATGATATCGTTTGCATTGGCCACCAACGAACCCAGCTGAAGCCCTGTAACAAAAAGTCTTAAGGAATGGAGACTCAATTTGCAATACTAAATAAGTTTCGCAATACTAGAATTTAGTAAATTTTCAGTACACTGAGTTCCAACGAAGTTAACGAATAGAAATGACACTTGAAATTGCACTAACATTGTTTGAGGACTACAGGTATGAGAATGAATGGAGGGAACAAATACCGGCGTTAGAGAAGTGATTTGCTGACTTTGCAGTTTGGCAAGAAGAGAAGTTGTCAACAAAACAGTTTGGTCTGTCGACAGCTCCTCACCGAAATGACAGGCCGCTCAAGTGTCAAACATTGCGCACACGTAAAGGTGCAAAAACCTACAACAATCAGTCAGCAGAGAAACAGGTTTTCGCGAAAAACAGTGATGTGGTTACAATGGTGAGGTGAGATAGATGCGTTCACAAACTGATGTGCTATAAAAAAAAAAACAACAACATCAGAGTTATCGTTTTAGGTTTTTCAGACAAACCTGGTTCTTTTAATCTACCACCTGCGTTTTTCAAATGCACGCAGCACTACAACAACGGTGCGACGTGCGTGTTGGGATAATGTGCAAGGGATAATTTTAGCAAGTACTTTCTTTTAAGAAACAACAACGCAAAAACAAATGATTACAATCAAATGACTGTACATGCATTTTTGCGTTAATTTCAATTAAATCATTGGCTTTGCGTTGTTGTATTTTATGCAGAATTACGGAAAGATTCAGTTATATTCAAATATTCATTCAACAGTAATTAATTATAAACTACCGGTGCCCAGCGCCGTATGATACTTGTTTTGAAACCGATTGTACTTCCTTCACTGGTAAAACAGCCAGTCGAAAACGTTAGGTTGGCGTACTTGTCTAGCACATTTTGTCGCGAGATTGTTCAACTACTATATTACAATCATAAAAACATTTAGATGGTGCACTAGGCTATTACCCCGCCACGTGCATTGCTTTTGATTTCATGTACGGCTTCTACGTTGACTGTGAACTTCATCTTAAGGAAGTCACTATTTGCAGTAGAAGCGAAATAGGTTGTTGTTATGCAGCATGTCAAACTAAACTTGTCAAACTAAAAACAAAGTTATGGAGTGGGTAGGTCAAAGATTTGTCTGCAAGAATGGAAAGAATCTTTGTATCAAAAACTTTTAAGTAGTGAACATGGATAAAAAATCTAAGCTTTTTAAAGTCTATTTAAAGCTGCGTAATCCTTACGTGAACAAGTTCGTCTGAAGACCCTCTAGATTACAAAAAATACGGTAAATGTTTCTCGACTGTTTGTTATTTGTAAAATTCAGCTGCACGGGTATGTGACAACAGCAGCATTGATTGTACTACTGTAAGCCATGTAATTTTGATCACTCCTCGTGGCTTAACAAAGAAAAACAATTTTAGATTTAGCACGTCAAACAGAAACAAGTTTATGGAGTGGGTCACCACGTCAAACTACAGGTCCTCATGAGCATAGCACAGTGGATATTCAGTGGTAATCCTTCCGATCGAGAGGTCTTGTTATCGGTTCACAACTGTGGGTTGGCATTGGCAATGGCTGAATTGCTGGCAGGTCACACCCTCGGCAGCAGCAAACTCACCGAGCGAGTTCCGCTGTGCTGGTGAGTATCTCAACAGAATTTAACTCTTTTTACAAACAAGCGATAAACTTGACAACTGTGTTATCGGTAAAATAGGTTTCACCCAATATATACCCATCAACTATCACTGACAAAACGTTTTTGTATGAAAATAACCCTCAAAAATAATTTTCTAGAATCTTGTTCTGCAGGACAGAAGTATTTGACGGACTACCACAAGCTCATGAGGGCAAGGGAATCGAAGTTGGAAATCTTGGTGTAAAGATACAATCCTTCACGGTTAGCAACAACCGGTGTTTGACTCTGCCTGACCTGATGCCATCAGTAATGTTAGCGTTTTCAGTAAATTGAGACTAGATGTCTATTATCGCCAAAACAATCAAGCGGAGGGTGGCCATTTCAAGATATACTTTCGATTTCTTTGAAAAAATAATAACGTTTAACGGGTGTCGAGTCAGAGCGGAGGACTAGGTGGATTGCTTTGGACTGCGTAACATTGCATTTATTGGCAAAGTCCGTGAAAACGATGAACATTCAGAAAATGGAATTGCACGGAAAATGAAGGATCAGTATCACATTGTTCATAGAGCAAGAGCACACTGTCCAGTCGGCAGTCGCATTGTCATCTTTCAAGCAGTTTACTCTAAACTAGAAGCTTTTACACATTTAAGCAGTTGCATTTAACGTGCTGAAACCTTCCTGAAAACGATATTATTTCCTGACATTCTTGCATACACAAAAACAGTAATGTTTTTTGCGGATGTGCTGTGAAGCGATCTGATGGCCGAATTATTGTTTCCGTTGATAGGTTCCGCAAAACTGAAACGGCTTAATCCACTGAACTCGCGCAAAGGACGGGGTTAACAACTCGTGATATTTCAAGAAGTCACTTACCTGCGCCGCGAGAAAACTTCCGACTGCTTTCGGTGATCGTGTGATACCGGATCAAATCGGAGTTGTAGCTTTTCTGGTACGAATCCAGCAATCTGATCGTGGCGCGATTCAAGCCACTGTCGTCGCCGTTGCCCGGTTCAAAAAGCACAATGGCCAGCTGAACGCTTGATCCGAAGCCCGGTGATGCGCCACCATGCGACAACGGGATGAGGAAATTTCTCTCGTAGTTTTCCATGAACCGTTCTAGAGTCCGGTATCGACCTTCCAACGGAATGACAAAAACGATTCTGTCATTCGATGCCCGCGGGACAGGTTCAGGTGGAAGCAGCGCCGCTTCATCGGGAAAAACTTGAGGGCCCCCAGTGTCCGTCATGTGAGGCATCTTCCACATGCCTCGGCGAGGCTTGAAAAGACCTGCGTAGCTGTTACTTTTCTGGAGAAGCTGTAGAAGTCGAGGATGCTCGACTATCGGTCCCTCGCCTTCGTTTAGCAACGTCACGCCGTACGAAACTTGCACGTGAGTGAGACAACTGCATAAACCGCAGCTCTGATCGCCTTTGTGCAAGGTCATCAATCGAAGACCTCGAAACGTTGCTTGAAGATATCCGTGCGAGAACTTGGTGTTCTTAGGAAAACCGGGACAGGAGATCTGAAGGAAGTTTTCCTCTATTGTTTTCAGGTACTTCAGCAGCGATTTATCTTCCCTGCTGTGGTGGCCTGTGGACAAGAACAGTCAGAAGCCACGGAGTTTATTTACTCGATTTCTGTATTCAGTATGTGCACTGACAAAACAAGGATGTTTACAGATATAGGACTTGTGCCCAAGACGGTCAATGCAAACATTTATTTAGATGAGATAAAACAATGATTCAAACAAAAGTCATAAACTAAACAAACCAATCCAAATACAAAAACATTATTCGAAGGAAGAAAAACATCTAGCCAACTGTTTCTAGAGGTGTGAGCGAAAAACAGACTATCAGACGGTAAGGAAAAGCGACGCAGTAACGGAGAACACCATGTACGACTGTCTACAAACAAAAACGCCGCAACACGTGATTTCATAAATCGTTGTGGACTGAACGCACACCACTCCTACACAATATTGTTTCGTTCTACATGGTTACACTTCATTTTTAAAACTCCAGAAAACGTGAAACAGCTTGTCAGTGACCAACATGCAGTCAATACCAGCAGAGCACTTAAGCTAGACAGCTCTAATGGCTTAGATTTGCAGATTAAGTTACTGCATGGCTATTACCTACACGACCAAAACGTACTAAACAATGCAACAAATTATTTTTGAAAAACTTGTAGATAAATCTGGATTTTAAATGCATGTACTCAAAAACGACAATATAGAAGCTGTCAATAAATCGTTGATTTACAGAATACAACGTATTCATTCTTGGGTGGGAGACAAATACGGTATTCTGTTGCGAATGAAGTTCAACTCTCCACGCGAACAAGAAAAACTTTGTACATTCTAGCAGTGCCTTCCATTGCTCTGCAACGCGTACGCTGTGGAATGCTTTGCGTAAAATTAGTTTGAACGAAGGTGAAAGGCCTGCAGCTTTCATGTCGAAAACACTCTCTTTGAGTGCATGTCGGTATCCTGTAGCGGAAAAAGCCAGCCACATCCATCATAAAGCTTATTTATTTGTGTGGGCGTCTCATCACGCTTGTAACCGATCAGCGTTCACTGGCTTTCATGTTCGACCCGAAAAATAAAGGGAGAAGTAAAAGGTTATTCAGTTGATGTTCAGCAGCAGCAGTCTCAGAGAGATGAGTTGAGGTTGATGTTCTGGCTGATACGTCATATTCTGTGCTTCCACTGATGTGTACATCAACCAATGTCGCCACTCAGGAGCATTTTTTAAGTGTTAACCGAAGATCTATGATAGGCACATCAATTCCCACGTGACTTTCGTTGATCCTGGAAAACGTGCGCTTTCCCGACGGAAGAAAAACTACCAAGTCACCTTCGGATTTAGCGCCCGCAGGAGAACCGCAAACTAATCCACCAATTACCACATGCCCCAGCGTCAAAAACCTGTGGAAGTTTTCAGGCCAATCGAACCTACCGACGGGACGGCTATAAAAGAAGTTCTTTGACAAAAATCCTGAAAGCCCAGAAAATGCTTAGAACAAATATCGCTAGCGTGACGTTCTTCTAGGATTGATGAACCACCTGACCAAAACGGTGTGGTACTTTATCCTAAGACAGTAGTTCCCAAACTTGTTCGAGCCGTTACCCAAATCAAGGTATCGATTGTCTTATTACCCTCAATAAATTTTTTTGCATTTCAGGTCGAAAATTTATTTTGCAGTGATCGCTCATAACACAGAACAACAATGTGGTTTTGGTTTTGCGTTACCCCCCGAAGAATCGCATATTACCCCCAGTTTGGGAACCACTGCCTTAAGACAATTGGATTGCAAAATCGCCTATGACTGTTACTGCACATTTATTACATTTCTAAACTGTATTATAACTTCCGTGTAACGGTTTCTTTAGCGTGGAGGATTGTGGTGATAACGCCGTTTACTGAAACGTAGATTCCTCTAATTAGCTGGGGCGTTTCATTACCCCGCCCTTCTTGTTCACTTTTTTAAACGAAACGTTACCAGTTATTTTGGTGCACCGCTGCATAGTATGCTTTGTCAGTGGATGCTGTTCGAATTCTTTCCATGCCTATGAACCTAGTTGAGTATAAGTACAACAAACCCTGGCTTTGAGTTAGTCAGGTCACCACAGGTTTTCGTTAACACAGCCATGAGCAACTATCTCAAAACATTTCTATGAAAGTAACCACCTTGCTGCGGTCATCCATGCACATTTTTACATGGACATAGTGGAAACAGATCGAACAACCCGTCAGTAAACGCAGGTTGTAAGTGCTTGCTGAAGTAAAGTGCCTAGCAAGTAACAACTAACATGATTGAAGTCAGAATCCTACCACTGAACGTTGCGTCACAGCAAAAGGCAGGACAAACGTTTGTATATCTTACTTCTTAAGAAAATAATTTATATATTTTTATATGCTGTTTTTCATGTTAACTTAACTTCGCTAGGAGATGAGACCTGTATCGAAAGTATTCTAATGCTCCGAGCATAGCATGGAACAGACAGTTTTCAAAGATCACAAAGGTAGCACCCCACGCTCAACATACGTTAGCAGGAACAAAAAGACCAACCTCTAACTGGAACCATCGTATCAGTCTGATGTCTGAAATATTTGTCCCAGAACGTCCAAGCTATTTTTGCGGAGAAACGAGGCACAGATGGGTGGGAAGGAAGCCACAACGCTGAAGACCAGGTTGCTGTATTGCCATTGTTAAATCCATCTTTTTCCATGCCAATCATTATGCCTTCTTCTGAGTCAGAGGAGTACGGAAGATTGACATGAGCCTGCGAAAACGTGTAGCTTTATGCAGGTTTTTTTAAGGAAAATGTAAGGTACTGTACTGGGTATGGACCTGTAGGGACCCGAAAAGATATTTCCTGATCAGTTATCTGATTCGAGGGACCCGATTTACAATTCTAGGGACCTGAATCGGATCCCTAAAACAGCTTAAAATCCCTAGCTTTATGTGAACTGTTGATGAAGGGACATAAACTGATTATGAACAACATTCAGGTAAACCTGGCTACTGTTGCGATCGGAAAGCCCGAGCGTCAAGTGCGCAAAGCTTCACACTGTGGCAGCAACCAACAATAGAAATCACATGCCATGATCACTCTATTATTGCTTGTCCGCGCCACTTATATATTGGTGTTGTTCTTCGCGCACATCCCATTCGTGGTGAATCGCACATTCAACGCAATGCCAACCGAGAGGTAGCAACAACATCACCTCCTTTTTACAACGAACCGCCCCGATCGCACGTTCTTTTTGTGAAGGCTGACCCTGGCACGACCTTCCTGGTCACAGCACCATCATTGTTGCGATCGGAAATCACAAGCGGCAAGTGCGCAAAGCTTCATACTGTGCCCACGGCCGGTCTTAGCAAGTGCGGGGCCCCACTTAGTGATATGTAGAAATTTTGGGGGGGTGCATCAAGTCATAATGGTAGAAATCGGTATCACACTTGCCTGTCACTGTATATTTTACACGTGAAAAATGGTTACAGTAATATCCACTGAATACAGCATCGATTAAATGAGTACAAACCGTTTATTAGAGCAGGTTTGGAGTATCGCGGAGAAGTAAAAAATTATTTTCGCTTTAGCACTGAAGTGAAAGCAGTGGATGTAAACGACATTTTCGTAGACGTTTCGGTAACTTCTGCTACCATCATCAGTACATTAGTAACACTGAAATCATAATGATATAAATCTCTGATGTTAAAAGACAAGGCCTGAAAGCGCGACGCTAAGACCTCTCCAGCAGAGACTTCAATGAATAGCGCCGCAACAATCAATAAATATGTAAATTGATGGGTAGAGCTCCCAATAAGTTTAAACCTACTTTTTAATTTTTCAAAACAGGTAAGTTCTGTAGTAGCCTTATGCGTCCACGAAAATTATTCCACTTTCCACATTTCAGAATTTTTGCAACTTTCGATTTATTAGGCTATAACTAAGTAATTCCGACGCCAATCTGCAAGATTTATACCATAATCCAGGGGTTACCAAACGTTTCGACCCGAGGGCCGAATTCGCGACTGCCTGGTCACTGGAGGGCTGGATACAGTGCGAAGTCAACAAAAGACAGACAGCAGCCAATTCTGTGTTGCACTGCTATCCACAGTCGGAAACGTGGTGCTTGAAAAGATGTGCAAGGCGTTTGGCGGACTGGATTATATTGGTCGGCGGGCGGCATACCGCCGGCAGGACCGTAGTTTGGCCACCTCTGTCATAATCCTTGCTTCGGTAGTAATTCATGATGCAATTTTCACAACAACATCATGAGGATCACTTCACTTGAACCAAATTGTCATTTATGTTACTACTGTTAGTAATTTTGTGTTACTATTTGAGGGAACCGTTAAGTTTTTACACACCTGAAATAGTCATTCATAACTAAAACTAGGTTTATTTCAAGTTTTCGTCAATCTCGGATTGCCTCATCAAATCTCTGCGAGAGGGAACATGAACAACGCTTGTAAAAGACTGATGAAGCAGCACACATTTGTAATTGCGAACTAAACGTGCCTTCAGAATACAAGCAGTAGTAATTACTGAAATATCAACAACTGTTGAACCGTATTTTGCAACAACTATCAAAACCTGACCTGATAAAAACGAAATACTTTTTCAATGAAACAGAAAATAGCTTTAAAACTTAAGCCCTCTCTGCCTTAACGAGATGCTATGCAAAAATTTGGCTATACATGAGTGAAGATTTGCGATAACCATTCTTACCAAAGAATTTGATGAGGGTGAAACCGCGCGATTCACTTAGATTTTGATTTTCATTGGCAGGGGATCCCACGCTTACAAAATACTATGGGGCTCGCCACGGTCATTCTTAAAGTTCGACCTTGCTGACTGCAAAGACATTTTGTGAGACCGCAACTGTTTTATCTGAATACCGAGGTGACTGTAAAGCAAGATTTTCGTGTATTTTGAGAGACCGTGGGAAAAAAATTGAGAAGCGTTATGGCCTCTCAAAACACCTTAAAAACACTGGGCCCCACGCCGGCACTATACACAAGCAGCTTTGATAGAAAGTGTAAATTTGTGTTGGTTAGTACGCGTGGAGCGGGGCCCCCTTTGGCATGGGGCCCAATTAGAAAAAATCGGTCAAATCGGCTTAAATCCGGCCCTGACTGTGGCAGCAAGCAACAATAGAGATCATATGCCAGGATCACTCTATTGCTTGTCGGCGCCGCGTGTATATGGGTGTTGTTCTTCGCGCACATCCCGTTCGTGGTGAATCGCACATTCAATGCAACGCCAACCGAGAGGTAGCAACAACATCCCCTCCTTTTTACAACGAACCGCCCCGATCGCACGTTCTTTTTGTGAAGGCTGGACCTGGCACGACCTTCCTGGTCACAGCACCATTTTTGCTGCGATCGGAAGCCCAAGCGGCAAGTGCGCAAAGCTTCACACTGCGGCAACAAGCAACAATAGAGATCACATGCCATGATCACCCTATTATTGCTTGTCCGCGCCACGTATATACGGGTGTTGTTCTTCGCACACATCCCGTTCGTAGTGAATCGCACATTCAACGCAACGCCCACGGAGTGGTTACAACACTACCACGAATTTTCATTAAAAAATGTTTCGTACACCGGTACAACAATTGCTTTTCAAACGACGTCAAATCACGGTGCTGCATCGCCATCACGCAAAACAAGCAAACTGTGATTGGCAAGAGTTGATAGCTGAAACGAAAAAACTCACCTTATGCCGTTTCAGCAAAGTGTTTATAGCATTTATCTCATTTCTCAATTGGGCAGTGCGCTTTAAGACTCCATGAAGGTGTTTCTCCATAACCAATTTATGCAGTGCATACACCAGAGGTTGCGTTTTCACGGCATGGTACGAAGCCATCTTTACAATGCGTTTTGGATCCAACTGTTTCAAAGCTACGTTGGTGACTTGATTGTCCTGTAACATAGTAGCCAGCTGTGAATGAAGTTAAATGTGTACGGTAGTAGCCAAGTTAAGTGATTACTGAGGAGCAATTACCCAGTAAGAATGTCACAACAATTACGCCCAAATTAATACACAGTATGAACACCGAGGCTTACAAAATCTTTGGGAAATGTCGTAAAAATAATGGTGTGTCTCTACATCCACAGAAATCGGATGTTTTTTTACAAAATTATGTGAAAACGAAAGGCTTATATCAGCATGTAAAAGTGACCTCATTCGGCTTGACATAATTTTTGTTTCAAATGCAATGTAATTGGAAGAACAAGCCTACTAATGATAGTCGGTTTGCCCGCAAGGCTAATTTCATATCGTTTTATGGCCGAACATATTCCTTACTGATGCAATCACCTTTCACTAATCAACATACAATATGTTTTACGTTTACTACACAACTGTGAACAAATTCTAAGTCCAGATTGACAACACCCATCTGCAACGGGTGTACCACTCCTTTATCCTGTACATCGCGTCCATGGCCTTATTTTGAGAATATTAAACAAAAAATTAGGATTGAAACTTTTCAACACCAACAAATACCTTGTCATACTGCTGGTAAAAATACTCGAGGCCTTCCCAACCAACAGGAATGACAGCATCTTTGACATGCTTCCATACACATCTTCCGATTTCCACATCTTCATGAGGTGAATACATATGTCTAGCACAATATCCTAGTTTGTTTCGAAGAAGTTTAAGAAGACCTCGACTCATTATCATACCTGGTCCTCCCATTAGGTATACCATACCTAAAAAGAAAAACTCTTTCAGATTGACAAACTCCTTTTTATGTTTCTAATATTAAGGCAGTCAATGGTTCAAATGCAGCATCAGGATTTCTCAGGCTAACACGACGAAATTCATCTTCATGACAATCATGTACATGGTTAATTTTGTAATTTGCCTAAGACAGGACCATAAATACTGTTATTTTTGGGATATGTTGTGTATGAAACCTGACCACTAAAACTTATGAGCCTAGGCTAGAACAACGTTTATGGACTTTATTTAATTTTACTTTGTTTTAAACCATGAGTTTTTAAACTGGGGGTGTGAAAGATTCACAAGGGAGGTGTGAGCATGGCAGCGACGTATTGTTGAAAAGTATTAAGTGCATTGTTTTTATCACTGGCAAATTTATTATCATTTTACTATAAACGCCATAATCCAAATGAAGCAGACAGTACAGTAAACAAAAATCAAGACCTCTTAAACTTGCTTGTTCGTAGTTGGATTTATGAGTAAAGGCTGCTTGCTTCATGTTACGATGGTGTCTTGTATGCTTGCTTTCATTGGCAATGCAAATAATTGTGTCACAGGGCTAAATCATGTGTGATTACATAGAAGAAAATGAATCTCATTATGATGTAGGCAGAAGAGGGTGTGTATTTGCAATGTACTTCTAGAGCAGGGGTCTCCAAACTTTTTTGTCTGAGGAACACATAAGCTATTACACAACAATGTGAGGGCCAGACATCTTATGTAATGTGATTGTTTCGGGATGTGCTACATTCTACCAAATCAACAAATTTTTCGTAATTATATTATTTTTTCAATATTAGTAAAATGTCTTCATGGGCCGGATTTGGCCCGCGGGCTGTAGTTTGGAGACCCCTGTTCTACAGTATGAAAAACATAATTATTGTATGGCTGATTTTTGGCAGTAAGGTGCTAAGTTCATTTTATCTACTCTTTAAAGCACCTATATTTTAGACAGACACAGACAAGCAGTGGTAATTGGTATCACTTTTACTACTGTACCTACAACAGTTGAGCAAATGGTAACGTTGAAAATATACAACTCAGGTTTGGATTGCCTAGGCACAACCCATATTTTGACCCTTCACAACCCTTGTTTAGGTTGCAACCGATACTTTGGGAACCACTGCACTAGAGGAATTGCATACAACACCTCGCCAATCAACAAAATAGTCACATCTATGACAGTGTCTTTTATTCACTGCTTGAAAGATGCAATTCTAAGTGTGATCAGTTGGGCAACCAAAACTCAATAAAGTCAAATTTTTTCTGCCTTTTTAAAAGTTTATGAAAGGTCCACAAACCAAATTTCACATTGATACCATGAGTCACTCCTAAGTTATTAGGTCAAAAAATGTAAAAATTTATCATTAGGTCAAAATTTTCTTGCAGCACAGTTTTTTTTCTCATTATCGATATTTTATTAAAGTTACAACAAAAGATTTTGATATGTCTTTGGAAGCTTAGTTGCAATTCTGAAATAGTAATGGGTTTGTTGCGACTTCTGAGGTAATAATGTTGTTGAGCTCACTACTGGACGATTGAATATTAAGTAGACTAGGCATGGCAATGTAAGAAACGTGGTCTTACAGTAGCCTACTTGGTTTGGCAAATCCTCAATCCATTATGTATACATAGTGTTTTAACTTTATGATATTCACAGATTTGACTCTACTGTAGTTATTAATGTACTTATCAACATATCATGCCTAAGGTTAAACAACCAAATTCTTTAAAAGTTCAAAGTATACTGCATGAATATGTTTCTGAGTTCACGTCAACACCTAAGGGTGAATTAGTTTGCAAATTCTGTGCCTGCTTAGTGAAAAGTGACAAAAGATTTATGGTGGAAGCACATCGCCACAGTGCAAAGTATCAACGAGGTTTGTTTCATAAAATCGAAATTAGCCAGACATTTTTAAAATATGCTCTACCATATTTTGCAGATAAACTACTTTTTGTTTCATATCAACAGAACAAACTTTATCGATTTGTTTTCTAACACTGTATATATATGAATATGCTTTGTATTCTGCATTTTAATTGAAAACGCAGAAAATTGATAGGTCAAAATAAAGTCAAAACTTATAAATTATAAATTCAAAATTTTAAGTTTTTAGGTCAAAAAATTGAATGATCAGAGTCATTCCATACATGAAAAGTGCTGGAGGTGCATCCTATTATTCACAATCCTTAGAGAATATTAGAAATAGCAACAGGGAAAAATTGCTGAAACCCATCAATTGATGATACCAACGACTTCATATTGTCATAATTCATCCAAGCTTAGCTCATTTTAGCACTGTATACATGCTTTTTAGAAATTTCTAAAGCACATGAACGATCTAGATTTGCGTCCCAACTTTCTGCTTAGTGCATGACTTCTATTTTGTGTTGTGACTGTACTTTATACAAAGCAAGGTTTAATTCCATGGAGTCGCATAGACCTTCAGTTAAACTTTCAAAACTGGTAGTTTCACTTGAGTTTGTCTATGGGATTGGTTATAATGCAAACCTCATACAATTGGAAATCCACAATGATGCAAACATGCGTTTCCTAACAAATTTGCACATATGAATATCAAATGCACTAGTTACCGTTCTCCATTCCATCATCTGTATCCATGCCAAATCCCGGTGAGCCAAGAAAGACAGGCTTGCTGCTATTGATTTTGTTTAGCAAGTTGAATAAATGAGGATAATCAATATATACATCATCATCAACTCTTAAAAACCATTCAAAGTCATCTTTGTAGTGATCATACATGTGCCGGATCATAAGAAAGCATTTCTTTTGTGGTGGGTATGCAGTATCATCAACTGATGGTAACCTGAAACACAACACAGAGCACATTGTATTTTGACAAGTTACTGGAAGTACTATGTGCATGTCTTGCAGGAAGAGAAGATACAATTATGTAGTGTAAAGATTTAAGTTAGCTGGTAACATTCAACCGGACATGTGGCCTAGTGGTTAGAGTGCTCGCTTCATGTCTGGTAGGTCGTAGTTCAGCGTGGTTCGAATCTCAGCCGGGTCATACCAAGACCTCAAAAATTGGAACTTGCTTCAGTTTGGCGAAGCACTCGGCATAATGACTGTAGCAGGGAAACTCTCCAATGTGGATGTAATCTTCATCAGAGTCCGGTCGTGTTGCCTCTTGCCTTCCCATCGGAACAACTTCATTGAAGACCAAGTGCATGCGGTCAAGAAATGGGCAATCTCTTCAACACCTTAAATCTCTGCCCCTGTGATCGTCAAAAGCACTCAAAGGACAATTTTTGTGCTGTTACCATGTGTGCAGTTACTTGTACTTGCAACTGCTTTGTGTAAGAACTTTCTGCAATGTTCTCGTGTCTTTGCCGTTCAGATTGTTGCAAACGCGACGGCATGGGCCATGCGCGGTAACATCAACAAACAACTACTTTGTTACCATCAACTACTTTGTTAAGAAACAACCACAGTGTTCTCTAGCAACATGACCAACTACTAAAGCTGCCATGTTCACTAGTACTGGGAGGTACAAATACATCACAAACTTTCCTTGGTTGGCCCCCTGCTATGGGAATACTTAATTAATACAATCATTGAGAATAGCTAAGGCTTAGGCCTATTGCTCCTGGAGCCATCACATGAAGATTAATGTAAGTGAGAAAAACAATGCTACAATCTTCCAACAATGTCACAAACAGGAATTTTTCACAACTGACAAAGCTTCACATGATATACCGCTGCAATGGTACTCTAAGACTTACGTCACAATTTTTGCATCCACACCAGACGGCACCTGCATCAATGAAGGCTTTGCATCAGCAAAGACCTCAATTTTCCAACCACCTTTTTGAAGCCAGGTGTCCAAAGCTCTTTGCACTCGAGTGCTTACAAACTTTCCAGCTGACATCATGCCTAATATCAAAACAAATGTGAGATGGCTATTGCTTATCTTACAAAAGTGACAATTTCTCAGATTACAACTATCGCTTGATGATAAACTTCGTAAAATGAGCATATCAAAAAACTGCAGAAACTATAAGCAAAAGATTCAATGCTGATTTGAACAAAGGCACAACTATAGTGCTCACAGCAGGATCTTGTTATATCTCAGTTACTGTCATTGATATTTCTTACAAACTAAAGTTTTAATTTTACTAAGAATCATTTAAAATATAGTACAATATTGTGCAGAAAGGCAGTAACTACAATCTATTCTTCTTTACAAGCTTGTAGTAATTTTTTCTTGAATAAACTAGATATTGGTATTGTTTTTTGTGACATGAAAATCATTTTTCTGGACAATTTTAGGAGTCTGAGAGTACTATATATAATGAGTGGATTTCACATTTTATTATTCTTAGAAAATAGTTCTGCGGTTAATCAACTGTAGAGGAGTCATGTGCCTTGCCTTTCATATTGGAGTGAATTGCTGTTCTTGTGAAAGTATTTTGTTAATTTGTAGAAATGTGAACGTCTGCTCTACTCGATTGCAAGTGGAGATAAAAATAACACTGGTTTACAAAAAAATAACTTTTTCAAGTTGTTTTTGATTTGAGAACTGATTTTGGATATTTTGAGATTTCAAATCTGAAGTCATTTTCCCTATCACATCAGGTTTTTTCACATCCAAGATACAATATTTTAAGAAGTATGGCGTAGTTGTCATACACAGTGTAATGAAGCATCATTTAAATAACACTTTTATGATGTCACAGTTGAAACTTACACCTGCGTGTCCTGTGCTACATATAAAATACTATCTGCTTTTCCTGATCTCATCATCAGTCATGGTGTTAAGGTGGTTTTGTAGGCGCTATTTCTTATTTTACATAAAAAGCATTAAGAAAGTGAATTAAAAAAGCAGGAATCCTCGCTTGAGCAGAATGAAACACAGTCTTCGGCTGTGTTTAATTCTTTATGATAGAAAGTGAAGCTTTATATTGACAGGAAAAGATGCTGACATCCAAGAGCAAGAAACAGGCTGGGCAGCTAGCTCTCACACAAAGCTTTGATGTGCCTTCAATGCAGGGCCAGCCTTTAGTTGATTGCTTCCAATCCGGCCCTGCACTACACCTACAAACTTACACTTTCAATCGCAAGTGTTTGTGTAGTGCCAGCACAGGTCCCACAGTATTTTTTAAGTGTGGGGCTCGTTACCATCAAAAATTTAAACGAACTGCACTGTTTTTATAGCCCTCAATCATCATAAATTGTTCTTTAATCGTAACAATAGTCATTGTTTTTAGGGAATGTGCAGCCTGAATTTTTCTAATGGCGGCGGAGCAGGGTTGCCAATTTGGCTTTTTTAAGCCAGATTTTGAAATTGTGGCTTTCTTTCAACGCACTTGGCTTTTTTTGGTTTTCAGACAAAATCTAGCTTTTTTTTAGTCAGAAAGGCTTGGCTCTGGCAAAGAATTGTCTGAGCTACATATTCGTTTCAAAACTCTTAGGACAAGAGTCTATGACCATGCAGGGTGTAAAGAATATTGCAAATATTTTACTGTTGCCCTAAAAATGTTTGATGCATTTAATAAGAAACAAATGTACGACAGTGTAATTATGGGCGTTGGAAGGATATTTTCAAAGGAGGGGCCACTCGGGGATTTTTCCAGAATTTTTCTACAGAGGGACTAAAAGTGGTGAAATTTTCTTTCTCCAACTCAAAACAAAGAAAACAACCTTTTTTTGCTGAAATTTTCAAAATCCAGAGGGGGGCCTTGTGCCCCCCTGCCCCCTTTGTGGCGCCCATGAGTGTAATTACGGGGAAAGAAAATGCTTCTAAAGATTGGAATTGTATTATATTGATGTTTCCAACAAGCTTTAATATCTATTTTGTGTTTGGTTATGCATGTTTTAGGTGTATTATGCCTTAAAACTGCTATCAGACTTTTTTGGGGACAAGGTCTAGCTTTTTTGGTGAAAACAGGTTTGCAACCCTGTGGCAGGGAGGATAAGGTTTTGAAGCTGTTTTCTGTTTCAATTACAAAATTTTTGTATTTGGCAAATCAATTTTCAATAGTTGCTACAAGATACGGTTCGATAGTTGTTGCTGTTTCAACAGTTACTGCTACTTGTCTGCTGAAGGTTAAATTTAGTTCCTAATCGCAAATGTGTGCTGCTTAGTCAGTCTTATTCATTCCACTCAAGTAGAGATCTGATATGCAATCTGAGGTTGGCGATAAGGATTGAAATAAACTTAGTTTTAATTATATAATGACTATTTCCAGTGTTCAAAAAATAGCAGTTCCTTAAAAAGCAACAGAAAATTTCTTTAGCGAATATTAACAGTTAAGCCATTTGCAAAGTAACAGAAGTGTTGGAACCACCTCCTTTGGCTAAAGACAAGTGACAGTTAGATTCAAGGGAAGCAAGCCTAATGAAGTTCTTGTGGTGTTATGTGAGAGTTGCATCATGAAATACTGCCGAAACAAGGGTTATGGCATCGTTCTCACACAGATTGGTGTCGTAGTTCTGAGATACAAATTAGAAGTTGCAAAAGTCTGAAAATGTGCATAGGTGGGATGACTTTTGTGGAAGTTTGAGGCTACTCTAATACTTGCCTGTTTTGAAAAATTTCTCAAAAGTAATTTATAGTTATTGGAAAATCTGCAATTACTTTATATATTTCATGTTTAACACGTATAGAGCCGGCCTACGTGATATTAGTACTTTGATTTCGGCCTAAAAAACAGCAATTTTCGGTTGCCTTACCAACGCCCTAGCTCCTCCGCCGATTGCACTAGAGAGCTGTTCAACGGCTCAAACGGATCG
>Ga0210059_1003509_pt1 | contig 25118 bp, 19 predicted proteins | sample Ectturendosymbi2_FD_188042 | JGI IMG/M metagenome (GOLD analysis project Ga0210059, IMG submission 188042) | Ecteinascidia turbinata endosymbiont from Florida, USA - Sample 2 (SPAdes) (version 2) | ecosystem: Host-associated > Tunicates > Ascidians > Unclassified | place: Key West, Florida... | reverse complement strand
TTACTTATTCGCCGGCAGAAACAATCAGCGCCGTGGCATCTGAGCCAAACGTGTACAAGGAAAGTTCGAGAACACAAAAACTCTAACAATGCCATTGTGTTTTCATTTGCTCTAATTTTCGCTAATGGTTGGCTTACTGCATGCTATGGCTTTTATTGCGCTTTTGCTTATTGGCTGAGTCATATGAAACAATAAACCATTACCATTACCAACTAGCGATTTTTGTGCTTGTGATCTGCATGAGTATACCAACACAGATGTAGAATTTTTTTTTATTTACTGGTGACAAGCGGGAAGCTGTCTAATTTTATTGTGAAGTAAGTAAGACAATGTTTCTCAACCGGGGTTCTGCGAGTGGCTACCAACGAACGAGACCGAAATTGCCTCAGACGAAATTCGCACCCACATTTCTCTGCGGTTGCATCAATATAGACACTTGCATCATTGCATAAGGATCCATGAGCAACGCACAAATTTTTGAAGGGTTCCCCTGCAGCAAAAAGGTTGAAAAACACCGAAAAAAGACATCCCTCCAATTTCAGACTTTGTTTCACTAATCAGTGCGGCAAATACCAAGTGAGTTACATGGTCACTCGTTTCAAATTCCATTTGGACCCAACCCGAACTTTTATATACTTGCACAGTAATTTCAAAAAGCATACAGACAGAGTTGCATTTTTTTCACTGAGTGACACGCGGATAGTTGTCTATAATGCGTTTGATGTAGGCAAACGATCTCTCCAATTTCATGCCTGGTTTTGCCTATTGCCTCATTTTGCTTTGGCAGAGTTACCGGTGACTTGTTTGCTTTCGGAAAGTAAAGAACATTACCAGATACACTGTTGGAAGTTTTTCTGAACAAAAATCAGTTCGTGGCACGAGTAGAGGAGAGACAAAAAGCCGCCATGTGTGAAAGCTGAATGGACGTGACGACCTTGGAGATTGATTTAAACTTGCCTTGAATCAGTGGTTCTTAAAGTGGGCGGTATCGCCCCTTGGAGCGATTTTGAGGGCCAAGGGGACAAAAAAACAATAGGGCAGATAGGGGAGTAAAATAACAGAAAGAGGGCGAAAGGGGGGAAATCTCACAAAGGGGGCGAAAACGATATACCACCATAATAGATCACTCAGTTAAATTCAGTAACCTAATAATAGGACTTGTTAGTTTCTTGCAAATTTTTTACTATGTAATCGTTGTAGGTTGTTGCTGAAGCAACTTATCCGCTAAATTTTCACTCTGGATCGTCTGTGTTCCCGGCTACAGTGTGGATTATTTTCACAAGAATGCTGAACGAACTATTAGCGTCGTAATAAAGTTACTTGTTTCAGCTATTTAATATGTTCTTCAAAGGAAATTCTTTAAGTTTGCTACCTTGTGTTTGCTTTATCGGGCTTAGGGGCGAAAACGACGTGTCGAGACTGAAAGAGGGGCGATGGAATAAAAAAATCGAGAAACCCTGGCATAAAGTGACCTTGTGGTTGCCCAAAAGTGGCCAGTACGTCTTTGGACGTAGTCCGTGCTCTGTGCCCCATTCACCGAGAACATCAGTAGACCTGACCAGTACCCGAAGCTCTAATTTGAAATTCATTTTCTATGGACGGATTAGTACTGAAAAAACCGCTTTCCTACCATAGCTTCCATAGTAGAAATGCAATACAGCGGCAAGCACGATACTATCAAACAGAAGCACGTCTGCATTTCAAACAAACCTAGAGTATTTTATTACTGCGGATTCTAATATACAAAGTAAACGGCGACTCCTGGAATCAGTAGCACTGTCAGATTATTCCCAAAATAAAAGCCAAAGTCACATTTCACCATTCTTTGATATATTCTTTATCTTGTTTGCACAAATAATAAACAAAATTTGCAAAAATAACCGAATTGACACTAGAAACAAATGATTCTGTACAGATCTATGGAGTAAAAACGTAGTTGTTAGCAAATGTTTTACAACTGAAAAAGATCATTAAATAAGTTGGGAAATGAAAACAAGAAGAGTTCTTCGGTTCGATAAGATTTATGTTCGAAAACCGATAGGCAGAAAAAATTATTGACAGTTTCAACGAAATGGAAACCACTGGATAAATTGTCTTACACTTAACAACGTTTTTCGAAACTTGTAAATACAGAGGACATTTGGAAACTGATAATAATTATGCATGAAACCTGAACATAGGAGAGAAATAGACTTTGGTTCAAATAAATTAAAACACATTATTCACATAAATTAACACGAACAAAGAAGATTGTTATCATAAATGCATACGTTCAGACACTAGTTGTTTGCTGATCTCGTTTTCAAACTTTTTGATGTCTTTCAAAATTATCTCAATGCGCGCTGCAAAAGAACAAACGCAACAAATAAAATCCTGACATTCACTAGTCAAAAGCGTATCTGAAAGTATGTTTTTTCAGGCTGTCCTGCATAGAAGGAGAGCTAAAATTTGATGTACTAGTTAAAACCAAATATCAAAAATACGATGTCATTAAATTTCGCAGTAAACACAACGAAAAATACAACAAAGTAGAGAAATAGCCCTTCCTATTTACCTCCACAGGGCACAAATTTACATAAATAAAATCTATGCTTTTTTAAACTTAGGAAAACTTCCTAAAAACACATCATAAAAGCATTTTCAAATTAAGCTTGAAGTACATGGGATGAATGCCAGTCGTACTGCGAGCGTAGAATTGGAAAACCGAGCAATGTTAAATATACAGTATGCCGTTTGGTGATTTCCTAATTACTGAAAGGTGTAAAGAGATAATCGTGATATATTGGGCACACGTGAGCTTCCCGTTAAAAAGGCCAATCGAAATGCAAAAGTTTGATTTTGACCAAAGACGGAAATATTAAGTAGACTTTTGGTTAGCGTTTATCGACGAAACATGTAAAAAGCAGGAAAACATATTCAGAGTATCATTTTACTTAAAAATAGTGTAGAACAATATCAGGGTTTCAACACTCATTTTCACTAAAGATGATAAAATGCACTATATCAGTCATTCTTCGCACAAGAAAATGTGCAAAACTATAGCTCAAAAACAGTGAACCCTGTAAGCGATGGGTCCAAAATACGTGATGGAAGACAAACCATGGAAATGTATAATCAAGGTTATAAAGACTTTTTAAAATTTAATTTTTTTTCAATTTGAGGAACACCATAACGGTTTACATCACCCCTCAAAATGGAAACGTACATCTTAGCACAAACTAAGTTTTTCTTCTGAATGCTTGCAATGATTTTGTTTTCCTTTTTTTCTGATCAATAGCTGTTTTTTCCGATTAGTTTCTGTTCTTCAGAACAGAACATCGTCATAATTTGTTTAAAATGTTTTGTCAACGTCATTCAGACAAACGTGGCAAGCAAATAACAAATGTTTCAGTGGAACCATGCCCACATACCGCTAACAACTGCACCCACTCCCGTGCCTCCCACGGCCCCTATCCCCATTGCTGCTGCTGCTGCTGCCAGTGTAGCTTCTGTCGCTAACGCTACAACCCCTAAAGGAGCAGCAACAGCGCCAGCTGTACCAAGTATCAATCCACCAATTAAGACACTTTTCCCGACACTTTTCACTTTTTCGCCAAACTTTTCTTTGTTTTCTTCTCGGTATTTTCCAAGCTCAACGTTCAATGAGTTGGTCAGTTTATTGATGAAATTGTCTGTGATTTCGTCATGCGATGGGTAATCGTCGCCAGCCTGAACTTTAAGTTCTTCAAGAAACTTATTGTGCGCGTCCTCCACTTTCTTGACACTGATATAACCTTCACCACATAACTGCAACAACACACGTTAGGTAATTTAATTCTACTGTTTTTTACACATTCGCTGCCAACATTTCCTAAATAGGACCTTTGGTGCCAAAGGGATTTGCACGGCTGGCTGTTTTTCTCTACACACCTTTTAAAATAAAATCGAAATTCTATAACCCAACACATTGCAGAAAACAGTGAATAATTTTATTGCGCATGCCATTTCCCACAGTTTTTGGCGTTTGCTGCCAAAAAATGCGTGACAGGCAGATTTGCGTCTTACCTGTTCTACACCACCTAAGAAAACAAATGAAAAAGCACTTTGAACAAACAAATTGCAGAAAGCATAGATCAGGTTTTTGAACACACCGTTACTCGGAAATTTGGTGGGCTTGGTCAGTTCAGGCCAATTCTGGTAAATCACTGGTAATGAAAAGAACAAATAAAATATAGTGCAGAATTTAAGTTGCCTTTTGTGTGGTTTCGGGTTCCAATTTTTTTCTGGTTTTCTTGTTAATATTTTTGAGTACCGGACCGGGCCCGGCTTTAATTGAGATTGCCTTTTCGTGGTGACCTTTTTGTTGCGTTGATTGATCATTGCGGGTTTAAAAAGATCGATTACGAATGCGGCATTTGTTGCTAAAGCGCAGTGGAGAGATAATGCGCTTGAACTTAACATGTTCTACCGAGTGCGGCCGATTTTGAATCTGTTTTTTTCGACGATAGACCGAATTTTTTTGAAATGACCAAAGGTTAAGTGATTTCGTTCAGAATGTCTGAAAATATAGGCTAACGAACATTGTTACAGCGAGTTTTAACACAACTGTGAAACAAATGACCGAAATCTTCTCAGCAAAGAAATGACCAAAATGTTTCAGTAAAAAAAAAAACAGTTTTGAATTGTCTTGTGTGGTCAGTTGAGACAAAACTGCTGAATCGTTGAGTCAGAACTGACAATTCCGTAATCCAGATTTGTTGTTGTTAAGCTTAGTTCCCTTGTTTTTTCGTAAGTTTATAGATATACTTTCTCACTATGCATTCGTGATTTATTAGGTATTGAAACTGTGTTGTTAAATCTAACAAAACCCTGTCTTGACACAACACTTAAACCCCGCTCTGGTGTACTTAAAAGAAAACATGTTGGTATAATTTGCCCCGCTCTGGCAAATTTGTTCCCCCCATCACCAAAGCTTACGCAAAAGTTTTAGGTGCACAGGCATGGGTTTGAACAACACAGAAACTATTTCTAAGCCCATCTCCCTCTGAAAAAGAAAGTTGTTGCAGGTCGGAAAATTTTATTATTTCAAAACCAAACACATTCCCTCTCCAAAAACGCTGTTGTGCAGTTCCAAACGGCACGAAAAATACGCTACAAGATACGAAATTCCGCCAGTAACCTTTATTGGTGGTCTGTAAAAGACCCATATCATGATGTGTTCGAAGCTGGTGGAAATGCATGCAAAAAAAGTGATTTAGGTTGTGACAAGAAAATTTATAATTTTTACGAAATTTTTGTAAATTCTATCCCATAAGGTGTGTTTGCCCAAACTGGACAAATTCCTTTACGATGATATCTGGCAATCTGTTTCACATAATCGATAAGAAAAAGGAAAAACAAAATGATTCCAAACATGTAGTGCCGGCAATGCTTGTTTTGAGTTCACACACCTTTTATAAAGTCACAACAGGGTCAACTGAATACCTCTGTGATATTTTAGTGAATTCTCGCCCATCAGGTGCGTTTGGCCCAAAGTGGACTAACACCTTTATGATAATATCTGGCAACCTGCTGCACAGAATCGATCAAAACAAGGAAAAACAAAGTGATTTCAAACATGTAGTAGCTGCAACGCTTGTTTTGAGTTAACACACCTTCTACAAAGTAACAACAGGGTTTTTAATGAGACTAATGTACGATAGACTTCTCTCACAAGCGTAACTGTGCTAAGTACTTGTACGCACAACCACAACGCCTGGAGACAAACGTCTTTCACCCAGTGGCAACGTTGAAGTGTGCTATACAACAAAAACCAAAATGCATACGACGCTTTCCTTTCAGCAGTGAATTTGGGCTGAAGATTCGAAAGTGTTCCGTGCACACAGGAGCTCCACATTTCTGGCACGCGAACCTCGTCTTGTTTCGGTGCAATGTACTGCAAATTTGGCAGCGATTTCTTGCCGTCAGTGTTTCATGGACTTGCACCGGTTATCGCTGACGTCACATAGGGAAATGTAGGCCTACTGTAGATGGTTGACTGCATGGCGGGAGGCAACATCGTGTTGTTTTGCTAGGCCATGTTGCTTTGGTCACAGCGAGATATTTCACCAAATTTTTAAGAATGAAAACTCCTGCACGGACCTGAGCATTTCAAAACCTTTGGAAATGGTGCACGCTCGGGCGTTTTTCAATTTTTCGCGGTGTGGAATGACAACAATTGGAACAAATTTCTTATACAAATAGATCACAAGCTTTGCAGCGAAAATTCAGCTTGCCTCTTTCCCAAGGTAAACAGTGAAGAAAAAGGTTTCTGGTGCTTGACAAGCAATTACCGAACATTTAACTGAGTTACACAGGTCGGCTCTGCTTCTCGTCAAGAATGTTTTGATTGAACTGCGAAACCAACGCACTTGGCACCACATGAACATGTCAAAACGTATTTGCCGCAGACTGGCAGAGTTGTCTTTGGCTAGTTTCTTGTTGGAAAATTTCAAGTGTAATTTGCCCGCTCCTGGCAATGCCCTGCCCTCCCCCCCTTTACATCATAGTCTATATGCAAAATCTACGCAGATTTTGAGAATGCTGCTCTAAAGACCACATCAAAAAACTCAGCTATAGGAAGGCTCACCTTGAAACGGACATTTGTCGTATGCTTACATCACTCCTCAAGTTCATTTACCATATACGGGCAAGATAGACCTGAGCAAGGTTGCGTGTAATTGGAAAGAGGGAACATTATTATTTTATATTATTTGTGATGAGCGGTTCTCTAAGCCCGGGTAATGAGCGTAACAATAATACATAGCTTTTTTCAAAGATTTCCTACTTGATTTTACGTACCTACCGGTGGCACATGTCTCCCACTGGCACTGAACGGTTAGGCTTTTTTAAAGGAGGTAAAATCACGTTGTTTGGCAACACGTGCAGAAAAACAACGTGAATTCAAGTCGTAACAGCAAACGTTTTGATGACGTATATCGTAAGCCAAAGACAAAAATATTTTATTAACATTCAAACAAATCAAATCTATTCATCCTTGAAACCAACGTTGGCAAATCACCCTTGCTCATATCCTTCGTCAATCACAGAAAAAGGTTGTTGTAATGTTTGTAATCACAACCTTAAATTTAGTCTAATAAATCTCCTAAATTTAGAACATTAAACACTGTGTATGCCAGTGTTATGTTTCAAAGCAATGTCTACGTTGCTGGATGCAGAAAAACGAATTACCATACGCTTGATGTTCTTAGCGCCGTCAAGGAAACATTGCTTATACGTTACTGGACTAAATATTCTGACAAATTTTCTCGTACACGTTGTTTTGTATTAGGGGTTGAAAGGTAACCACTGAGCTGGAACTCTTATGCAAAATAGGTAACTTTTTTTTTCTGCGTCTTAAAAAACAGAAGCAAACGTGTTTGTCAATTCCAAGTACAATTTTGGAAAAACCGCATTTGGTAATTTCTTTTCAGATTTTGTGTGTTACTTTTATTATGGAGGCACTGAGCTATAAAATTTTCTTGATACTTGACCTGAGGACTCAGGCAAAGCAAAGAAAGTAGAATACCACACGAAAGCAAAGATTGGACTGCAGGGTTAAATTTTAGAATAAAGAGTATGTATAGCTTTGTGCAAATTTATTTAGGTTGAGCTGATCTCGACATTGATCAATTGCGAAAACAATCCTTCTTTCATATGCAATTTGTATGTACTGTAAAGTATATTATAAAGACTAAACATTAGGTGGTCCTATCAAATTAAATCCGTGACTTGCTCATAGAGATTTTACAACATTTGAATATTTTACTCAGTACAGCATTTTGTGAAATAGATAAGGCATTCGATAAAAACAGTATTTTGTTTCGCACCTTGGTCATAAGATCTTTGTGTCTGCTTTTGGCATCTTCTTCAAAATCTCTTGCATCCTTTCCGGATAGTTCCTGCAATGAAAAATATTCTGACGCTGATTTTCATAAAAATGCGTTGGTGTCGTAAAACGGGTGTGTCTCTGATTCCGAGTGTATGCCTATTTATTTATTTATTTATTTATTTATTTATTTATTTATTTATTTATTTATTTATTTATTTATTTATTTATTTATTTATTTATTTATTTATTTATTTTTTTATTTATTTATTTATTTATTTATTTATTTATTTATTTATTTATTTATTTATTTATTTATTTATTTATTTATTTATTTATTTATTTATTTATTTATTTATTTTCGTTTATTTATTAATTTTGCTCAGACACATGATCCATATCATAGGAATTAGTCAAACATCATGAGGATACGAAATACTCAGACACAACACATCGCAATGTTGGTGTCAGTAGAAATGCCCAGAGCCACAGACAGTACTGAAGATTAACAGACACTGAAACAACGCACTAGAAACTATTGCATTCGGTGATTCTCATAAAGAATCGTGACATAACGGGAGAAAATTGGATAGTTGTGAAAGGGATCACACAACTAAAGTGAGAAGATAAAAAAGTTAGATGAAGATGAACATCGTTGAACAAAACATACAAATTGTTTGTTTTGTCGATGTATCAAACGTTCTGATAGAAGTACACACTGGAATCAGCGTAGGTGACGTGCGTAGTTAAACTGTGAATTGTAACGGCAATCCGCGGGTTCGGGAGTTCGTGGACGAGGGATGCAAGCTTATCTTTGTTCAACATATTTTAGTCATGATGTTTAAATTTTCATGGTTGTTCAGATTTTGGTTAATAAGTGTCAGTATTGCTGTTTTTTGATGAATTCTCTAATGTTTCAAAGATTTTTTCCACAATGCTGCGATAGCGTCACTTATAGCTGGAAAACCTGCCGAAGATGGGAGCATGGGCTTCTTGTTTCTTCTGATGTTTTACCAAAGCGTTTTGGGTGAGGGTGCTTTGCAGAGCACTTGCAAAAGCCTGGGGTTTTGTTGTTTTTAGACCATAACTTGCTAACCACAAGAAGTAAAAGGACAATCAAGGGCTGCACAATGAAAGAAACAAAACATTACCTTCGGGGATGGACCCCAGGTTCAAGTAACCTGGGCCAAAAGCCTAAACCAACCCTATTTTGACGTCACCCACAAAAGCTCATATCCAAAACCTCCTAACTTATTTTCGAAACTAGAAGACTTTCAACATCTTTAGAGGGTTTGAACAGCTATCTACCTCAATCTTCGAGAGTACATCGTATTTTGCGTCCTGGGAGTATATCGTATTTTGCGGTCCCTACAGGGTATGAACTATTTCGTTATCATCATTTTGGTTCGGTGCGACAAAAATACTGGTAAAAGCTGTTGAATCGCAGTATGCTATCCAATATATTTTGGGCTTTTTGACAGATACAATAAATTCATAATTTATGCATAGCTCCCTCATAGCTAGCTGAAAACGAGCGTACCCACACACTTAACTTTTTAAATGTCACTCCAGTTACTTGCTCCAAGAAACCACACAATGTCATTTTTGCACCACCCAATGTCAAGTCATGCTCACATGCAATGTTTTCACTGCATGACGCCAGGTTCAAAAAGAGTAGTTAAAATTATTCGAGAGTCTATGAAAGAGGTGTGTTTACAATTAGGTTGACATAAAAATACAAATCCGAGTCCGGCTATTCTTCAAATTTGAGAATCCGGATCTTGTTCAGACTCCGGCTACAATCATCGATCGAACCGTAAGTTTACCCATGTTTTTACCTACGAAATGACCGCACAGACTCCTGCTACTGCCGAAATGGAAAAGTGACTCCGGATCCGGGTCCGGTTTTTCGCAATTTTTTGACTCCAGGTACGGATCCGGACCCGAAATAAAAATGCAGAATCCTGCCGGAATTGACTCCGGTTATCCGGATCCGTCCCCACCTCTGGTGCGGACTAATACGCTTTTTTCAAAGCGCGGCAGTGTCCCTGTTGCTCAGGATGACTGAAGACCCAGCATACTGCAGCTGAACACCGAGGAGGTCAACAACACCAGCGTTATCGAGCAGCTAGCCTACAAGAACGAAGCATTCATCATCATCCTACAGGAAGCCCACTGCACAACTGCAGACCAGCTAGTGATTCCCAACTTCTCACCAGGTAGGTTAGTCCTGAACAGGAAGCACGGCTTTGCCACGTTTGTTCACGAACGGTTCGAATGGTCACTGGTCGATCACACTCCAGAGTAATCAGGGACAGAATGGTTGTGCGTATACGTCGTAGGCTATAAGATCATTAACGTCTACAAACATCCACCCTCGCTACTCACACCAGCGGCTGTCCTGACGTTCACACCCACAAGTCTGTATGATGGCGACTTCGACTGCCAGCATGTCAACTGGGGTTATAACAAAACATGATCTGACGATGAGAGCTTGGACTACTGGGCAACATCCAACAACCTTGCACTGCTGTCCAACCCAAACGAAGCAGTCAGTTTCTCCACTCACCGACGGAACGTCTGCACCAACCCAGACCTGACCCTCCCGAGTTTTGTCAAGACAACCGACTGCCAGACAGACGTGTTCTAGGAAAGTTCCTGCGGTCACAACACCAGCCCTTGCTCATAATGCCACCGAGACTCAATGTTACTACCCACAGCGATCCGGTGAAGCGTTGGAACTTTCGCAAGGCTGATTGGAATCGCTTTTTCCTCCTTACAGGTGAATCTGTTCAGAGATTGCCACCTCCAGACACAACCAACGTCGAGAAGGCTTACCAGGAACTGTGTGAGAGCCTGCTATCTGCGACTAAACAATGCACCCACGTGATCGTCTCAAGAACTATATGGAATGCTGGACAAAGAGTGCGAGATCGTTTATCGCGCCTTCCTCCGAACCCCAGTGTGTACTGACTCTGATAGAACCGCTTCCACTCTACTTTCTCGGCTCGAACAGAAGAGGCAGGAGTGATGGGAATAAGCTGTTTGTTCCATCGAACTCTCGCACTCCAGCCGCAAGACGTTGAGCACCAAGAATGAACCTATTGGCATGCCTGGACGCTCCTCTCGTCTGTACCACGTCTCAGCAAACTCCATCGTCTCACAACTCGTGAAGAACGGGGCACACAGGACCGGGAGTCGCGGGTCCACAAGGACCTCCAAAAAGGAGCTGCCAGACATATGAAAGGTCCAAACACCTGCGGGATGCAGTATCGCTGGCCCTTTCAAACGAGAGGAGCTTGCTGCCGCCCTCAGGCACCTGAAGTCAAGAAAATGGCAGGGACTGGATTCTATTTTCCTGGAGTTTATTCTCCACCCCGGGTTGGCTCTCAAATCTTGATTTTGCGATTTTTTCACTTTGTGCATGCACCAACATTTAGGGGAACCAAAAAGCTGTTGCCCTATATTCCTGGTATGTGTCATCTTCAAGATCGTCGAGAGACTCACCTACGTTCGTGTCGAACCAATCATCGACTCATTACTCCCACAGGAACAAGCGGGCTTTCGACACGGGAGGACGACCGTAAATCAAGTCACCCTGCTGACACAGGACATTAAGGATAGCTTTTCGGCTAAGAAGAAATCCGGAGCGGTGTTTGTCAATCTCACAACAGCCTTCGACTGCATGGCATCGTGGTCTCACCTCCAAGCTACTGCGATTGCTACCTGACTGGCACATGATTCGCATGATCATGGAACTGGTTGGCAATCGCAGTTTCACCTTTACCACCAGCAACGGCAAACAGAGCATGTTACCATGCCTCAAAAAGGATCCCGCAATGACGCGTCCTTGCACCCATTTCTTTAACATCTGCACCTCTGACGTACCAACCATTGTCTCCAGAAAGTATGCATACGCTCAGATCTAGCAATCGTGCATGCTGACTGGGGTTGGGGGGCAGTGGAAAGGGTGCTTAGGAAAGACATGGCAAACGTAAGTGAATGCGTCCAAGCCTCGAAGCTAAAGCTCAGTGCTAGAAAAACGCTGTAGACAGTCTTCCACCAAACAACAAGGAAGCTAAACTTGAGTTAAAAGTCAACCATAACAACGAAACCCTGCCTTTCAGCACCGAAACCAACTACCTCGGAATAACGTTGGACAGGTTGGCCACGTACCGCCGACACCCCGAGACACTTTGCAAAAAGTTGACATGACGCTACGCACCATTAAGATGGCATGCTGGGTCTTGCTGGGGTTCTGGAGCAACAACGTTCCGAACAGCCACGTTATCCTTGGTCCATTTACCAGCAGCGTACTGCTCTCCTGTCTGGTGCCGCAGTGCTCATAACCGCGTCATTGACCCTGCCATCAACGACGCCTTGCGAATCGTGGCAGGATGCCTGCGTCGTACACCAGCACACAACCTCCCTATCCTCGCACGAATCCAACCTGCTAATCTTCGTTGCAAAGGAGCCACTCTGTCTGCAGCACGCGGCGCCATGGAGCCTGGACATTTGCTTCCACTCAGTGCTCACCTGTCCACCGGGCAGGAATGCCCGGCCCCTCAAATCGAGACACCCATTTTTGTCATCAGTTCATCTGACAACAGCAACAGAAGTGCGGCGTTCTGGGTGGATCACCGATGGTAGACGGAGTGATTGGACATCGCTACGTTACTCCGTTCTTTCATCCTCGACATCGACACCCACCCCAACCTCCCGAATAACAGCCTGGGTCCGACTTAATCGACTCCGCACTGTTGTCGGACGCTTCCGCTCATGCATGCACAAATGGGGCGCCTCCTCTTCGGCCTGTGAGTGTCGTGCAGAAGAATAAACCGTCCGATATGTTGTCCTCCAATGTCCAATCCATCGAACTCCCCGTGGAGTTCATGGCCTGACGGTTCTGGATGATGAGACTATCGAATGGCTGCTCAACACATGCCCCGAGATCTAGTGCGCCCAAGCGGTGGATAGTAACAACTCGCTTAAGCGTTGAACATGTGATATGATCACCAACAATCACAAGCGATAAGTAAGCAGCCTACTTTTGCACTGACTAACGAAAATCTTGAGTAAAATAAATTAGATAAAACGTGAGTCATGCTGTTGCCACTGTTATGACCAAACCTTATCACACAATATGGCGAATGCGAGCATGAGACAACGCAGTGTTTGGTGAGGGTGTATCTTGCTCGTTTAAACTTCTATGCTCATGGCATAAATTGCAGTATATCCAGATTATAGAAATAACGTTTATGCTGATTGTGGGAAAATATGCTGCATCGCATTTTGCGATTGGAAAGCCCGAGCGGCATGTGTGCAAAGCTTCACACAGTGGCAGCAAGCAACAATAGAGATCACCCGACGAGATCACTCCCCTCGTCACCATTAGCAAGTTCTAGCAACTGTTCACCAGCTTCACAAGCATTATTTGAGGTCCAGCACTAAGATCACTCTATCGGGATCACTTTATCACTGCTTGTTCGCGCCATGTATATGTGGGTTTTATTCTTCGCGCACATCCCGTTCGTGGTGAATCGTACATTCAACGCAACTCCAACCGAGAGGTTGCAACACGCAGAATACTGTCCAATGTTTTTTGGACATTCTTATAGATGCAATAAATTCGAAATTTGAGCATAGTGCCCACGTAGCTAGCTGGCAACAAAAGCACTCACAAACTTAACTTGTGAAACGTCACTCCAGTTGCTTCCTCCAGGACACAAAGTTATATTTTTGCACCACAAAACAAGTCATGCTCAGAAATAATATTTTACCTGCATGACTCCATGTTCAAAAGGAGTATTTAACATTTATTCGAGTGACGATACAAGAGCGACGTTTACAATGAAGTTGACATAAAGACATACAAGCAACTTTTAAATTGTGCTGCTAAAATTCTCTATGCTTTTAAGGTGATTCTTTTTTGTTGAAATCACATAAGCAGGCGTTTTTAATCTTTATCAGTATTCTTCTTGGATGATTGATTAATTTTTTTTGCTAACTACTTTAATCCCAGGTTTTCTTTGCTTTCTGCCAAAAATATACTTTTACAGTTTATAATAATGTCACATGTTCAAAACTTTTTAGGGACCAACGTTACCAACATGTGAACATGAACCATCCAATTAGGAACACATGTTGTAACTAACATACTTACTCCAGTAAGCAGTGATAAACAACATTTTGTTTTATTCGAAAAATATTTTACAAGCCACTAGTTATGTGAGCTGGCTCCCAAAGACGTCAGAGCCTGGGTGAACAACCAGAGAAAATCGCACGCCACGCTGTGCTTTGATTGCAAACAAGGACTGCATGTAACAGCCCAGAGGATCTTACAAATACCGATCAGATGGCAGTGTTATTTGTGTGAGATGGAACGATAACTGTCCAGCCGCGATTGCCAGCAACTATTTTACTGTGACACCTGTCAGCAAAACAGAAACGCTTGTTAAAAAGAAACAACACAGAAGAGCAGTACAACAGTCACACATTGTGAAGATCTTGTTGCAACCTCTCCGGTGGCGTTGCGTTAAATTTGTGATTCACCACGATCGGGATGTGCGTAAAGAACATCACCATATATATGTGTGGCGCAAACAAGCAATAATATAGTGATCATGGCATGTGAATTATATTGTTGCTTGCTGCTACAGTGCGAAGCTTTGCGCACATGCCGTCGGGATTTCCGATCGCAACAAAATGGTGCTGTGACCAGGATGTGGAGGTCGTGCCGGGTTCAGCCTTCACACAAAGAACGTGCGATCGGTGTGGTTCGTTGTAAAAAGGAGGAGATGTTGTTGCAACCTCTCCTGTGGCGTTGCGTTAAATGTGTGATTCATAACGAACGGGATGTGCGTGAAGAACAACATCATACATATATGTGGCGCGAACAAGCAATAATAGAGTGATCATGGCATGTGAACTCTAATGTTGCTTGCTGCCACAGTGCGAAGCTTTGCGCACATGCCACTCGGAATTTCCGATCGCAACAATCTACAATCAAGGGATGGGTGGCGTGGACGTGTGCGATCGTATGCCGTCATCCTACCGACCGCGGCTGCGATCACGAAAGCGGTGGTTCAAACTTGTTCAATAAAATCCTGAATCTTTCTCTTGAGACAACTTTTCGCTTTTGCAGCTATGCCAATCACACCAAGACTACTCATCAACAATTTTGAAGCGAAATCGCAAGGTACTGTATTTAGCAAAAGCAGAAGCACGGCTCTGTTGGCCCTGCAGCGCAACCCAGCACATCAGAAAGATTCGACGGCGTGAACGACATACTGAAATCTGTTTCACAAGGAAGATGTGTTTTCTGCCAAAAAAAACACTAGGCATCAATGTGAAAAGATACTTCATACGAAATGCAGTGCACTGTTCCACACACAATGAGGTGAACCTATTCTAACTTTTCTCGATTTGCTGGAACATGTGGCTGTTTTCTGCAGTTGGTGTTTTGGCTTTGTCATCTTATGAAAAGTAAACTAGTGAAGTTCATGAGTAACATAAATGTGAAGAACTTCAGTTTACGGAAATGCAGTTCAAACTCTAAGTAAATAGTCGTATTACTAACGAAATACAAGCTATTTATCATTAAATTTTGCAAGGCCAAAACGTGGTTAGTTTTATGTATTTTCGAGTAGCAGTTGATCCCAAGGTTCCCAAAATGGGAACATAAAAATGCAAACGAAATAAAGCAAAATTTGAATAAACATAATTATTTATGGTCTTATTATGGCAAGTAGACGAAAGTTTTAAAAAGCCATTGAAACAATATTCAGTGGTTCTATAACCCGTCCCCAAAAGGTTAATAAAACGTGGAAGATAGAAATACGGGATTTTCAACAAACCGTCTCTTAAACAGGATTGATAATGTGACGTTTAGCGAATTGAAGGTAAGGCAACGAAGATAAAAAGGAATGTAACAAACCGATGAAGAAAAAACTCTACTTTTAAGTTAATTTTGTGAACTATAGCATGCCCGAAGCCAATTGCTCTTTTGTTGAATCATGAGTCTGCATACAAGTTATCATCACTCTCAAGACAGTTGGAGTTAAACACCATTAACTACAAGCAGAATTTTAGTTTATTTTTAAAAAGCCTAGTGATCCGACCTTGAAGATAACAAATTAAATGCAGTTTCAAAATTGTATCTTTTCCATTCTGCGATTTTGGCACAAATGTTTTCAAAGTTGCCGCAAGTATATTTTTTCGTTGGAGCCAACGCAATATTGCGGTGAGTGTTTCTTACAGTAATTCAACAAAATCATGAAATGATTAATTGCCAATAATTTAAAAAAGTATACAGCAACATAACAAATATTATCTTACTAAATTATTTATTGAGGGCTGAAATTTCAAATGTTTTTAATCTTTTAGGATTTTCATTTGTACATTGCATTGAAATAAAAAACAGAAGATGTTGAGCAAAACCGTTTCATGGTATTTGACAAATGAACTTTTGATAGGAAGTAATCAAAACCAGGATATTTGAATGTTTTTTACGAACTTCACAGGCAATCTATTTCTCGAATAAGTGAGTCTTATCTTTAACAAGTACATTGATTTGTTCGAGCTTTCCACCAGACATAAGTCATGCGTACGTACAAAAATAATAATTAAAACTGACAAGTCTCCTATTACCGGTATTTTCGTTTGAAATTGCTGTTTGTTTTATAGTTGTATATTCGTATTACCAGTTCTCATGCAATGAGTTACCCTGTGTTTTCACAAAGCAGTCTGGCTAACGTTCATTTACATGTAAAACAGTTGCAACAACCAAAGAGATGTTTTTCGACGCATCGTGTCATTGAGCTTACTTGACATTTGGACAAAAATCCAGCAAGGTTTGCTTTGATGCCATTCTCAAATCTTTTTCTCAGTCTTTTATGCTCCAGTGTTGGTTTTTGTTCATCTTCTAATAATGAACTAAATGCGTTCAAGCGTACAAGCTTAATTCGCTCATGTTGGGTTTCGAGTTTCGCTTTCCTTGGTCCATTTTCGAAAACCTTAATTCAAAGCATGCGTTTAATTCGATAATGCGCACTGCATCCGAAAACCTGCATTTAACCAAAAATTGGTATATCAGACACTATTAAAACGTGGTTTTTATCAAAACTCTTACGGAATCTCAATCAATGATAACCAAGTATTATATAGAGTTGCCTTAACTTTTTTCCTTAAATGTAAGAAGCTCCAAAATAAACATTTGGTCTACAGGTTTTCTGCGAATTCACGTTTAGGTACGGATTTTATAGTTTTATTCAGATTGTTTGCAAAATGGCAAGAGGCTGTCAGCACAGTTGTGAAACATAGCAAACGACCCCAGATTGTTTTAACATCAGGGGTTTTAAACCAAACTTAAACAAACAAGAAACTCGCCACTTCGTTGCTCTGATGTGTTAGATATGGTATTTCAGGGAATATTATGTGACCTGCACCTGTGTTCAGCAAAATAATTGTCTTCTAAAGTTTGACAGGTACAGTATACAGACACATGAATCAGTTGACAGCTTGGCGGAATTTAGCACTTTCAGGAAGTTTAAACTTGGTTCCATGTAACAGTATGTTCGGGATTTTCGAAAAGAACAACATTTCTTCGGTATACTACCTTCCAAGCCCGTAACCAAGTGTGGAAACACCCGGGCAATAATAGCCCATCAACCAATTTTTTTTTGAAAAACACGTTTAGATTACAAGTACAACAACAAAGTCACAATCATTTTGCCTCACGAAAATGGTGCAACAAAAATTTAAAATCATGGTGCCTGCCGAAAATATCGGCTGGTTGTGGCCCTGTCATGTTCAAAGGAAATGATTGCAAAGAAACATCTTTTACGGTTGACTACCGATGGAACCCTTTAAGCTGACAAACAATTGCGCCACCAAATGATTGCATTACTAAAAGTACTGCATGGTAACCTTTGTGATTGAATTTCGGAAATAGATTACTATAGATTGATTAGTCAAACCGTGAAAACACGAGTAAGAAGCTAAAAAGAATCATCGTTGTGAGTTCTTCGTAGAATAACAGTTTGCATATTATTTAGAAATTTGCAAATACAGTGAGTGTGTTCCGTCTTCAATTACGCTCAATTTATGCTCCACGTGATGCAAAATACGGTTGGGCCTTAGCGTGCATTGGTATGAACATGACAGATTTTTAAACCGGTGAAAGCACACTCAAAAAGGTATCTGATATGAGATAATATGATTGGGGGCATATAGAAAGGTTATTCAAAAAAAAGAAAGTTATGTAAACGAGGTGGTCACACTGATAGTCTTGCATAGGTTCTGACAAACGTATTAAATCTACAGTAGCTTAGTTTTAAAAACTTTGTACAAATTTGAAATGTGCTCAAGCTACATTCTGACGATTTTGTTGAGCAACTTTGTGAAAATCAGCTTATGATATTTCAAACGGCTATTGCACCAAATTACTTGTAGCGGCAGTAAAAGCAAAGCTTACAAAGACCATTTATGCGCAACTCAACTCACCATTTATTCGCAACTCAACTCGAGCCGCTTCATTGAAGCAGTAAAGCAACATTATTTAAAGTAGCACTTAGAGGGACGTAATGCAATAGAAAGTTTTCAAGTTCAATCACGTGGAACATGGGTTTTAAGTTATAGTGTTATTGAAACCGACTCAACGAGCATAGGTTATGAAAATACAGCAACATTGTTTGAGCAAGTACATAAAGCTGAATGAAAATGAAAAATAAATAATTTTGTGTTTGGTCATCGGCAATGAGCAGTGTGTCATGGGAAGGAAAACATTAGTTTAATCGATTTTAGTTGATAGACAATTTCTATAATCACAAAAACATGTACTCAAGTACTTGCGGAATGAACAAAAGGGATTGTATGCAAAGAAATTCTTTAAATAAATTCTATGCACGATTAACTTAATTGTTAGGATGAATTTTTTGCACTAAATAAGATTATACCATTATAAAAACGAAACATTGTGCTTATAGTGAAGAAAATTAAATTTGTCGCAAGGTTTCGGTTATTTTCTTTGCGTTGGCAAAAGTGCATCTCAATTTCTTACGTAAGCCATTACCTGATTCATGCCATCACGATAAGCCTTAATTCCATCTTCAAAGCAATCGTGAAGTTTCTGAAAAAAACTCGAAGATTTGAAAAACACTTCCCCTTTGTGTTCATATGTTCGTTTTCGTTCTATAACACTACGTGTTGTTTCTGCAAAACATGGCTTTTTAAGGACACCGACAGATTTTCAAATTAAATTCGTATATATGCTAATCATCCTGCAATCCAAAGTTTTATTAAATTTCTTAAATATATAAGCTTCTAACAAAGAGGATTTCAAGCGTTTGTTTCCTTGGAATTTGAAATTAAATTTTTATATTTGCACCTCGCAGTTTGCCGAGTTGTCTTTTGCGACTCCTATGCGTTGTGACAACCAAAATAATTCAATGTTTTGTCCTTGTGTTTTGTTGTTTTTACACCTATTGATAGTGATTACGTCTTCCGCATCTGATTTGTGGTAACACTGATGCCGGAACAAGCTTTTCCATCTGGATTAGTTTGATTTTTGTCATGTTGTGAAGATCGTTTCTTCTTTTGTGTCAGAGATGCGATTGCACCAGTATTCATGGGCGTCTGCACGGGGAAAAAAGGGCATTTGCCTCTCCCTGGAAATTAGGACCAAGAGCCAAACATTCCTAGAAAACCTGAAGTAAGCAGTTTAACTGCGATTGATTGTTTTAATTCTTGCAAAGACAGTTTATTTTCCAGTGTGACACACACTGCACAAGAGCCAGACTCAGTGTTCTTGTGTCACGCAGTGATGAACTCACAATTCATCCATGTCCGCTATTTTCCCTGCAGAGGCCGGTTGTGAAATTATTTCAAGTGGATTACTCTACCACTGGTCTTTATTGCGTAACAATACCAAGCCTGATCAGGTGATGTTATTCCAAGTAACAGCAGCAGGTAATGCTCCGTCTATAAATTACAAGAGAGAAAAGGATACGGACTGACAAAACTTCACTGATTTCTAGTGTTCCTTATTTAAATCTAGGGGATTGAAAATTTGTTTGGGGGTTTAAGCTCTGAATTTTGGGTCTCCTGTGACAGCGTTGTCGGCCACCCAATTGGGGATATTGAGGCTGGCTCTGGTTCCTGATATCGAGGGAATTCAGAATAAGGTAATATGTTTATGAATTGGAACAACTTGTTCAGTGAATGTAGTGAGTATATGTAGTGCTGATTTGTATAACATCAGTCGTTGCAAACCTTCAAGAGGGGTCCCAATTTAAAATAGCCTAGGGCCCCGAAAATGAAAATTCGCCCCTGGTATCATTGCATAGGGTTCCATGAGCAACACAAACATTTGCGGAAGGTGCCGCTGCAGAAAAAAGATTGAAAAACACTGGCATATTCTGGATTTGTCGTGGGAAAAAGTTTAGGTTATGTAATTTTTTATGTAAAAACCAACACCACCTTCCCTTGCAATAGAAGGCGCATGTGTGAGTGTATAAATTTGAAGTTGGATTTTATCTACAACAGATCCATAGTTTAACTATTTTTCACTAATAGCTATGCAGCTTGGAGTTTTATCTAACATACCAGGAAAAGCTTGTAGTTTGTAGAAGTTTTCAGCAAGGCTACGAATATTTACATGAGAAAAAACGAGGCTTGTAGTTTCAGCAAACATCCGCTTAATATCCGCTGTGCTGAAATATGGCCTGTTTACATCACACAACAAATGTATCACGATTCGATGAGTTACAAGAATGTATATGACCAAATATGGAGAAATCAACCTGAATGTCAGGAACATTTTGGAAACGCAAAACTTTTGATTAACAATTTTGACAGTAATAGAGTTTTTGCAATTCCAAATCTTCTGAGGATTGTTCAGAAGTGGAACAGAGCAGCAAACATGACAGGAATGTAGTAAATACTACAAGTTAAACCGTTCCGTTTTGGCCACACACATTTAGAAATCTGAAAAAAAACTATCATCCATTTTAATCATTGCCCAGTATGTGTTCTCAAATAACTATTCACTTTTATCACTTAAATCAAATTAGTTGTAATCGAGAACAGTCACAAACACTTCAACACAAAGCTTAAAAGAACTGACACGTAGGACAATCCACTTGTTAACACAAATCAAAAACTATTCAAATACTAAAAACTGTACTAATATTTAGTAGCATAAACCTTGTTTTTTTATTAATAATATCATCTAAAACCACTTGTAGATGATCAAACGTACCTTTTTGTCTTAGCAAGGAAAAGTTTGTAATTGCTGAAAACACTAGAGTAATCTTAATCTGCACAACTGTCAGAGGGTTTTCAGGCCAAAATCCTCAGCAATCACATTATATGCAGCCTACTTAAAGTCCTTTAAAATCTGTATGTCGTGGAATCAACCCATGGTCTAGTGGTAAGTGCGTCCGCTTCGGTGCTGGTAGGTCGAGAGTTATCGGCCGGGAGTCACCAAAACGTTGTAAATTGGTACTGTATAGCCTTCTTACCAGGCGCAAGGTGTGCGGAATAGCTGCAGGGAACATACCCAAAACACAAAAAAAGCAAACCGAGTGAAATGAAACCAGAAGTTGCACCAACTCAGTCGTGGCGCTACGAGACCATTGTAGTTACAAAGCGCCAACAACAAACCACCATGAAAAAGTATAAATGTTGTGGAATGTGCCTGTGATTATTATTCTGTTTCTTGTGTTCAGTTGTCGCTCGTTCGTAACCATTGAATGGTGGTTGCCGCAATGCTTCCCGTGTCTGCTCATCCGCCGGTATCGCATTATGCGTTGGTTGGTCTGGCGATCGGTCGCAGTTTGTACGTCAGTGCAATGTGTCATATTTTTTTCTTTCTGAAGGAACTGAACTTTGAGTTGTTTTAAGCCACATTAATAAAATGGTTGTGTTGTGCTCATAACACTGTATAAGATTGAAATATTATATTTAAACCAAGAACCTGACTTTATTTAATACAGATTCCCATCTTAAGACCAATAGGATGATATCTTTTTCCAGGTATTTTTCGTTTAGTTTTTTATGTATCGAAGTCTCACTGATGTGGAAGATTCTGTGGTTATGTATTCCTAATTTTTTTTTCTTGTTGTAATATACCCAAGGTTTATCATTATGAGCTACAAATCTCACAATAATTGGTTTTCGTCGATTTGTAGTAGTTGCCATAGATTTCAGACGATAGGATTTGTCTATGCAAACATCTTTCAATTTGATATCCACTTTGTTTTTCAGAAACCTAATTCACAACGGCAGCACACGTTTGGTGTAAATACCCGCCGACCAACAAACATGCCAAACGTCTGAGTACATTTCAGTGGACCACTCATACAGTGAAATAATATTTCATATATCATGTCCTGCCTCCATAGAGACTTAACAGTTCACACGTTATACAATCATTCAAAACCGGGTGATACAAAACGATGATTCCTTCCAATTTACCCATTTCATAAGATCTATATTGCTTCGGCAATTTTTAAACACTTAATGCCGTACGATCAAGCTTATGCAGAAATACAACCAAAACTTCAGTGACGAGAGCAATTTCAAACATCTATAACATCGTGTTTTTTCGGTCTGCGAAAACTTTGAGTTGGTTTTATTGACGAAACATTCAAGGTTCAAGGTGGAAGAGATAAATGTGCAGATTTTTGCCCGAGTGTAGCGATTGTGTAACGATTTGCAAATTTAAGTAAAAAAAGAAAACTGAAGCTGTTGAATTACAAAATCGAAGAACATGCAAAATAGATGAGACAACACTACTGCTTCAGAACTTCAGTCTTAAACTTCGAGTTGAAAAATACAAAAACAAACATTGCTTTTTTACCATAGTGGATAAATTAGTGCTTTGATGCTTTATGCATTCTTACTGCTTGATTTCAGGCAATACTGTACTCGTGATTAATGCAATGTATTTGTTTGCGAATGATCTAACAGTTGGAATGATGGCTTGCTAACATGCATCACGTAACTGGTCAGTGTTTCCACTCATGCATATGAACCTCACTCAAGGTTCTTGTTCACCATTTGCCTATACAGAGCCGTTTAACATGACGTTGTTCAGATTTCACATTCAAGTGTATTGAAGACTTTGCTATATATCTGAATCTAATAAAAAAGACAATCAAAGTTGTGTCCTGCTGGAGAGATAGTAACGGGCATTGCCGGCTGCCCACCTCCTATGTTTGCGAGCATGCAGCAAGACAGTGACTGCTGATAGCGGCAAACCACATAGTTTTATACTGTGTGAAAAGAAGCATGAGTGAAAGGGAGCAATGTGGCCAACGAAGAGCAGTTTTTGTGGCTGTTGCTGTAAAATAGGGCAATTTCTTTGTGGTGTAGACAGAGAATAAAGCGTTTGTGAACGTCCATTTCCATTGCATCGTCAGCAACCTAAATGGAATCCCTGTAAAAATTTCAACGTACGCCCATGAAAACCCCCATATTTGGCTTTACACCATATGGTGTTCCACACCAATATTTCAGATATGCGTGTTTTGAAGTACATCATGCTTTTTGAAATTTGATTTTACAAAAGCTAAAAGCACAACTGTTGAGCTTCAAGTCAAAAAATACAAAACGAACATTGTCTTCTTACCACTCTTTTGTAATTTTCAGTTTTAAAATTTTCCATGAGAATTTTGACTTCATGAAGAAAATTTTTCAAAAACTTCTTCTTTAAAACTTTCGAAAAATTTGTGGTTCGTTGATCAAAACACTTGTTTGCATCAGAATTAAATCCAGAAGCATACTCTTGATATTCATCTTTCCAAAGGGGCGGTTTCATCAGTTTCTGTTCAATAGCAAAACACATTTGGATGATGAATGAAATAACAATACCACAAGTTAATTGGCTTCATTCTGCCCAGCAGCATTTTGCAAATCTTATGATATTTTGAACAGATATATATCACTGAAAATAAGCAGCACATTTGAAGCGTCTTATTAAGGAAGTTGCAATTGAGTTTTATAAAAATGAAAACAATTTCATTTTTGAGCACTTTCACAAGAAATAGTTGAACAGTAACGGTTATGGCAAAGCATGGGGTCTGTCTAACTCTGTCTTTTACGGAAGGCGTTGACCTATGGAGGCATAACTTGATAGATATTTCTTAATTCCGTCTAATAGTTACGCTGTGGCATATAATCAACACATTAGCGTATACCGCCACTGCACACCACGTATCCTGAAAATGCCCAGTGAAAAAAATACCTGTTGAAAAAATGAAGACAAGAAATTGTCATTTTTGACAGGTTTCATTCTGCGTTGAAACACCTAAAGTGCCATTTACTTCATTGCAGCTTCAGCGGAAGTTTTTTAACAAGGATAAATTTTGTTTCGATTTTCACTGTTTCGAATTTAATTTCACAGGGCTCCACTGAGTTGTTTTTTCGCAAGCACAACGAGTAGGTGTGCCATTAATTTTTCATGTTTCTCTCATGCGTATTGAGCCCCTGAATTTTTCTTCATTTAGGTCAGGGCATACCCAACAGCTCTGAATGGCATTGCTGAGGTCCAAAAAGACGCGCCTTTCTCCACTGCTTCTATTATGTGTTGCTTTACCTGTAGGTCAAATTCACGGCATTCGCGGCATGCGGCATGTAAAGTCGTTGGGTTGTTTCTTCATGCTGTTAATGGTTCTGGAGTGTTCGTGATCCCTTGAATTGCCAAGTTTTTGGCTGTACACTTGGGCTGTTAGTTTTGAAGCGATCAGGGTAAAGTTCGCACATTCGAAATCTGCAGTTTCTTCAGGATTTTGCAGGCCTGGCCCGCCAATTCTGAAGGGGAAAGCAAGCAGTGTATTTCATCATAGCTCACTGGACATCATACGTAAGTTCAATACTGATACTGTAACCTGTTCTAGTGGTTCAAAAAATCCGAGTGTTTTTGGCATTGTTCATTGGAAGTATGTCGATCTGGATCATATGCCTTTGGTGAAGACTGAGTATGGTACTTGAGGATTGTCTTTGGCAAAAGTGTAAAGCAACATGAAGTCTTGCAGTCAACCACCCTTTAAGTCCAGCGTGCGGCGTTTTTCTTACTGAAATTCGCTCAAGTTTGTACCAACATAACTTGCTAGATGATTGAGCTAGAGAGCTGTTCAAACCCTCTAAAGATTTTGGAAGTCTGGTGTAGTAATAATTAATCACGTGCCTTGCTCAAGGCGCGGTTCTTGGCTTGGCGTCCATCGCCACTCTTTTAATTGGAAGCGTGGCGTTTGTTATTCGGGCAGTTGTG
>Ga0210059_1003508_pt1 | contig 25129 bp, 15 predicted proteins | sample Ectturendosymbi2_FD_188042 | JGI IMG/M metagenome (GOLD analysis project Ga0210059, IMG submission 188042) | Ecteinascidia turbinata endosymbiont from Florida, USA - Sample 2 (SPAdes) (version 2) | ecosystem: Host-associated > Tunicates > Ascidians > Unclassified | place: Key West, Florida... | reverse complement strand
GTGTCCGCAGGCAACAAAAGCTCTTTTGCTTTTTCCAACTACATACCCCTGTGAAGCTGTTTTTCAACAATATAACTACTTTCAAAACCAAGCACGGATACCAACTTCAACCAGAAGACGACATCAGGTGATGTGCGTTGAAGACCACAAGCCCTTGTTTCGTCAAACTGGTGAAACAAACTGAGACAAGGTTCTCATTGAAATTTGTGAATGTGGGCGATGAACAGAAATTTCCTAAAACTAGTGTTTGTATCATTCTCGTAGACTTAGTCTATCTTGAGTCCGCGAAAATTTGTACTGGTTTGAAAATAGTCCGTGGCTTGAAAAGGTTGAGAACCACTGCATCAGACTATAGTCTTTGTTCAAGATCCGTAAAATTTCTAAAAAGACGTTGCTTCTCTAATCAGGGGAGTGCTGCATAAAATTATCTTACTCTAGATGATGCCTACCTTGTAGGTGAAATATTTAAACATAGTAAAAAAATGTTGACCCCCTAAAAATATATTTTTCCCCTCCAAACCCTAAAACTTGGCAATGGGCCTGATGAAGCCTGTGCCATGTTTTACTAACACAGATGGTCAGACTTTTGGATCAAATGGAACGAGCGTTTTCCAGAAGTTTGGGGAAAAGTTAAGTTATTATTACTACTGGAGTTTCCCCCAACGTATTTTCCTGAACAAGGTTTCAGCCAAGTACTGCACATGCGTAATAAATATGCAATCATCTTGGTATGAACAAGACCAAGGAAAACGCCATACGGCTTAGGCTGACCAACTTGCAACCTATTTTTTTAAAAACTTAAAGCTAGGGTCATGGTTTGCAGTAGTTAGAACCGACTGTTTTTTGGAAATGAGTAATATTTTTCTGCAAATGCAATTGCATTCATTTTTTTCATTTTTTTGTACTGACTAGATTGCCCGTTGTTTTCAAAATACAATAATATTTGGGACAACACTAAAATCATGAGTGGGGTCAGTTTCATAGCAAAGTTCCTGTAGGAGAGCGATTGAACAGAAAAGGTTGAAGACCACTGCTCTAGTGCAAGGGTTCCCAACCTTTATCTGAGCATGTACTCCTTCAGTATTTTGACAGATGAGCATGTAACCCCACAAATTTCTTATGATTATATATTTTGTATGACTAATCATAGATATATTCAACAATAAGCATATAATGATTTTTGAAAATACGTTCACTAATATGTGTAAATATTCGGAAAGAAACAATATTTAAATGTATTTTTGGCTTCTATTGCTAACGCTAAATGTACCCTGGGTTGGGAACCCCTGCCCTAAAACCTATCCCTATCTTTAACTTCTAACCCTATACCTAACCTTATCCCTAAACCCTAACGCTAAACTCTGTCCCTCAACCCTAAACAACAAGTTGCTTTTTTGTCATAGACTCAAACGTGTTTAAAATGGCCAAAAAAAATTAAGTATTTCAGTCGGAATGTTTGAAAATATATGCTAAAAATACTTTTTCGGCGAGTTTTAATACGACTGTGAGACATATGACCAAAATGTCTCAGCTAAAAATGACCAAAATATTTCGGTAAAAAAAAACAGACCCCAACCATAAACCATAACCCTAATCGATGCAACCAATACTGAATTTTCTCACTTAACACCTTGAGAGCCGGGGTACGATATATTCGTCCTTTGAAATCGGCCTAAAACCAGCAGTTGTCGATAGACATGGGGTAATTGTAATCGATTGTAATTAATTACAGTGTTTTGTGTAATTGTAATCGATTGAACTGCCTAAAAGTGACATGTTAATCGTAATTGATTTCATTGCAAAGTCAATCATAATCGACGTTTAATTTCTCGATTAAACTTGGAAATCTTCTGTGTACAACACTGTGCAATGAACCGCAGTTTTTTCGTGGCAGGTTTTCCTCTTATCATCATTTGTTATGGTTATGTTTCAGAGGAGACAATTTGCCTGTCTGTGTGTGCTAAATCCAGATAGTCCAGTGGCAAGTATAGCGTTTGTATCAAATTCTCGCTTTGTTCTAGGCTAGCCTTACTGTTGGCCACCAGAAATAATGCAGTGAGTCTGGCAGTGAGACGTAGCAACAAGAATTAGAGCTTTTCTTAACAGGTTGATACTTCGGCAGCAGAAGATATGGCGGTACATCATGATGTTTTATTTAAATATACTGAGAGTGCACCTATGCGTGTAAATGGAGTAGGCAATGTATAATTGGTGCAGTAATATATATATATATATATATATACAGTAAATTAACTTTTGTTGCAAAATATTAAGGTAATTTAACCCAAGTTGAAAGCACCTTTCCACAAAGCTGATAAGTAACATGTGAACAGAGATCATTTGCAGATAGTCTACTGGTAAAAACAAACTCAAAAGAAACCAGTGAGGTTTTGTTGACCATTTACTTTTGGTCCAAAAGAAAGATGAACAGTTATATTGGCATCACTGTCCATTTCATTTCAAATGAAAAGCAACAAAATGCTATTCTGCGCTTTCAGACGATCCAAAGGCCATCACACATCTGAAAACACGGTAACCCACAGTTTAAAAAAAGTAGTCAGCAAAATTGAAACTACTAACAAACGAGTTTTCAACGATGCTGGACAAAAGTTCAAACCTGATAGATGTCGTTTTGACTGATTAAAAAATTTGAAGCGTTGATACTATCAACTGTAACAAACATTTTAACACTTCGGCGTCCGTTAGGATTCGGGGATTTTCGGAAAAAAAACACCTAAACACACGTGGCTTTGCGCGGGAATTTATCATGTCCAGTATGCTTTACAGACCCGGTAAAAGTCTCAAAAGACGCAGCAAGTCTTCTAGTCTGCACTCGAAAAAAAATTTTTGCTTGGGGGCTGCGGGTTTTTTGTGAGTGATGTCATAAGTGCAGGACTTTTAGGCCACCTTGGCCCACTTTGCCTAGCCCTGGGCGCCAACCGTTAGGTGGTAGTATTTCGCTGAAGTTTTTACTGGAAACTAGGCTACAATCAGAGTCTTTTGATACTTTGGATGATCTGCTGGGGTTTCGGGTTCAAAAGTTATGATGTAAGTTAGTAAAAATATTTGACTAATTGGATAATTAATAAATTTTTTTATTTTAGATCATAACTTTTGAATCAGAAACGTTAGAAAGTCGATCAAAGGCTCAAAAGACTCGGACTCGAGCCTAGTTTCCAATGAAAACTTCAACGAAACACTTTGGCCTAGCAGTTGGGCCCTAGGCCAGGCAACATGAGCCAAAATGACTCTAAAACTACTTCACTTATGACGTTACTCACAAAAAATCCGTAACCCCCAACCAAAAAATTTTTTTTCGAGTGCAATCTACTAGACTGGCCGATCCGTTTGAGCCCTTGAATAGCTCTCTAGCGCAATCGGCGGAGGAGCTAGGGCGTTGGTAAGGCAACCAAAAAATGCTGTTTTTTAGGCCAAAATCGAAGTACGAATATATCGTAGACCGGCTCTCAAAGTGTTAAACATTGATCTTTTTGTTTAATTAATATTTGACATATTTTTTGCAGTGGTATAAACTGGCATGGGGCAGAATGGTGAACTACTCCCCTGGTAAGCTAAATGTAAAAACTGGGCCCCCACTCAGCTTATTTCAATTTGAATATTCTTTTGGTTTTCAGTAGGTTATCGTCTTTATGCATTTTTTGGAGTATTCTTCATGGAAATTTTAGGGTTTAGGTATAGCCATCCACACCAGTGGCGCATCAAGCCTAGAAAAAAGGGGTCTGCTGCGGAAGGGCAGCTTTTGATATCACTTTTCAGCATAAACCGACATTTTCTCTTGAGACAAGAAATCGACCAATGAATTTTGTGATTTTGCCAATGTTCGGAAACCCAAAGTGCTACTTTGTCTCTGCTTAACACTTTGACGTCCAGGTTAATTCAAGCGGTTTGCAAAAAACAGCTGATTCGCACGTGGCTTTGCGCAGGAATATCTCCACTCCTGTACAGGTTACAGACCTGGTCGAAGCGTCAAAAGACACGGCAAGTCTTGTAGTTTGCACTCGAAAAAAATTTTTTACTTGGGAGCTGCGTTTTTTTTTTCAGTGACGTCATAAGTGGAGAACGTTTAGGCCACTTTGGCCCACTTTGCCTGGCCCTGGGCACCAACTGTTAGGTGGTAGTATTTCGCTGAAGTTTTTACTGGGAACTAGGCTACAATCCGAGTCTTTCGATACTTTGGATGATCTGCTGGGGTTTCGGATTCAAAAGTTATGATCTAAGTTAGTAAAATTTTTTGACTAATTAGATAATTAATTAATTTGTTTGTTTAATATCATATCTTTTGAACCAGAAACGCTAGAAAGTCGGTCAAAGGCTCGAAAGACTCATACTCGAACCTAGTTTCCAATGAAAACTTCAGTGAAATAATATGGCCTAGCAGTTGGGCCCTAGGCCAGCAACATGAGCCAAAATGGCCCTAAAACTACTTGACTTATGACGTCACTAATAAAAATCTGCAACCCCCAGCCAAAAAATGTTTTTTCGAGTACAATTTAGAATACTGTCCGATCTGTTTCAGCCCTTGAACAGTTCTCTAGTGCGATCGGCGGAGGAGCTATGGCGTTGGTAAGGCAACCGAAAACTGCTCTTTTTAGGCCGAAATCAAGGTACGAATATATCGTACACCGGCTCTCAAAGTGTTAAACGCGAAAAAATTATACAGGAGACCTATAACTGCGTCCTGCAGGGTCTGCCACTGTTACATTCATTTTGCATAGAAAATTGTCTTTCACCCTTCCATTGTGAATTTGTGATTTAATAAACAACTAAGTAACAGTTGGCATAATCCGGTTTATCATTTTTTTCCACTGATATGAGTATCTGTTCCTAAATGTCTGAGTCGCTGTTGGACAGCGAGGCTTCCGCATTAAAGATGTAAAATGCGTTGGGAAAAATCTGTTCCTAGCAATTTGTTTCCGAAAGCGGGGATTCCAGTTAATCCGAGTTCGGACAAACGAGGTCTGACTGTATGTGGAATAGATAATTGGTATTGATCTCATTGTCAAAACACATCAGAAAAGATTTCCAAGTTATCATTGCTTTTCGGGCACAGCGAATTTATTATGTCACAATCGCTGTTTGTTTCTTCGAACATGGTGCTGAAAACATACTGAGCTTGTCAAACATTCAGCAAATGTCAGTCGTACAGCAACGAGAGCTGTTTATCCAAATGTACATACACTTATAAAATCGATGCTGTCAACCAGCTGCACAACTGCGTCTGTGGAGCGTGCTGTCTATGAAGATGGTGGTGTTGTAAATATACTTAAAAATCACTGCAGAGAAGAACGATTGAATTTCAATTGCTCTGGTTACTTTGCATCGTAATGTAAACATGAATTACTTGATCAATATTGGACTTCTTATGCAGCAAACAACATCGTCAACTGCTTAATTCTGAAAAGGCTATTTTCAAAATACGACGCTTGACTGATATTTTGTTCAGATAATGCGGCCACAATTTTTGAGGTTAGCTTTTCAATATGAGAAGTTGCTTATAAAAATATAGTTTCAGTGGAAACGAAACCATGTTACTTGGCGTGACGCTGAGGAAGGCATAAACTTACTCATAACCTAGTAGGTGTAAACAGCAGATAAAATTTAACCCGAAACTGCAAAACGATCGTGATTAGAGACTATCCTCTTGCCTTGAAGCTAAATATTACAAAACTACTCGTGCGTGTGCAAGATTCTGACAGTAAAAGAGCTGCCACTGCCAGAGGACGAAATTCAAAAACACGTACGACGTATGTTTGACGCAGTATCAATTTCGAGTGTTCAAAAACGTGGATTGTTTAGTGTCACTTCGCAGACGCTATGTAGACAAGGCAGTAACGTTGTTGTTTCGTAATACTACTATGCAATGTTAGAAGGGAAATGTAGGCTGTTGCCTGTTCCAAAATGCCCGCATTAGAGACCTGCAGTGACAACGTTTGATGTTTTATTAGCTTTAATGCTGAGTACCTGTGGTGCAAAGGAGTCTGTCGTGACAGTTAAACAGACCCCCTAGATTCACCCCTCATCCACACTCATATTCACCATCATATCTCAAGTTGTTTTCTTAGTGTTGGCTTGGCTACTGGGCTCCTTACAATGGTCAGTGAGCCTCTTTCGGCTAAGTTTTCCCCAATGGCTTAAATCTCTAATTAAACCACTGGTTTGTTTGCACAACTTCTCACTGAACAATTGATGTGATTTTTCTTTGTCCCGTCCTCAGAGATTAGTAATTTCGTTTATTGCATTTATTCATATCGTATGTTGTCTAAACATACCTACGGCCTACATCAAACTGGATTTGTTTTCTTTCTGATGATGTTTCAAGACAAATGTAATTCTCGATTGAAATCGTGATTACTTTCAATGTAATTGTAATCTATTGCATTGTGATTTTGTAATCGAGCATGTGAGAAGTAATCGTAATCGATTATGTTTGTGATGTAATCGTCCCATGTATGTTTGTCAGTTGCCTTACCGACGCCCTAGCTCCTACGCCAATTGCGCTAGAGAGCTGTTCAAACCCTCAAAAGATTCAGCAAGTCTTCTAGTCTGCACACGAAAAAAATCTTTTGGCTGGGGGTTGCGGATTTTATACTTTGGCAGCATTGCAAAATTCATCGGTTGATTTCTAGTCTTAAGAGAAGTGTAGTTTTATGCTGAAAAGTGATATCAAAAGCTGCCCTTCTGCAACAGACCCCTTTTTCCAGGCTAGACGCGCCACTGAGTACACTGAACAGCTTTGATTAAATAGTCTTTTTTGCAGACCAGTTTCAGTAGGTTTTGTTTACTGCTTGCATAATCAAATAAAATGTCTGCTGGAGATGCTGATACCCAAGTGTCTGCAAACAAAGAAGAAAATGAAGAAAAAAGTGAATCATCAGAGACTGTTACTTCATCTGTACCTTCTGGTAAAAATATTTCTTTTTGTTGTTCACCACTATAACTGATGTCCTTTCTTCATAAGTTTTAAAAATAAAAATAAGTGAGTTGCTTTGCTAAGTTTGTTCTAATTGTTCATAAAAGGTTTCCTGTCATCTGTTTTGTAGTTACGTGATTTTCATATTTTGACTCATCCTTAGATAAATTAAAAAATTTGACTAGGCCAACATTTCTGAAACTTGGTCAGATTGCAATGAAATTTTAAATTTATAAGTTTCTGAGCACAATTTACCTGCAACCTGCACACTAAATCTGATGCAGATCAATGATGGTAAGGCTAAAACCATTGGGTGATCTGACATGGAAATGACCGTTTGCTGACTTGTGCAGTTTTGGCCATAACTCTCCAGCCAATAATCCTAGTGAGCTAACTGAAGCATCAAACGTTGCAGAAAGTCTTGTAATTTCGATAAAAAAGAAAATTGGGTACTTTGGGGATTAGATTTTGGGAAGCAATGTTACATCACAAGTTGGTCCCAATGTTTCTTTTTTTGGAGCTGAGACATTTCTATTATTGTTTTAATGAGACATTTTGGTCATTTGTCTTATTAACACTTTGAGAGACGGCATACGATATATTCATACTTCGATTTTGGCCTCAAGAAAAGCAGTTTTTGTTTATCTTACCAACGCCCTAGCTCCTATGCCAATTGCGCTAGAGAGCTGTTCAAGAGCTCAAACGGAATGGCCAGTCTAGTAGATTGCACTCCAAAAAACATTTTTTGGTTGGGGGTTACGGATTTTTTGTGAGTGACGTCGTAAGTGAAGTAGTTTTGGAGTAATTTTGGCTCATGTTGCTTGGCCTAGGGCCCAACGGCTAGGCCAAAGTGTTTCGCTGAAGTTTTCAATGGAAACTAGGTCGAGTCCAAGTCTTTTGAGCCTTTGATCGACTTTCTAGCATTTCTGGTTCAAAAGTTATGATCTAAAATAAACAAATTTATTAATTATCTAATTAGTTAATTAGTCTAGTCAAAAAATTTTACTAGTTTAGATCGTAACTTTGAACCTGAAACCCCAGCAGGTCATCCAAAGTATCAAAGGACTCGGATTGTAGCCTAGTTCCCAGTAAAAACTTCAGCGAAATACTACCACCTAACAGTTGGTGCCCAGGGCCAGGCAAAGTGGGCCAAGGTGGCCTAAAAGTCCTGCACTTATGACGTCACTCATTAAAAACCCGCACCCCCCAAGTAAAAAAATTTTTTTCAAGTGCAGACTAGAGGACTTGCCGCGTCTTTTGACGCTTCGACCAAGTGCGTAACCCATACAGGAGCGGAGATATTCCTGTGCAAAGCCACGTGCGTTTAGGCGCTTTGTTTTTTTTTAAATCCCCAAAAGCGGCCGGACCCCAAAGTGTTAAAACTAGACGTAACAGCATTAATTATTGTATATTTTCGTATATTCTGACAGAATTGACATACATTTCGATCAAAACCATGGTGCCAATGATGGCTTGGGGCCTGTGAGAAAACCCAAGAGCCATTTCACCCATTTTTTTTCAAAAAATGAAATTAGAAAAAAACTGCTTCTTATGAACCCTTTGGTGGCTCTGCAACTAGAGATAGACCGATACCTTTCTGAATGTATGCCAATGTTTTTTGGGTGCTACTGCAGCGTGAGATCTACCTCCCATTGGCACTATAGCGTGAGGTCTACCTCTGCATTATAGGAAGAAAGGTAAAAAATAATATTCCCATACATTTATTCTAGTGATACACATCTTGTACATCTTCTAAGAATGACACAAATAGATCATTGGAACTTTTCTCATCTTCCAGCAAAAATGGTCAAGATGAGACTGGAACAGCTGGAAACTAACAACTCACATTCTCTTCAGTATCATCGTTTTAGCGTCCATCCACGATCGCTCAATTGCCTGTGTGTGTGCTCCTGGCGCTGGATCCACATAATGTTGCTGGTGGTTCACTGTAGAATGCTGGTACCCCATGGCGTTTAGGTTGCTATAAGCAGGCCACTCATTTGAATGAATAACTGAACCATATGCACATTCCCTTTCAATAATAGGGATTAGAGTGTTGCGGTCACGCTGTTCTACCCAAAAGTACCAACAGTCTGAGCCTTGTTTAACACCAAAAACCCAAGGCCAATCAATTCTACGCCCATGGTTTCTGTTGTTTTCTTGACCTGAGCACAGTCCTCAGAGAGAGGAGAGTTGTCTCCATTCAGCATCCTTCCTCGGTTGTACTTCCGTCGACCAGCAAATCTTGCCTCATCAATTTGGATGGGGTTTTCTGTTGTTCCGACCATCTTTCCTCGTCGTTGGTGAGAAACTATGGATGTACACACTTCTCGGCACATGTTGAACCAGTCAGAGACAGTATTAGCAGATTTTCCTGTTAGAGTAATTACTGTAGACCAGTGGTTCTCAACCTTTTCTGCACGTTGACCCCCAATTAAAGTATACAATGTTCTGTAGACCCCGTGGCCTAGCCCAACAGTCACTATTGCAAGGAAAGTATGTGTCAAAATCAATTTGAGTACTTTCAACAACTGCGACACATGCACTACAATATTGTTTGTGACATAACAAACAGAACAGTTTTCATAATGTCATCACAATGGATGATTTGATAAAAAACTATTCGTATCGAATGTGCTTTCAAACTACTGTAGCTGAGATTTGATCAGCCCTCTTTTGTTTGATTTGTTGAAAATGCCTCTTGCATTCCTTGCGCGATTGACAATAACTTTGAATTGGAGGCTTCATTGGTACAGTAGACCCCAGCGGTTATTCATTGACCCCTGGCCATTCAGTGACCCCTTTTGACCCCGTGACTCTTTATCGACCCCTTGGATGGTCCAATTGACCCCTGGGGGTCGATATCGACCACTTTGACAACCACTGCTGTAGACATTGGTATATCCAATACAAAGAGAAATATTAATTCTGATATTTCACACAGGCTCGGGTTGCAGTGCAATTTGTTGTTAATGTCCGTATAATGGAAAATTTGATTTCCTGTACAAACAGACCGTGTAGTTCGACATCACTTTCGATAGCAACGTAACACAGGCTTGAAATCTCCTCCTCTGTTACGCTTTCTTTTTTCCTGCATAACAGAGCCACATTTATGGCATGGATCTGCTTCTTGACCTGTATCCAAGAGATTGTGCTCTCTTAGAAAGGCGAGTGCTGCTTCTTCTGTCAGAATGACTCTTCTATAAAACTCCTTCAGCAACATTTTGCAGTGTCCTCAATCGATGTTAACTATCTTAGAAGCTCCATTTGCTTCCTTTTCTATGCGCATGGTGGTAGACCTCACACCTCACGCTATGGAAACGTATCAGACCTCACACTATGGGAACTGGCGCGGTAGACCTCAGGCTGCACCTGGGTAGGTGACATATGGCGGTAGACCTCACGCTATAGTAGCACCGTTTTTTGTTTTTCATTGCCAATACTAATATTTTTGCATTAGTCGCAACATAGTTGAAAGACATTACTGTGGATTTTTCCTTTATTATGTAGGCCACATAAACGAATTGAGTTATTAAACAAGTTATGAATCAGAGAGCAGATTATTCCTGTGCAAAAACTTACAGCGAATGTTATGTCATTGAGCAGATTGTTAGACAATGAGCCAAATAATTTTTCTGGTGCGTTGGTAAGGCAACCAAAAACTGCTGTTTTTTAGGGTTGCCGCATCTGTTGAGGGCTAGAACAGCTCGCTAGCTCAATTGCCTAGCGATGGTGAGTTGTGGAGTTGCAAAGTGGCGTGAAAATGGCGGCTAATGTGGGAGCTCAAAGTACGAATGTATCATACATCAGCAGCGAATAATGTAATAGCTATGTTTTTAGTGATATAACTAAACTCAGACGATTTAACTAAAATACAAATATTTTTGGACCCAAGAGATACATGCACCACAAAGCAGCATCCTGAGCAAGTCGCCAATTTCAATATTTTTATCTCATCATGTTCAATAATGATTGGTGGTTGTTTATGCTTGATTTTTCTGTGCATATTTGCTACTTGCATTCTTTGTAATGTAGCACCTTACTTCATGTATTGCAACTTTGCTGAGAATGATAAGGTTGATCCATTTAGGTCAGTTGTTTCCAAATTTCTAGACTGTCTTCCAGTTGGATTGCTAACACCCCCTCACTCACATGCAAATACACATTATTATTTTGGTAAACTACACATTACAAAACCAACATGAAACTCAAAGATGTATTTCTCATGATGTGTTCAAGATACTTAACACCAAGGCTGAGTCTTGTGTTGAACTTCAGGACAGATTTTGTCAAAATGCTAAGAGTTGACATTTGAATAAGGTTGATTTTACAAAGACTTTTTTCCTTAGGTTTTAATTTTATCAAATTTAACTTGTGTTTGCCAATCTTTTTTTATATATTTTTCCTGAAGGGTAACAGCAAAGAGTTTAAACTGCTGAACTTTTACCAAGCCATGTGTGTATATATACTGTAATATATAGCAACTGGAGTCATGAGACAAACAACTTGAGATTGAGAACTGCTTCCACAGAGACAAGACCTGATACCTTTTGAAAATGAGTTTAACAAAAACAGGCATTGGCACCAAGCCTCAAAACTGCATCACTGCATTTACATGAATTATTTGAAAAGAGCCAAATAATTTTTCTGACTTGTTTAGAAAAACAAAAAGTTGTGTGTCAGTTGTTCCTATTGTCATACTGTTACCCCCCATAGCCTACTTTTTTCCTCATTTGCCCATAGGTTTTTAAACCACCCATTGTGGTAAGCACTGATGACTATTTGGTTTTTGAATTGATGCTTCTTATACTTTGTTTTGTACTTTCAGCTAGCCAAATTACATCGGAAATGATGCAAAATCCTCAAGTACTTGCTGCATTGCAGCATAGATTGGACAGCATGGTTGGCACTCCATCTGGGTATATAGCAAGGTAAGAAAAACAACTCCATGTTTGAAAGACATAATCAAATTATGTCTGTTTTTAAAAATGTGGTGAAATTGCTCCGAATTCATTCACAAACAAACTAGATTTCATGACATAAAATAAAGATGATCAATCAGTATTGCTGTGGGTGTCTGCACCCTTGAGGTTAACAATTTATGTGGGTCAAGGAAAATGCATCTGTTACACATGATAAAGCTTTTCATTTATTTAGCACACTAAAAGCACATTAAAGTAGGTGTAACAGTAGTCATGTTTAAAATATGCCACAAAGAAATAACATAAAACATAACTCAAGGGATTTCTTAATGTGTGCTTTCAGTTTGCCAAAGGTGATAAAGAACAGAATACATGCCCTGAAGAATCTTCAAGTAGAATCTGCCAAGATAGAAGCCAAGTTTTATGAAGAAGTGCATGAGTTGGAAAGAAAATATAGTGCTTCTTACCAGCCACTCTTTGACAAAGTGAGTGCAGCACAAATAAAGTTACAGAGTGATGTCGTTAAAGTGGAGGCTGCTGTGGCTCATGGACAAGCCATACTCAAACTTTGTGGTTTACTCAAAGAGTTTTCAGTGCCATGTAAAGGGTTTTGTACGTATAGTTGAACCTTCAAATAACTGAGTATTTGCTAATGATTAGTGTTTGTGTTTTAATTGGCCATTGCAATGCATTTAAACTCTATCCCCAGACAGTCACTGTTTCAACCTTTTTGATCCTCTTTGTAGAGCACAGAGTCACAGCTGCTCCTTCAAAATCTAGTTAGTTGCAGTAAAAATCTGAAAATAATCAATAACCAGTTGTGGTTCCGGGTTTATTTTCACTGAGATATGTTGGTCATTTGTTTCATAATAGTACTGAAACTCGCCGTGACAGCATTCACTAATCCATATTTTTGGCAATTATGACTGAATTGACTTGACTTATTCTTTTAATGACTGAAAAATTTTGGTAATTCCAAAGTATTTTTTTGGTCAGTAAAAGAAATTTTGGTCTATGACTGAAAAAAAAGTGGTTTATTTGGTCCATGTTAGGTACGCTTAGTAGATAAACAAAACTTTATAATTTTTACATTTACCAATGATGGTTGCTTTTCACATAGTAATCAAAAATATTTCAGCCGTGTGAAGTTCAGACTCTCACCTGACAGTTTGTCATGTTAACTTGCAGTGGCAGAAATGATGATTTTACTTTAAGGTTTTGTCTACCAAAATTTTGACCGATTTAATTGAAGTCACCATCTCATGGTTATAATAATGAGTTGATGTGCAATGACCAATGAATTGATCGATTAAGCATGATACAGACATCCCTCCAGAAACCCATTGCAATGTGCCTTGCCGCAAGGACTGATTTGGAACAAGCATTTTAGTGCAGAGCTTTTCTCTTGTAAAATATATCCAAGCCATGGTTTGTGGTCTAAATCAGGGCTTCTCAATTTTTTGTTCTGCGACCCCATTTTCAAAATGTTTTTTCTATGCCAATCCAATAACGGATAGCCTTGAGCCCTAGATATTAGTAATAATACGTGTAATCATCCCATTACAAATCTCAAATTCAAAGGGCATTTTTGTCTGTGGCGAAATCATAAAAATGCACATATCCACCAAGGTACAGTAACTATAGAGTGAAAACCTACCATGTAATGGAAACAGTAAGGTGAAAAAAATTCGGTTCGCGGAAGTTATCACTCACATCACACACAACCAATGGGATGGAAGCACTTGATGATTTTCGCACAGATCATCCATTCGTAGATTGATACAAGACAATGAAGGACATTCTCAACATTTTTCAAAAAGGATAGGTTTTTGTACTTTGACGACTATCGATTTCGGAAATTCCTCTTCACATAAATATGTTGTGCAAAAGTCTAAGAGTTTATGAGTGGCCAGATCAGAAAGGACTGGGTGTTCCTTTTTTCTTATCCAAAAAACTCTGTTTTGAAAATTGCAGTTGCATATTTTTGTCCTTTATAACTCAATAAATTCATCCTAGGCATGGCAGGTATGTGGCCTCCTGAATATTCAATTGCGTATCATAGGCACAACCAGGGTGGAGCTAAGGGGGCCCAGTGCCCCCTAAATTTGTAGCATATCTTGTTGTTTTGTGTGGTAACCCAAATCAAATACTATTGCTTGCTTAAAGTCAAAATATTTGGCCTCTCCCAAAATTTTGGGCTGGCTTTGCTACTGTTGTGTATGGTTTGTGGATCCAACTTTCCTGAATCAAAGTCCAAAGCACTTCTGAAACTGTGTATGAAGCTTTTTAACTTTAGTGTAAAACTACTCAGTGTGTTCTCAAAGCAGTTAGCCTAATCCGTTATATGACTAGACCTAGAGGTCTATGTACAAGCATGACTTCGTGTCAGAATGAATTCAGTAACATCAAAACAATCATGATAAAACAACACATAATTTGTGGTGCTTGGTTAATTATTATCATTTGATAGCTCAGACAGATATCCTAGTAAACACCTGACAGCATGAAACAACGAAGCATTGCCCCTAAAGTGAAGTAGATATAGATTCACTCCAAGGTTACTTTTAATTTTTTTCTGAAGTGATCTGTTAAACCAAATTTTTTTCATGACCCCAAAATTACATTTTGCAACCCCAAATGGGGTCGTGACCCACAGTTTGAGAAGCCCTGGTCTAATTTAATGGTTCTTAACCTTTCTGAAATTTTCACCTGGGACCTCTTACAAGATATTGGCCTGGTGACCAATGTTTTGGCTTAGTGTGATAAGAGGGTTAAAGGTAACCCCAAAAAATTAACTGGGAACCCATAGGGTCCTTTGGGACCCAGTTAAAAACCATTGGTATGACTGCAAATGCTTTCTAACACCATTTTTGCATTATTGCATGTTTGAAATAAGGTAGGGGCATGGAATGATACTTTTTTCTAAGCATTCTGAACAGGGTTGGTGTAATGGAACCCATCCAAAAAAGCCATCAAGATTTTTTTTGAAAAGCCCAGTTAAAACAAAAACAATGAAATCCACCAAAAACCCACTCTTTACTTTTCCTTTGAAAAATCTACATCGAAGTGAAGAGTAAAATAAGCAACACACTTGTACAGTTAACTATAATTTATATTTAATCAAACAAAACAAACAGCAAGGACTTGAAAAAAGAGAAGATTAATTCGAACAGTTTGAGTAAATTCTACTGGTTATCTTCTTCACTGTAAAATGGGTATATTTTAACCAATTTTTTTTTGCCTTCTCTGCAACCAAACTGTTTCTGGTGTATGAGCATAACAAACCGTATATTGAAAAAATAGACTCTCTATGCTGAACTAGCACAACATGCATAAAAACTTGACGTAAACTGCCCAGGTTATGTGGGAGTGGCTTTTCACTGTTTGCTGTGCGCATGCTTGCCAAGCCTTACCACTTTGGATTGTACTGACTAATAACACTTGGCAAAAACAAAGATGGGTACATTTATTTACCCTCAATTTTGAATGCCATAATAGGAACAACAACTTATTGTCATGCAATTCTCAAAATGGTGATATTGCATGATGCAATAAAAGCAATTCATAATGGTTTTTTGTGTTTTCCATAGAAAAGAACAAGAACCTGTTTCTTTATAAATAAAAAAAAGTTAAAAAAAATAAAAAAAGTTAAAAAAAAACAAAGAAAACAGGTGGATTGTTTTGTTTTTTTAAAAAAAACAAAAAAACGGGTTTTTCTCAACCTGATTCTGAAACAACCTTTGTCATTTTTTCTTCTGCAAAAAGGCAATGTTTTTCACGATATTACTATACCAAATTTTATACGCAATGAAAGTAAGCGCAAAGATTGTTTAACAGTTTCCTTGGCATTAGATACAGCATGAAACAATTTTTTATACATTTTTATTAAGGTAGTTCTGGCGCGATGCCAATCAAAGCATCAGAAAAGCGCTGTTGCTACAGTGAGTTCATTTGTATGTTATGCATTAATGCAAGCTATCAATAAACTTCAGGGAAGTTGATTTTATTATATAATTAAAAGCCACCCTTACCATTTCACAAGGACATTTGGTTTGATACCTTCGCTTGCTCATAAGGTATTGTTTGTAATCAACTGCTTTCGTCCACATCTGCAGCGTTGTGAAATTATAACTGGGAAGTATGAGCCAACTGAGAAAGAATGTGAATGGGACAGTGAAGCTGAAGAAGATGGTGAAATGATAAAGGAAGAAAGCAAAGATGAGGTTAATGAACTCTCTGTACGTACCTGAGTAGCTGATGTTAAGTGTACGAAGTCTACATTTCGTGCATGGATGCTTCTGATAAAATGAGTTTTGATTGGAAAATTTTTATTACCTCAACAGCTCAATGTTTTGTCTTATATTTGTGCCTAAAGCTTAGGTTTGCGTATGAAAAACGCATGCTTTTGCGGCACATGCACTGCTGAATGCGGTTTGTGATACTGATACGGAAGTGAAACGTCCGAAGTCATGCAACTTGATTGCCAAAACAGAAGCCTATTAAAAGCAAACGAAACATCGGAAGGATGTGTATCATTAATTCAATTCTTTGCTCTGCTAATCGAGATTTCCGTTAGCAAGTTTTTATACTGGCTGGAATTATGTTTTATGCGCTCTAGGCATTGTGTAATGGCAACCTTGTATTCGTAGTTTTTCGGCTGCTTGTGCTGTTGCTAAGACCGCATGTTGTTTGATTGCTTCTCAAGCAAAGCCATCGCGTAATGCATTGTTGTGGCCGTTTGCTGCACTTATTTAGAGGTACATTGAGTGACAAGCATTCAGACAATTAATGTCTACAAGCGTCATGCATAGCAATACTGACGGTTTATGTAATACAACTGAGGTCGGGAGGCTCCTGAGTTAAAGTTGTAGATCACGTTTCTCGAACAAACGGCGTGGGTAATATCAAGGAAATCGGTTTCCAAGAAACTTCTTGTTTCATGTTTTGTTATACGTTGGTGGGGCTGCTGTTAACATACTAGACTCGCTTGAAGAGATACCCCTGCCAGCCATCCACGATTACAGGAAGTAGACAGGAACCTTTCCCTGTTGGGAGATACTGCTACATCAGTCTTTATCTGCCAGTAGCAATCGTATTGGAAATGGTATTTTCGCACGCAAACAGCAACGTATCGCTGAGAACTTTATAAATTTTGATATGTATGTCAACAAAGCAACACGTCTTGCTTTTATGTAATTCTTAGTTTAATTTATAAAAGCCTGGAATATGTGAAAAGAATGCAGATTCTCTTCTGTACTTCACAAATACGGTTTTTCGTTGCCCTGTTTGCAAAAAAATGAAGTTTGCCACATGTTTCAGGCGCACCCAGCCCGTGCGTGAAATAATAACATGCTCGCATACTGATCAAGCAGTCGCTTCGAAGCGAGAATCACAAGTGTCACAGGAAGTTTAGTAAGAGCAGGGAAATATCCTGGTTTCGGAAAAAGATAAAAATTATTTAACGCTGCTTACACATTTTGGATGATTTGTCAAAGTTGACCGGTGCATATATCAGCGCAACGATGCCAGGCATATCTGGTGTGAATGAGACTGTTGAGTGTTGCTTGCTAATGTCGTGGACATGGGATTGCCGATTCGAAGTTATTTACTGTAATTGCGTGTCAGATAAACAAGCTATCCATACATCAGCTGATCATGTGCCTGTTGTAAATATCTGTAGTTGCTTTTTTGGTTTTAATATAGTCACTTCGTTTCTAGATCTTGCTAGTATTGTGCAAGAAAGTAGTATTCAGTGTCGCGTAGATGATTGTTAGAAATAACTTTACATCACATCTGTGTTTAGGAAGATGTTGAGAACAAGGCCAAGATCGATGGAGAGGTTGATGGTATGTGGGACTTAATATTTTTGTTCGCAGTAATTAAGGTGGAAGTGACTTAACTGCAGCTGAAAGTATCACAGGTGTTGGGTATCAGCCAGATGGTAGATGCGCTTCTGGCATTATTGCAGTGAGCATGGCTCTATATGTGAAGTGTGTCAAAAGTTACCTCGTAAATGTGAAACCAGTTCAGAGTTGTTGAGTACGAAAAAGTGTTGAGCTCATGCACAGTTTGTTGACTTCGTTGTTTAAAAGATATTTTCACCAATAACTATTCCAAGCTTATCCTTCACGGACCGCAAATTCAGTCATAACTTGCCAACCGATAGAGCTAGAGATCCATTCAGCCCCTCTAAAAAGCAGATCGTCTCGCAACTTCGATTTAAAAAAATTCGGGTACGTTTGGTTTTGAACGTTTTGGGGGTGATGTCATGAGTGGGTGGGGTCAAGGGATTTTTGGATGACATCATCGGGGCCCGAGAAAAAAATGGAAAGGGCAATTTCTTTGTTTTTTCTTTAACGTCTTCAGAGCCTTGGTTGGCCTTCTAGCGTCACTGGTTGGCAAGGTATGTCAAAAACGTTTATTAAATAATCCCCTAATGAATCCCTAGGGGATTAGCTGATTAATTTGCGGTTTCTAAAGCTGCTAATCTCTTGTCAAGAAGTGCTGTTGTGAAGTATGGTACAAACTTTCGGAAATAAGGATGGAATTGACTACCTTGTGGACGAATGAAATTCTCTGGCTAAAATTATGAAACTATTAAATCGGTGTATTTTCATTTTGTCACACCATGACGTTGTAGTGAAGTAACTTCTGGCGGCAACGTACTGAATTACCTGTGTGTGTTCTGCTCGAAGTAAAATAACTTCTTGCCAACAACGATCTATCCATTAGATGTGCTGCTCACAGTCGCATGTTGTTGGTGAAAGTTATTTTACTTCTGCGTACAAGCAGTATTAATGATATTTGATTCAAGGTTTTCAACTAACTACCTTAGATAAATTTTCGTTATTTGATATGACTGCCGGCTTTTCCAGTCGAATGACGACGTGAAGCTCAGCAAGCTGACACTGCTTGGCGCACTCAGTGGGTGACTCACCACACTTGCTCATTGCACGGTGGCTTCCTTGCCCGCATTGCGGCTGTTCTGTTGTGTTTTGTCCTCACTGTGTTTGTAGGTGACTTGCAATCCAAGTTGTTAGTCAGAAGCTGTGCCTGGAAGTAAATTTTTGTCGTTCTATTCACTGTTTTGGAATCCGTGCAAACGCAGCAGCGTCGTCCCAAATTTAAGGACCTTGTCACCTTTTGTTTTATTCAACCCTTTGCGACGGTTAATGTCTTAATGTTCCTGCAGCAAAGCTTGTTGATGACCTTTAAATAAATAATGGAAAAGGGTGGCAGGCATTATGTTCAGGTCCGGGTCTGTAGATTTTTGACGGTGTGCTGACGGTGTACCTCGTGCAAAAGATCTGTGGGAGGAAACTGGGTTGAAAAGTGCATGGATGCCCAAATGCGTTTTTCTAATAATCCGAAAAGTGAAAATATAATATTTTTCCCTTGCCAGTGTGTGTTTACAACTAAAGGATGAGTTCATCGGAACGCACATCGTGTTTTATATCTCTTGATTTTTGCGTTGTTAATTAACAGGATATAGCAAGATGTCCAAGTTCCAATTGAATTTGGGTTACCATGTGTGCACCGTCGATGGTGCATACAAAAGCTTTGAACGACACCAAAGCTGCTAAAAATCAAGTGTATAAATGTCGTGTTTTGTGTTTTTTGTATAGAAAATGTTCAAGGAATTCCTGAATTCTGGTTAACGATATTTAAGAATGTTCCGATTTTACAAGACATGGTTCAGGAACACGACGAACCCATTCTTCAAAAACTGCTTGACATCAGATTAGTTTTTTCCAAACCCGATGAGCCTATGGTGAGTTTTACAAGACGTGATACAAATGTTGAATGGCAAGCCACAGACTCAAGCAGTAACCGTTGCGGAATTAAGTAATCTGTTTTCTACCACCTCCCCCTCATCAAACACCACGCTTAATTGGGCATTACCCGGAAATTTGCCGTTTTAAGATTGGGAGCTCATCTGTGTATGTGACTGCTTTCTAAAGCGCTCCAATTGGAAGTCTTTGTAATTTTTAAGTGATATGACTGGCGTCTTTACAATGCCTACATGCTGCAAAGTAGTTTGGTGCGTACTTTTCAGACTTGGGTGTGCTGTGGATGATCAAGAGTGCAATACTTTTTTGTTCGTTTCTGAGGCGCGCAAAAGTGCTTCTTTTTTCGTCTCTTTTCGCAACTTTTCAAGCAGTCTTAAATTCTTAGCTACTAAAAACCTGACTGTGTTTCAGGGATTTACTCTTGAATTCGTTTTTGACGAGAACCAGTATTTTACAAATAACGTCTTGACGAAATATTACAAGCTGCAATCACAACCTGATGAAAACGATCCGTTCTCGTTCGAAGGACCTGAAATAGTGAGCTGCACCGGGTACGTATGCTGACAGCTTGCATGACAGCAGATAGGACGTCGGTGCCTTCCTCATTACATTCGAGGAAATTGATAGCCAGTTGGCATTTAAGACGGCAAAAGCGAATGCTAAGCGCTCTTCTGATTTCATAGCCTACTCATTGATGTCAATATAACGCGAACGTTCGTTTGCGACATAAAAACTTGGTTTCGGTGTTTCGTAGCAGGTTACACCGTCGGTTTCCCGCACTGCGAAACAATTCGGTATAGTAAAAAGTAACATTCGGCCTTTCCATAGCCCTTCACACTCCAGTTGTGGATTGACTTCTGAAAGATATCAGCAGTCGAAGTCGCCTGCCGAATACCCAGGAGATGATTAATATCATCACTACTATCGCCGCGGATGGGAATGCGTTGTCTCTGTGTTCTCGAAAATACCTGACTGACGTCATCATTGCTAGTGCGTCGCGATCTTGTGCTACTTGTCAGTCACAGTCACAGCTCAAAGACTGGATATGTAACGCTTTATCGTAGATAGTGTGAGCACCGGTGATAAACTGAGACAATTTTTTTGTTGTTCTACTGAAATACAGTACGCTTCAAAAATCTTTTGTTTGGTTTCACAAAACGATGTGTCGCTCCTCACTCTCCTGCAAGCAAGATTATCATTTTTTCGTTTTCCAGGTGTCAAATTGATTGGGTGAAAGGTAAAAACGTGACTGTGAAGACTATCAAGAAAAAACAAAAGCATAAAGGCCGAGGAACAGTACGCACAGTATCGAAGCAAGTCGCAAACGACTCGTTCTTTAACTTTTTCAGCCCTCCTGAAGGTAAAATTGCAGTTTGTTTATTAATTATAACCTGATTTGTATAAACCCGGGTTATTGCTGCTATTGACGAATGTTTACGTTTTGAGTGTCACGAGGAAGTTGTGAAAAATATTTCTGTTACTTTGTTGAAATTCGAATCGTGGTCAAAATCACACTGGACGACTACGAATGGGATCACGTTTCCTGAAACATGCGCTTTGAAGGCACTTCTTGCTGAAATGCATGTAGATGAGTGTAAAACAAAACTTCAGTTGACTTGCAACGACGTGAAATTGGTTTGAGTAGTCACTGTTGGCCGAATCTGAGTTTACTTAAAAAAAGGGGTACGGAATCTGCTCGGATTGTGTTTGATTGTAACTTGTTTCCTGTTTTATCATCTCGCTGGCAATGACAAAGCGGTATGAATTTGCCGATATACTGAAATCAGTGCGTTGGCAATGACTTCAATGCTCACTACCGTGTGGCCGCAAGTTGCTTGCGAAAACCACTGATTCTCAACGTGGTCCAACTGGAATTTCTAAGATCGAACGTGCCCTTGAGTTCACTGACCTACGTGCAATACAGTTTTGACTAATTGTTCAGCATAGCCAAGTAGTCCATCGGATTTTTTTTAAAAGATGGTCCGTGGGACACAAAAGGTTAAAAACCACTGTCGTAAACTGATGATAAGTTATACATCTGCACTCAACTATGCCGGGTCGTGGAGAACAAAACTGCTGTACATGCTTGAAAAGCTGCCTCGCATGGTCTTCTGTTGGTCTGATGCACGCTTGTCAAAATACCTCGGATTATGTAACTAGCAAGCCCAAGTTGTGCGATGATCTTAACGCAGATGTTAAACGTGAACTGCATTTGCGGCGAAGGCTTGCATTGTATATCGATCGAGCCCCCTCCCAATCAAAATGCAATCAAACCTTTCAGTTTCCGGTTTCACAGCCTGCACTTCCCTATCTCTCACGATTCAAATCGCCGGAAAGGCAACTGATCACAGACCACTTTCCTGGGGAAATCCCATCTAGTCGCATTGTCACTGGTTGGGAGAAGCTTCTTGCTGTGATTTTGATTCAGCCCACCATTTGATCGAATGGCTCGTTTGCAAACGTTAACAAACCAACCTTGTTTTCCCCGAAACTCATTCAAAAGTTGTGGTTCATATTCAAAAACTTAATTCGAATTCGAAAAATTCAAGTCTTCGAGCGTTGATACAGCAGGCTCTTACTTCTGAGGCCTGCTCACATTTACTGAGACTCGTATAATGATGCACAGGTGCACACGTCACTGCCAGTTGAAACGTAAAAACGGTCTATTTTGTTGGATGTCGGTCTTCTTTATTACCTGCAGTCGGGCTTGCGTCATGATGTTAAGGCTACAACGTCGTATTTTACTATGTACTCTTATCCTTAATCACAAACGTACGAGGTCACTACCAGGTTCAACGCACCCTGTGTTCGCAGATTTCTTTGCATGGTAGAAAATAGTCAGAGTTTTTGCCGTCTTAATTTATTTCACTGGTTTTATGAAAGACGAAACGCAGAGGTATTTAAAGAGTGAGCGTCGGATTGTATCGATTAACTTTCATTCAGGCGCGTAACAACGTGGACAACTTCTGAGTATATGTCAACAAAAGCATCAACATACGTGAATGACCATCGTGGTCACATTTATCAAAAGCATTTAATATCTATTTAAACTAAGCTTTCAAAATGTTGTATACGGTTACCTGTGCATGAAGACATTGTACATTGGAAGCAATTCAGCGTTAAGTGGAAATGTATGCTGTTGCATCTCACGGGGATTATAATCTAAGCTGTAATTGCTCAAATTCCAAACCTGTAAAGCAAAGTGTTTGAAAAAGGTTAATATAACTCGTGGACACTCCACTAAGCAAACGAGCTAAGAAAGAGAACCTTCAATAAATAGTGACTAATTTCCTAGAAGAAAAAACCTTTTCTTATTTCACTAGTCACAGTTCCTTTTTGTCGCCATTAGTATTCTGGAAGTCAGTCAGTTTGTTAAGCTGTTATGATTTCTGAGCTTGTATTACGAGATTTTGATTGTAGTCTTGAGTTTGTTTTTTTCTCTGCTGTTACTTCAGTATTTCAACTTTTCACCCGTAAGCTTTGCTTGCAATTTTCAGGACTGAGGATGCGTAATTTTACGTGAAATCGATTTCCTATTAAAATTTTGCTGATTGATTCCTTGCTTACACCCATCGTGGAGAGTACTTACTTGAATTTCCTAGAAGTGTTTCACATTCTGTGTTCAGAAGTGCTCCGCGCGGTGATGTGAGGAGCAGATACTAATCGTCCACCATGCTCGTTCCAGACGTACTGTACTTCAAATAAACTGATACGTCAGGGTCTGAGCATTGCTGCATAGTCCCAGAGCATTTCTAAACAAAATATGTTTGTTGCATGGACGTCGACTTGTTTATGAACACAAGACCTTTTTTGCGTATTTAACTGATTGTGATTGTACAACGCGCTTGTTTTTTTACAGTGCCAGAGGATGATGCAGATATCGTAAGTTTTTGTTTATATCTGACTTCACATGTTGTTTTACCATTGTCTCCTAAATATCGAAACTAGTTGTCGTTGTTCTCTCAGGATCCAGACACGGAAGCGCTGCTCACCAGCGATTTTGAAATCGGTCACGTGATACGCGATCGCATCATCCCGCGCGCTGTTCTCTATTTCACCGGCGAAGCGAATGACGAAGATTTTGATGAGGAAGACGAAGAGGACGACGATGATGATGGCCAAGTAAATGTACCTTGTTTTTAACATGCTTGGAAGTGGGAAACCAGGCTGCTGAGTTTGTCTCGAGCGTCAACTGTGCTAGCGAACAAACCGGTCTCATTTTATAGCGGTCGCCTTCATGGACGATCTACCTTAAACCTGGGGGCGGATCCGATCGCCGCATCGACAGTGAACCGTGACGATACGTTAGTAGCCGCACCGCGACACTGCGCTAGCGGATGCTTGCGCATACTTCTGAGAACATCTAGCGCTTCATGTATTTTTTTCGCTTGTTTCAGTTTAACGTCAATGCATCTGGCGATGACTCCGACTCGGCCAACGACTCCGATTTCGATCCTCAGGTAATGATGAAATTATTCTTCATTTAAATTTTTGGCTAGCTCTGATCTGCCAATGTCTAATAATTTGTTTGACTGCCGGTGCAAGATTAGTTGTACATCCATAACTGTCTGATCAACAACATTTTCCAAAAGGAGTTTCTGCGGGCACGCCATGCCAGAAAGGCTGACTAATGCCATGACGAATGCGACACGTGTTGTAGTGCGTGCTGATCCCAGCTTAACATATGTGTGTTGCTTCCCCTCGAGATGTCGCGCAATTCCTGATTGTAAGAAACGCCAATCGGCTGTTGCTCTCTTTGATGTACATTCCAAAGCGCTTTGAGAGAGCTCTCAAGTGTGTCTCACTTTGAAACCGTCGCGGTAATTCCGGGAGATTGTTTGCACCAAGGCGGTAAATGCGGAGTTCGGACTAGTTAGGACCGAAAAAAATTAGCGGTTTGGGATGCAATGCTCGTCAACGGTTGTACCAGTGACTTCTCGAAACGATGACAGTATAAAATTTGAATTTTGTTTGGTAAATCCTGGTCGTTACTGAAGCTCGATTACTTGTAATGCTCCACAAAACTCACGTAGATATCCTCAGAATGGGCAGAAACCGAGCCATGTATTGATAAATTAAGGCAGCTTTGTTCGCTTTCACTCCGTTTTACAACGCGCTTTGTAAACTCTATGTTTTGCAAGATTCTGAATGAGAAAGCAAGTTCGTAACAAATAAGCTTGGTAAGTTTGTTTCGTGCGTTTGTGTTTTCTGGCATCAATCACACACGTTTGAGGCATGTTTTCTTCATGGATTCGGTTTTCGTTGTTTCACGGTCACGTGCTCACTTCTGTTCCCATGAGAGAGTTGGTGTTCTTCACATAAAAGGAGCGCCTTAGAGCCTTGCCTTTTTTGCAAAGCCAAGCGTGCGACTTCAAACGGCGGCATTAGTTGTTTCTGATGGCGGACATGCTATGATTCACAAAACGTTTCTGCCTGCGTTTTCAAAGCAAAACTTTTTTGTTGCGTTGCTATCCATTTCTCTGTTG
>Ga0210059_1003507_pt1 | contig 25130 bp, 20 predicted proteins | sample Ectturendosymbi2_FD_188042 | JGI IMG/M metagenome (GOLD analysis project Ga0210059, IMG submission 188042) | Ecteinascidia turbinata endosymbiont from Florida, USA - Sample 2 (SPAdes) (version 2) | ecosystem: Host-associated > Tunicates > Ascidians > Unclassified | place: Key West, Florida... | reverse complement strand
AATACTCAATTGCGAACAAAGGCAACAAACGATTTCGAAAAAGATTTTTTCAAACTGATGAACAATTCAGTATTTGGAAAAACTATGGAAAATATCCGAAATCGTGTTGATGTCAGACTTCGAACAAGTGAAAAGTCTGCGGAAAAGCTGTTTCCGAAACCAAATTATGAACGAACGACAATATTCAGTGAAGATCTCATCGCCGTTCACATGAAGAAAACGGAACTTGTTTTCAACAAGCCAGTTCATCTTGGAATGTCGATTCTCGATATCTCAAAGACTCGCATGTGTGACTTTTATTATAATTACATGAAAGTTAAGTACGGAGGCGACTGTAAACTTCTGATGACTGATACAGATTCACTAATGTATGAAGTAAAAACGGAAGATTTTTACAAAGACGTCAGAGAAGATGTTCAGGAAAGATTTGACACATCGAATTTTCCACAAAACCATTCTTCAGGTATTCTGGGAATGAATAAAAAGGTTCCTGGCAAGTTCAAGGATGATGGTGGCGGGGAACCCATCTCAGAATTTTGTTGACCTCGAGCAAAATTGTATGCTTTCAAAAAAGATGGAGAAGAGGAGAAACGATGCAAGGGGATAAAGAAACCCGTCGTTTCAGAATCAATCCATCTTGAGGATTACAAGCGATGCTTGTTCACTGGAAAAGAAGAACATCGGAAGATGAATGTCGTTCGTTCACGAGAACATGAACTGTTCACTGATAGTGTCAACAAGATAGCTGTCTCTGCCAATGACGACAAGAGAATAATTCAACCTGACAAAATACAAACTCTAGCTTATGGCTTTCGAGCATGAGGGGCCCTAGGAGGACGGGAATAGGGGCAAACTGGGGACATAAGGGAAACTGGCAAAGGGGCAAAGGGCTTCAGCTGAATGGGCCAAAGGCCTGGAAGAGCGCTTGTGACGTGGGGCATATGATACGCATGACTGATAAAATGGGCATTTTTCCAGCGGTGAATATAATAAACAAACAAAGAAATAGAAAATGTCCAAGCAGTCCTTGAACGTACAGTTCCTACCTAATTTTTCACTGTATTGAATATACTTTTTACATTCAGGATTTTTAAGCAACTTGCGCCTGCCCTGAAAAACGGAGTGTGCCCTGAATTCACTGTATTGAATATATATTTTTTATCATTCAGGATTTTTTAGCAACTTTGCATTTGGCTTCAAAAACAGAGTTGCCCTGAAATTTTTCAATGTATTGAAATATTTTTTATCATTCAGGATTTTTGAGCAACTTTGCGCTTGGCCTGAAAAGCAGAGTTGTCCTGAATTGTTTCAAGCCAGGGGGTGCTGCCGCCCTCTCGGCCCCCCGCCTCCTATGCCTATGCCAGTTAATACTGCAGTAGACCTACAGCTATGGCAAACAAGGTGTGTAGTGAATAGTGATTCAACTGGCAATAAAAAGGTCAAGACGAGTGTCAGTCGTATTAACGTTTTTGCCATTCTTCCAACGTAACGTTGTTCAGTTCTCGAAAGATCCTTCTGTTTTGGAAAGTTTTTGGTTGGTTGCAGGTCATCTGCATTTTGACAAAGGCTTGCAGTTTTTTTCATGGAAGATTTTAACATAGACTAAATATTTTAATGTTTTGTCAAAATAAAATTAACTCCAAATTGAAGCAAAAGACCAGTGATGAGAGGTTGAATCCGTGGAGGCCAAAAATCTCATGCAAACCAGCGCAAAATTGTGAAGTGTTTGCACTTAAATTTCCCTCCTTTGTCCACAAAATTGTTCCACATTATTTGTCGGTTGTGCAAGTACTTTTATCATTTGCCGCCCACCAACCATTCATTGTGTTTTGCTAATTTGCGAGCGCGAAAAAGTAGAAAAACCACTATTTCAAAGTCCAGGGTAATAAATGTAAAGGACATTTAAAGTTGCTCTGCAGCTATAACTAGGCAAGACAAAAATTTTGAATGTTATTCTGCACACTCTTTTCTGTTTATTAACAAACTGCGGGGCTATATGCTTCGGTTTCATCAATCAATCATGCGGATTATATATCGCGTTTGATCAGTGTTTGTATATCTGTGACGTCTGACGTGTTAGTTGTAAACTCTTTGTACATTACATTTCCAATTCATAAAGAACAGATTGCATTCCAAGTCCATGCTTTGTGAATAATTATAAGATTGGGTTTTTGGGGGACTTAGGGCGGATGCATGAGGTCAGTTGTTCTTCAAACGAAAGTGCCGTTCAACAAAAGTGATGTAATTGCATTGCAAGTTGAATTACCTTGTCAGTTCGGTTTGATTGACGTAACTTTACACTTGCGCTCGACGCGCGGATCCCATTGCAGAGATTCCTTTACAATTTTTGGCTTGATTACGTTGGTAGCGGTACACTGTCTAATATCCACCACAGCAGCATGCTATTAGTCATAAAGATGGTCGTAGCTGGGGGACACATGAGCTATGTACACGTCCCTCCAAATAAAATAAACTGTTGTGTTTTTCTGCACATACAGATCAATTTCAATAATTTCTCGTTTCTCTGATATTCATATATTTATTTTTCCAATATATCTTCATCAAAAAGATCACAACACGCTTGGATGAGCAGGATGCGGTCATAACACCACTGTGTAGAGGGGCCCCGCGCCTAGGTTTTGCATTGGACCCCGCACTTGCTAAGGCCGGCCCTGGCTAGTAAGTAGTAATGTCTAGTAAAAAAAACTTCCTGGTAAACCAATGCTGCCAAAAGTTTCGACATATATGGTTGCAATATTCAGAGCTTAAAAGTTGGCTCAGTGCCTACTGCCCATCCTGCTGATTCAAGAAAAGCCTTTTGCGAAGTTTGCAGGAATGCAATCATGTAGCGGAATATTGTGAGCTTAAAAGGCATAACTGGTAGCAAAAGCACTCAGATAAGACTACAGAACTTTTTGCATGTTCCCTGATGAAACACAAAGTTTTAAGTTAAAAAGACCAGGCTTGGAAAGTTGTAGGGCTGAAGCTATCCTCAGATTGTTTTTCGCTGAGCATTGTTCTATTGTATAAAAACATGCAACCACTGGAAAGAGATCGTCAAGAACTGTGTGTCATACAAAAAACGAAGTAAGCTGTAGTTACATTGCTCAAAAAGTCAAAATGTTGACTGAAAGAAAAATGTGGGCCCAAGAGTGTGTTGGCCAAGACCGATATTTTCAGCTCATGCTTACTGAGTGCGAGTGCAAGACGAAAAATTAGTATATGTATAACTTTATAGGTTTCTTTTAATGATGCTAAAAATAACAGATCTTTTAACAGTATTTCACTGCTTGTCGCAGATTTTAGCTGAAAATTTGTGACAAGACCTTTACCAGAATCTAGCAGTTTTTTTGACACCATTTAGCAGATTTTGGTCGCAACCATCTGGCAACACTGGCGGTCAGCATGATACACTCAGACTGTCAAGTCACGATGCGAACTGGAGAGAGCACGCAGAGAGTAAATCTAAAAACACGGATGCCTTGGCCACACACGTTATGATTTACCAGGTGTTAAGATGTTTTTTAAACTTAGGGCCCCGCGCTCTTGAAATGCTACAGGTCCCGCACTACCTTAATCCGGCACTCTCTTAAGTAATTGTCCTTCGTTTCAAGACCCCCCCCCGACTTTAAATAAGTTGTGAAAACAAATGTATTTATTAGTAAATTTATTTGGTCAAACTTCTATGTTGTAGAGCACCTAGAGGTTGGCGCACCCCTTGAAATTTATTTGCTCCCCCGTCCACTTTTTTCTTTGAAAAACAAACTCATTTGCGGACCTATTATTACAAGGCTTGCTGAGCCGTTCTTTCGTATAATTTAATTTGTGAGGTCAAATGATCAACCATGTGCAGAAAGAGATCGGTGATCCCGTAACTTATCAATTGTACCAATTCAAGCACGAATCAGCAACGCTTGGAGGCAAACCTTGCTATCGTTAGTGAATGCACTAACACCACGAATAAAAATTGCTTGGATGTAGCAGTCAAAACCTGTAGCTGTCTTTTCCAACCGATGTGGTTGAGCTGGGAGTGGATAGATATTTCATGACACAAGTGGTCACACTACAGCGTTTCTACTTCTGCTTGCTTTTACAGATGATCAACTCTTGCAATGCATAAACGTAGGGCATAAGCCTCACCATTGGTTTCCAAACTGGTGCTGTTTTTTGTGAGAGTGCCTTGTGCGCTTATCACGCTAACTGTCAAAGAGGTATTTTAAATGATTTTTTCAAATAATCCGCTCTTCAGAATGCAGATATATTTATTTGTTTTCACAGAAACAGGCACACAACTTGCAATTAATTAATCAACAATTTTGGTTGAAAGAAGTACGTGAACCTGAATAAAGCAGGTGCTTTGCTCAATCACGCAAAACAAAGCGCTAAGATCGTAGCACAGCTGTTATGGCTGCATAAGGGGGCATTTTGGAATCAATTTATTATCTTTTTTCGAAAGATTATTGCCGTGATGGTGACATGCAAAAGAACAACTTTTTTTAAAGCAAATTAAGCGACAAGTTTAATTACGAGATTGCCATATTTTCGCACAAAAAATAAGAAATATTTATGAAACACTTTTCCTCTAGGCATTTGCGTTTTCTTCAAAACGACCTGCTTGCTTGGCAATGACACACTGCAAAAGGTCGCGTTCAAGGAGACCATTCTCTGCAATAAAACATAGTTTATTACCAGATTGTGGCAAAATATGCCTGTAACCAATTTGCCATCGATTAGAAATAGTTAAAGCTCTAGGTTTGCTGCAAGCTTTCGAGGAATCAGCCGATTGGGCTCGGCTGTCATAACTTTGTGACGATTCGGACTTGCGCATATCAATATTCAAATAATTAGTCTTTGCAAAGGTGACGCATTCTAAATTAGTCAGCAATTTTTAGTAGAAAATCGATTTCACACGAGTGTATGCATCCGTATTCCTGCCATCTGCAAGCAAAAGCTTGCGAGTGAAATGCTGAAAGAATAAAGCAGAGCAGCAAGCAAGCAAACTCTAGAATAAAATGAATAAATTAAATCAAAGGTATGGCAAGTAACAACTACAAAATAGGCCCTTCGTACAAAAATGGTTTCACTAAAGCTGAAAAAACATCTGAAGCCAATTACGGAGCAACGAAAACGCAGCTACGAGCAATGGCAGCGGTGAAGCAACCCTAGCGGGCAGAACGATGTACACACAGAAAAGTAGTCTTGATGTGGTAAGGTTGACAGGCGTGCTAGAGTGAGAGCCTTTAAGAAGTTAATGTTGAAAAGGGAGACACAAAAGTCGGTAGGCACTTCTGGGCAGTGCGGTGGTAATCCATATATCATAGAAAAACACCTACTTTGTAGATAAAAATATAAATGAATATGTAATTTGGAAAAAAGGACGATACGCATGAAGCAAAACCAAATGAAATTCATGAAATCCAGGCTGCTGAAAACGCTGAAATTGTCCCGTAGGTGTTGTTTTCAAGTAGTGGTTGATTCAATTTCATATACAGAGGACTCCTACGACTGCTATTTTTTGATGTTCAACTTGTGGATCGCATTATCGCAAATCTTTACGAAAATAAGTTAAACAAGGTTATCATTTTGATGTGTTTGGTTTTTGGAAGTAAGAAAATTAGAATTGTGCTTATTTTGAAAAATGTCCTCAACAGAATGAATGAAATTTTGCAGAAAAATAGGAAGTAGGAAAAATTGTAGTAGGTCATATTATGGTCATATTATCATGCCTTTTCAAATATAATAGAAATGGAGCCTTAAAGAGTTCCATACGTCGTCACCATATCCCTCCAAAATAAGTAATAAAGCGTGCCAGTTTAGGATGTGGACCGGCGATAATGCAAAATTTTCGCCTTTCACACCAAAAGAAGCAAGCAATTGATGTTGCGTGACGTTGCTTATCAAAGCGAACTTATCAGCAAATTTGCATGGAGGCTAAAATAATAAGCCCTATTATCGTTGTAAGCTTATTTGGAAGCTTTGAGCGGTTGCTGTCATTTTCTGTTGCAGCGCTTTCGATCGTTGGGCACCAACTTGAAAGAAAAACTCGATACAAGAAAGCTAAAAGGTCTCGACAACAAGCCCATAATTCATCGTGTAAGCCTCTGATGTGGATCATGCTCACGTGTTTGAATAATTCATTGACATCGAATTTGCATTTACTGGCTGCAGCTAAAGACCTTTAACTAAGTATTAAGGAAGTATGTCAGGACCTTTGAAGATCACGTCAATCTTTACAATGGATCAGGAAGTCACTTGTGACAGACTTGATTTTTGTACGAAAGACGTCGATCGTCGTCAGTTGCAAAGCACCGTTAATATGTCACAGCTTCCTCACCTAATTCCAGATACTAAGATAAAAAGTGAGGAAGTTGTTAAATTTCGTTTTGTTTAAATATAACACCAGTTTTTTAAGGTGTTTTAGGGACCCGATTCCATACTGGATACGTAACATTTTCCTTAAAAAACTGATAACACTTTAAATTCTTTAGCCCCCAAGCGTTTTCAAAAATCTAAAAAAATAAATAAGATAGTCTAAGAGCAGAAAATTATAAATGTTGCCTTTGAGCATCAAAGAATTTGTCAAAAAAGACAAACGTTCTAGTGGAAGCCACCTCTGTATTGTAAAGTTTATGTTAACAATAGTTCAGGCTTGCCGCAACTGACAGCGATTCAGGCTTAAAGGAGGAATTTCGCACCATGATCAGATTTATTGCGAGCTACACCAGACACAATATTATCTAAAAGACTATACTTCTTAGTTCTACAAATCTTTTAGTGCGCCACATGAACTACTCAAAGCACTAAAACTTTTATAGACAAGCAAACGTAGCGAAGCAAAAATGCTGTGCTTAATCGACAAATTATTTTCCTACAAATCAAAAGTTTATCTTGCAGTTGATTGTTTGGAATGATTGGTTCAACTCCGAATTTGTGAACCAATATTGAAACTCATGTTTGGTAGGTTTGTATGCGTGACGCTATACTACTATCTACTTAGGGCTAGTGAATCAATCTTCCAAACTCTAAACTTGAAAGCAAAACTTTTACTACTATTATCAAAGCTAACAGACATGTAAAAGAGGGTGGTGACTTCTGACTTTTAAATAGAAGCCTCGTAGCAACACAGAATTTCTTTCAGGTTTGCAATCTACAGTACGTATCATGTAATCACTTCATGAAGTGACGTAAAGCCAAAACGCAACTTTTACTGTGAAAGAGTCCCAGAAACAACGAACTGATATTAACTCATGAAGTTTTCAGAAATCCAACTTTTCAGGTAACAACGGCGTTTGAAGATATTAACATTGCGTCGTTTTTCGCAACTCACCAGTTTTTAACTGTTTTGTTTTTTTGCTATAAGCCCATGAGTTAGTTTCTGATGATCGTATGACGTACAAGTCTCGAAATCGCATATTGCAAAAGTCCGCGTATGAAAAAAAGTCACCACCAAATCTTTTCAGAGAAGTGACCGCTATTGTTTCCAGTGCAACGAACATGCAAACACTGGAAAGAGCACGCTGCTGAAATTTATTTTTTAACTAATTTATTAATGAAGCGATGGGTGCGCACTGTAGCAGTACAACCACTTTTTGAAACTATATTGGTGCGATTTATATGAAAAATGCAAAAATAATTTTCCCGGGTGATCACTTGACAAGACGCTAAATTTACAAAACTATTTTTTTTCAGTTCTGTTTTCCCTATGAGAAAAAACTTACGAAAGGGTCAGATATAACCGTTCACCATTTTTATCATTAGAAAATCTTCCCGACTTTCCAACAATAAACCAACTGCCATTTGAACAGTGTTAAGCCTTCAAAAACTCTTTCAAAAGTACAGCAAAATTTAGAACTTGCAACAATTTCAAATAGTTTTGATTAGCAACTAGTTTAGCTTTGTGTGTGGGCTGCTCAAAACAACTTTTATTTAACAGTTGTCTGACGTAATATCGTTGGAGTAGCAAAAGAAGACCATTTTCGCGGGGGAATGTATAGGGTAAAAATATTAGGTTTTCAAGGCACAGTTATAGGGTTTGGAAAACCAAATAGATCCTCTAGCAACATTACTGATTTAGTTCTAATTTGTTTTAAAAAGTGCTTTGCGCAAAATATCAAAATGTCACAGTTGAGTGTTCTGGAAGTTATATGTGACGAACGCTTAGTTCAATTCAGTTTCATTGATACGCGGTTTTTGTACACGTTTCGGAGTGTCACGAGTGGTCTGCGGCCCCGGTCTCCGCCTGCTTATGTCGAGGGCGGCGGTTGTTTTCGCAGTGAATGCTGCAATGGCAGCACCACGCTCGAACCGTTTCTTTGCACCCACTCATCAACGCTGAACACGAGACTGGACTGCAGGGCGCAAGTTCCGTTTTTCAAGTTCGGTATTACCCGACGGGAATCAAACCCAGTCTGTGGTGCACGCTCATCTAACTGTACCACTTAGTTGTTTAGCTTGTCAATGGAAATAAACAAAATTTGCAGTTTTTTTAAGTTGCATTGAATCTTTTCAAGCTAAATAGCACGCGACCAATTTTTACAATAATGCTTGTTTGGGACGTTAAGTGACAAGCACGTGCTACAATAGACTTGCAAATGCGTGCCCTATTAAAAACGTTTCACTGAATATGCTTACATTTTCATAAACCAGTTAAATGTTTGACGTAGTCATTATGTTCAAAAGTCTAATAGATTTCTTCCTATAAAGTTAATTGAACACCCAATCACTGATGTTCTTCCAGTTGCTTTCCGTTAAATGTTCCATATCAGTTATTTGACGATGATCTGCGCAATTATCAGGCAACAAGGTCTGTACCAAGTTTGCGAAAGGTCACTCCTTAGTATGAAAAATGCAAAGGATGCCTATTCCAATCAAAGAGCAATTTTCGCGTGTGTTTTTAAAGAGAAGAAAGAGCATTGACGGAGCTTCCTGACGTAGAATTGCTTTTTTTGTTCTGGAGCTGCTTGTTTTAATTACCCATTATTGGCGTGATCTGCACAAATGCATTAAATTTTAATGAAACACAAAGTCATCCGGTTTCAAGATATTATCACGTTCACCACGTTACCTTTCAGTTTTAGAAACTCCAAAAAGTCGTCCAACAAGTCATCAGCGTTGAACTGACCATCTGATAAGTCTGCACTGCGCTGGTTATCATCAGGGAGATCTATACGAAGACAAAAGAACATGTTATGCTGTTGTTACATAAAGGCTTCCTTATCGTGTCGACACGGAGTTGCAGATAGCAAAAGCAGCAATAAAAATGATTTAACATTTTTGAATCTCTAGCTTGAATTTCAAAGCAGAGTTCAATATTACACACATTGACTTTTGTGAAATAATGCAACATTAATAACATAAATTTCTTACAACAGCATTTAACAGCAGAACAAGTAAATAAAGTGAGAAACGTCTTAATTGAATTGTAGAATTTACCAAAAATTGACAAATTTTTGAAAAAACACTTTGTGTTCTTGAAAATAATCAGAAAAAATTCATGAAAGAATTATGCTAACGTCTTGGTGCTCTCTACATTTTTTGAAACAAACTACCTGCGTAAAGGCGCTATCGACATTCAAAATGAGCTGTACTTTTGAAGAAAACATTTACATTCAGCTTATATTATAAAAGGAAGAAGTCTTAGTGGTAGTAGACAATTAAAAAACAAATCAATTCTTTTTATCAAAATTGGTCATCATCGCAAAAAAATTGTTGAATACTTCACCTAGGCTAAATTTTGTAAAAATGTACATAATGAAAAACTAAAAATATAGAACAACCAAATATTGAACGCATAGCTTTTAAACGCAGGTTTTCAAACATGCAAATTTGACAGCAGAAATTAAAATTTAGCTTCTTAATTGAACAATTTAGACGTTACCACTCAAAGCAACAGACGCAGGAAAGGCTGAACTCACCAAATCCGGAGCGCTTTGCCAAGAACTTGCGTAAAGCTCCTGAAAAGAAACACATTTCAAAAAGCTTGAGTTACTTTTTCAACTATTTCTGGTCAACCTCTTCTGCATGAAGGAAAGTCATAACTACACTGCTAAAATTTGTGATTATTTGAAGTTGTAAGAGCGTTTTTATGTTTGAAATTTCATGAAAGTATATTTTCTTATGACAGGAAGGAATGCACATACAACTACTATATGAGAGAAACATCTTCTGTGAAATAACAAAGTAGTTTGCCAGTGGCGTAGCCAGGCCAAAAATTTGGGGGGGCCAAAATATTTGATTTTAGGCGAACAACACTATTTTATTTGGAAAAACGCCTCTCAAAGCACAAAATGACTGTTTTCCACAAATTTGAGGGGGCATGGCCCCTTTGGTCCCCCCTGGCTACGCCTATGTAGTTTGCCCCCTTGCTTTCTTAAATCACTTTGATTGCCACAAAGCATTTCGTTTATCAACCGAGTTCTGCTCAATTTCTTTCACAGCAGTTAAACTTCATATCAAACTTGCTAAATCAGCTGATTCAAAGTGAATAATGAGATTGCTCGAAGAGCTAAATTGACTGCGTTTTTCACTGCTTGTGATGATGTTGCAACGGCATTGTAGCAACCAAGGGCGTACGCAAGGTGGGGGGTTGGGGTTAACCCCCCCTCTTGAGCTTGATATTTTACAAAAACTCTATTACCTGCGCAGACGATATTAATTGTTTCCGCATACTTTTTGCTTGGTAATTTGTCGACTAAATGCAAATACCACGGAATGCATTTGCATGCCAATTTCAAGGGACATTGTAAATGGGCCAAAAACTAATGATTAGGTTTCGGTGGGAATCTGCGTTATAGCCTGCGTCCAGAAACCATCTCACCACTTTTTGTTGACATTTCGTCACTACGTATGTTCAAGATTGCGTTCCATGATAGTTCACTTCATCCGAAGAAATTGTCTTTATTTTGTCTGCTATGGCTGATCAGTGCAAGCGCTGACCGCATTGACCACATTACCAATTTCTGTAGCATGATAGGACTGTTGCATGAGCTCACAAACAGCAGTTGTTAACACAGACGCATTCAGGCATTTGATAATGTCTCAGCAGGGTAAAAGGAAAAATAAAAGTTTGCTGGACTTCTATAAATAACATAAAAGCGAAAATTTTCCTGCGTACTTTATGCGCATTCTCAATTCTTGTGTAGTTTAACAAGATTCGATCTTGCAAACCGGAGTATGCGTCAACCAGCCGCACACTTTCTATGCTCCCCTGCTCGTATTCGACAAGATATTAGCGCAGCCCCATTTTGCAGTTGTATATTGCTCTGACGTAGGGATGAGTGCGTTTTACTCCCCTGTTTTAACGCGCAGCCTGATATGCTTGCAGTTATGAACTGCTGTGTCTTAGCGTTTAGTCTAATTTTCTCCGATAGCCTAACTTGGAGCGTTAATAGCGTATATTCAGTGCGATGACCAGTGGCGTACGCAGAAAATTTCTGAGGGGAGGCCCAAGTTTCGTCACAATCGTTTGACGTCACAAATCAACTTTAGGACGACCATTCTAGCGGGGTTGGGGGCATGCCCCCGGGAAAGTTTTGCGAAATTACTCCTAAAAATAGGCAAATTACATCTAAAAATACGCATTTACCCCTAAAAATACGCATACTGTTTGTACATTTTTTATTTTTAGGGTCTGAGGGGGGGCCATGGCATAGTGGCCCCCTCCGTAGGCTAGTGGCAATGACACATAAAATAAGGGAAGTGGATGTAGAAAAATATGTATATTATGCCAACAAACTTCGTCAAAACGTTGGTTTGGAAATATGACTATGACGTGAAATTTTGACGTCACAAACAGCGCACACGATACAGAAATGACGACCATACGTCACTGAATGAACCCCCCCCATGAAAATTTTCTGCGTGCACCACTGGCAGCAACTGCTTCGAAGTAAGATTTCCCTAAACTTTGCGCGCCACTGCGTCGATAACAGAAATGTCATCACATTCAAACATGCTCTATTATTTATTTAAATAACCCAGACAAGCTGAAAAGGACGAAATTTTAACTTTTGGTTTTTCCCTAAACTTTTGGTTATTTAAATAACCCAGACAAGCTGAAAAGGACGAAATTTTAAAGATGTTTTCATACCAAGACCTCCGTTGTATCCGATGCTGTTAAGTGTCCAACCTCCATGACCTCGGAACCTTTTTGCATTAAAGCCTTGTGCAAGCTGCAAAATGTCAGAGTTAAAGGTGAAAACTCTTTTGATACTTCATCAAAGCTAATTTTCGAATTGAGAACTGTTTATTGCAATGTTCGAATTAATTCAGCACATAGCCATATGTTTTACATTTTGATGAGGGCATCTCACGAAATGACAATGATTAACTTTTTATCCAACGTCCGTTCAGCATTTATTGAACTCATTCGCAGAAAGTAAAGATCAAGGCAAAACTGAATTCCTTTATGCAAACAATGTTAAGGTGCATTATACAGCATAGGATTTGCCTTCGAGATATCGTTGCGAAGAAAGTTATGATGATATATTTTTGCGCTTTGGTTCCAGCACTATCAGATCTGCAAACAGTCTGGAACTTTTTAATCGATAGGTGGCAAACGTAGAATGACAAGTTCTTTCTGAACCAAAGCGGTTAGCAATACTAAATGACACTTTCCAATGCTGTGAAATGACACTTTCCAATGAGTTTTGATACAGCGGGTTGACTTTTTCACCCATAGGTTCCCTTTACATAATTACATAACTTGAAATTTGGATTTCTTAGCAACAAACGACCTGTGTCGTCATCAGAAAAAGGACAATGATTTTCATCCAGCGCAGTATAATGTATCGTATAAAATTTATTTTTTGCTGGTTGGAAAGATGCAAATTCTAGAGTTTCTAGACCAGGGGTCGAACTCGAATGGGGATGTGTGCTAAAGTTTTCATATTCATAACCCATTCCCGTGTCACAACATATTAAAATAATTGCTGCTATTGTAGCACGAGCTTCCCTATTACACATATAGACATAAAAACAGATAGCTGTTTACATAAAACACACGTAAGAATTTAATTCCCCTAGAAATTGTTGCTTCGAAGACCTTTTCGTTGAATCCACCATGTAAAAATTGGGGTTCAAGGAAGAAAAAATCACCTTTTACTTTAATCAAATCTCTGGCGTGCCATTTTCGAACTTTTGGCATGCCACGTCGGGCACGACTGTCCTGTGTTATTCACCCCTGGTCTATGCCAGCGAGATTCGCAAAAACGGGTTTGAGATTCATGCAGGCCCGTAACCAGGTTGGGACACCAGCGAAGAGTTTTTTGAGAGTGGCCCAAATTTTTAAAATGATGTTCAATGTATTTTTCCAGGGAGGCGAAAATTTTTCTAGGGGTTCGCCCCCCCCTGGTTATGGGCCTGGATTCACGCATCGCGTGTAGTCATGTGGTTGAAGTTCACGCGTCATGTGAATGTATTATATTTTGCAATATTAATTTTGTTGGACGAACGTGCATAAATTTCAAAAACGTTTCCATGTACGTCGAGAAGCACATCAATAGTTGAAAAGAAATATCCAAACTAAAGTTCACTATATTTTAATGGTCCTTGTTTTAGTCAGAGCAAGTATACTCTAAAGAAGACGAAGGCAGCAGACTGTAAAAATGAAATGTTAAACTAATTTTATTATCCGAATCAACTTGACTGTACTTCATAGCACTGATTGCAGAATAAAAACTCTTTCAATGTGAAAGACGGTTTTGCGAATGTACTGTTCATGCTTTCAGTGGTGGAGGAACTTTTTTCAAAGTGGGGAGCACAAGTGCATTCTGCTACACATTTACGAAATTCTGTTAAATTACAAACTATATATTGCAATTAATATTGCCAAAATACTACCAACATTCTGCCAAATTTTTTCATTAAACAATTTACTCCAATACTAATTGTGTTGCTTAAAAGTATTTAAGTAAAATTCGAAATTCAAACGTGGGGGAAGGCCTCATGCGGCCCCCCGGTTCCTCTACCCCTGCATGCTTTTCCCGCTGCGATATGCAGCTGTTGTTCGGTAGTACTCAGCAATTTTTTCTGAAGCAGCGAAGTTCTAACCCTTCACTTGAGAAAGCAAACTTTATAAGAAGGAATGTATAACCACCAGTACAAGCTTGTCCAAAAAACGATTAATTTAAATTTTAACATCTAACCTAATTTTTTTACACAAGCAAAGTTAAGTGCACGGTATGTCATTGATGAACACAAGAATATAGACTCGTTCGGTTTGCTTTTTATTGCTAGGTTTACCAAGTTTAAGCAGCGCAAAGCAACAGCACAAAATATGATTCATTCAAGTAGTTAGCTGTCGTGCGTCACTCAGTGCAACGATCCAACCACCCTGCTTCGATAAATGTTGGAAATGAGAACTTCTGTGTCAAACTCAAAAAGCACAAACTACTTATCACTCTTTACAAAAAAGCGAAGCAAATGATCGCACGTTGTGATCAGTTTCTGTTAATATCCACGTATTTTGAAACGTAAAAATCGTGACAAATGGACTGTAACTCCCACAGTGAAAGTAAAAATACTGTAAAGTGATACAGTCGGACCTTCCCAGTGACCATCGAAACTGTTGAAATGGTTCTTCTTTTTGTGAAAATGCGCGTTTTCCTGGATGCTAACTTTTCGTTGAGTAAAATACTGTAAACATGTATACGTATAGCATCCCTTTTACGAAATCGCCAAAGTCAACTATGTGTATCAGCAGATACGCTGAAACAAGTTGTTTCCTTAATTTTTGTGCGAGTCCTGGAAATCTTTGTTTGTGTTGGTATGTGTGAGTCGATGTAGCAACGCGTAAAACAGCGAAGACAAGGGAGAACCAACAAACATGACAAAAACATATCGCGATAAATAATCTCTGAAACCCACAGCCTATGGCATGTACCCGATAATTCCCTTTGATCAACATTTTGTTGAATGTATACAAGCAAGAATTATATACTCAATGCTTTCAAGATATTTTTAGTCACATAGATTTCAGAAGCTTACTGCACTGGCACACTTACCATGGTGTCGGTTGGACAAAGTAAACAGAATATAAACAGTAAGCACGCGGCAACAGTAAATGCATTCGATCGGTTCATTTTTGGCTGATCTGAAAATACGTTAATGAAAAGTATGAAATACATAAGCTCAGCTCAATTCAGTAAACGTTTAAACAATCAACAGGAATTCAGAGACGAACTTAACGATAGCCTTTCGATACAATGGCTGCTCGGAGAAAATTTTAATTATGTTGAGTGGATGTTCTGTCAGACACACACTATACGCGTGACACTGTGCTATAATGCAGTAGAGAGCCTGTTGCTATTTTAATCTGCTTTAATGAATTTAAGATACGTTTCACGAAAGGAGTATTCAAACAACCTTATCATGTTTCGTATAAAATATAAGCCAACATGTGAAATTTAAACAACAATTTCTTACTCTGAAAGCGAGAAACACAAGGTCCTCAAATTTGAACCTTTGATAACTTCACAATATTGTGAGTTTTATAATATATTTTACTTTCCTTTTGCATAGAAGATAACTTTTTTCAACATTTTTCAAAGAGAAAAAAATTGTGTTTGAAGGAAAGCATGACAATTGTAACCGAAGACTGATGCTTTGAACCTGTACGAATGTCACAAATCTTACAACTTGATTACACTACTTAGGTACGTAAAGCCTGATAATAACTGGAGTATATTTGGCTGAACAGAGGTAGTCAGGTTTTCTATTGCTAGCTGAAAACAAACAACATCATGCTTACCTGGACAGATGAACACCTTTGATGGAAGCGTGGAATAGTCACGATTTTTTCAACAACAAAGATGAGCCTGGGTTACAGTCTTTTATACAGCCAACCTTCTTCGCGTTGCCTAGAACACTTTTTTGCAACATCTGTCAGAACACGTCGTTGTTCAAGCGTCTCTGATCATTTGGTTACTTCAACAGAAAACATCCGTCGTCATCTTCGATGAAACTCAGGGCTTCCACGTGAAGCATTGGTGAGGTCGAAATTTAAATCCATGGAAAAAACAATCTTTATTATAAAAAAGGAAAATTCCTGCCAAATCAACACAAAGCAACTGGCGCCACCATTGGCATTATGGATGATTTGAGCATGAACACCAATTTGGTCTATAAATATAAGATAAATGCCAGTAGCTAACACTGATAAAATTCAAGCTGCTACAAAATTGTGTAGTACAAAAAAGTTTTTTGATACACGCAACAACTCATCACTAAATTTGTTGTCTTGGTTCAAGTGAATGTCTCATTTATAAACACAAATGTCTCAAACATAAAATATTTGTTGACCAGACGGATTCAGCAGAGCTGGCAGAATAACAATTTCAGACATTGCTATTCTTCGTGCTTTTCATCAGATAAAATGCCTGATAAAACGAAGTTGAGTATTTTTCTTCAATTGACAGCAACTGATGATGCTTGCTGCTCAGATGGAAACAACCGTTAATTCTATACTGCATTTTATTATGTAAATATAAAAATTTGTTAAGTATTCCCAAAATGTGCTTTCAACGAGCATGGTATTGTAATTAGAGCAGATAAATTCTGTACTTAGCTCAGTAATTGCCACGCTGCTCCTGCTTGCGTACGCAACTTGAATCTGAATAGTTTCTTCGAACTTAGCTGTTAGGCGGCCATTAGACTGTATGTATGCACCCTGCAAGCTTGCAGCTTTTAACAAACTCGTGCACGTATGCATACGCCCGATACTTTGAGCTTTGCAGTCTAATGACGAGATAATGCCAAGCATTATCGTATGTATGACACTAACGATGAGACCGACCATAGCAAAGCTTGTGCACCAATCAATTCTGTCAACTCTAGAAAGAGCAATTATACCAAAACATGTTTCAGCATATACCACACTGAACCGCAAAACACCAAAGCTATTTTCCAACCATAAAACATCTAAAGAAACACCAACGAGCTTTCTTATGCTTCGAAGATTTGATTTGCACAAGCTCAACTGCAGTCCTTGTTCCGAACGCACCATTTAATTTACGTGTATCGCAAAGTCTTAATCGAACGCTTGCAGAACTTTTGTAAATATTCGGTATTTATAGCGCAAAACTGGAGACAGATAACTTTGCCAAAGAAATAAACTAACCTACGACATCTTCGACCTCAGTATGATAGTCCAGTGAAGCGTAGCAGCAGTTCCAGCCTACGGATTTATTTTTTTTAAATAATTTATTTTAAAATTTGTTCCGCAGAAAAGAAGATATTAGGATTTTGTGGGTATCATACAAGCTGGTAATTAACTTTTGATATTTTATAATGACTAGCTGGCGTGTTTTGATGTTCAAAATTAATAAATTACTAACAAACTTTAATCCATAAGTTTGTGACAAATATTTGCGAATTTATCCTGAATGCAAACTTAAACGGATGCGTTCTTCAATGGGAGTTAACTGTATTATAGTTTTCGAAGGTGATGAATGATGATCTATAACAGGGGTTCCTAACCTTTCTCTGACCATGTACCCCTTCACCATTTCGACAGAAGAGCATGTACCCTTAAAATTTATTATGACAAAAAGGCTGATTAAAATAACAAAAATCCACTGAATTTTTATTAGAACTTTTAGATTTTTAAAACTATAAAGGTAGACTCCGTTTTTTATGTCTCAAAGTTACATGTATAAATATTTGGAAATAGTGTCTATCGAAAGAAATCCTTTCTCAGCAAAGAATGAGACACTAAGATCTCACAGAGTATATATTTCACCTACGAAGTAAGCATCATCAGCTCTTATTCAAATAGAATCCTTGGAAATAGATCATCTGTAAATATATTTTTCCCTCCTATTGCTTACCTAAAATACACCCCTTCAGATAGGCAAATGTACCCCTAGGGGTACATATACCCCAGGTTGGGAACCCCTGATCTATACCGTGGAACTCATCGCTACAAATGCGCGAAGTTCCTTAAAAGTCTTTTTCATTGCAATTTTAAATCTAAAACTCGTCGGATGCGTTTCTTGGTTGCAATAAGAAAAACTGCATTTTTCTTTTGCTATTTTAATAAACCAATCCATAGATTTATGACATGAATCATTTTTCATTTTTTCAAGGCTGACAGATGATACTGAAATTGTTACTTTAAAACGTCGAAAGCTTTGTGAAACCATAATTGTTCCTTTTGCTACGCATAACGCATACTACGCAAGGTGGTTCACCTAGAAACACGCTGATTGCATATTTGCATTATGCATGAGTGAATAGATGGAACAAGGACAAGCAAAGTGTAGTTCAAACACCATTGACAAGAGACAGAACGATAGTAATTTACCAACAGATCATGCCTTCATAACCTCGCTTGCTTAAAAAATGCACTAAACTATGTTTGAGCAGTAGCAGACCTCCACCTAATTTTTATTTTTAAAATAGAGATTTGTATTTTGTATGATAGTGACATTGAACGGTAGTCGAAGCAAACTCGATGTCCATCAAATAAAACATAACTACCAACTGCGCAACCAACACTCCTTGATTGCTGTATAAAAGCAGATTAGGGATGGAAAAACTGAAACAGTATTTCTGGTATTAACTGAAAGTTTTGGGGATCAATTCGAACACTTTTCTAAATACCAATATGGGTTGCGTCACTTCACTGAGAAAAATGCCGTCAACATAAGCAAATGCATAACATTTACGCAAACAAATTTTCAACCAACGAACATTTCGGTGCAACTGCTCATTACAACAGAAACAATCAACGTAGCATTTATGACATATTCAATGGTAATTAACGCCATGTCGACTTTTTTTGGGAAACACTTGTTTTCCCGCAACGACCTTGATGGGCGTCACTCAGTTGTTCAATTAGAAACGGCTAACGCGTCGCAAGCACTATTTTTTCAACCGAGAAGATATTTTCAATTTTCGTGAGCTTGCCATGACAGCTGCGATGACGCGGTATACATTCCTTGTCATTGCACTTCGTTGGTTTTAACTACACAACAAATTTCTCGCTTCGATTATATCGTTCAAATGAAACCTGTTTCTCGGCATAGCATTCAAGACGTTGCTGATGTAGCAATTATTGACAACATCTGTCTTTGTTACTTCAAACCACAAGCTGTCTGAATCACAGGCCTGCAGTAGCAGCAGCCTGGCATCGATTTGTGAGCCAAGAAAGTGTAAGTTTGCAACCACCCGTGCCAAAAAGATTTTGCTTCGTCTGCGCCAGCATCTAATCGATCACCACTTCTGTCAATTGTGAAAAGCACTCTTCCGAACAAATAATGTTTGCTTGCGTGACACGAATCTCTGTAAACGTATAGCATTTGGCCTGATGTCACTTATGCATGTACCGATGTATAAAATAATGGTCACTAATTAACTTTTTTAGAACAGCGAAATTGCTCTGGTTCTCATATTATCCATAACGTTTTGAATGGTACAACGAAATCGATCACAATGAGCATCAAATAATATTTCGCAAGTAAAGTACCATAGCAAGAGTTACAGATTGAAATCAGAATATTTGATCTGCATTACTGTCTTGCAAAAATAGTGCAGTCGAAGGGCATTGTGGGGAACGTCGTCCGCATCTTGTTTGAAGGGGAAAATCGTTCCCTTCTTTTTTAACATTATGCCTAATTATCGTCTTCTTAGTTGTCATTTTTAAACGTAATTTCCATATAGAAAAAGTGCTTACTATTCCGAATACAGAGGCGGATCCAGCCAGTAAGGTCGGGGGGGCGATTTCAGTAATATTGGTATTCAAGTCTCATAACAGCTTCACTATTGTAAGAGAGATGAAGTATACTTAACAACACTGCTGTGACAAAACGATGGACGAAAAAATGGCGTTATGTCGCGAATGTTCTTTTCCGAATTGTACAAAATTATGGCAAATAAAGTTACTTTCATAGGTTTTAGGGGGAGCAATCGTCCCAATCGTCCCCCTTTAGATCCGCCCCTGCTAGAATATAGCTGGAAATGTCAATTTTGCGATACAACATTATCGCACTTCTGCTTACGTGGCCCCATCTCAAAGCTACACCATTGCTTACCTGGCTCTAGTATAAATTTCCTTGAACTTGAAACAACAGCGGTTGGTAAATGATAGAAAACAGACGTAGAGACTTCTTTATGCCGCGGCTGAAGAATAATTCTACGAAAAGCTTCTTGCAAACCAAGGTAATTAGGTGTCAACTTTGAAAAGCTCCAGGAGGTTGCAACATCGCCAGGTTACAAATTTTGTTTAAAAAATCGCGATCGTCAAAGAAATGAGGACGCATGAAGTGCATGATGTACTTTCAGAGTCGTACAAATTATTTTGCAATTACTGATGAAAAACTTTATAATCCAGTCATAACAACATTACCATGGCTATTTCTAAACGTATTTAATGAGAGATTAAGTATTCATTCACTTTTATTGGAAAAGCACGTTTATGTAGAATGGCAGCTGTCAGCAAAAGCTTCAATCCTCCAAATGTGTGATGTCCACACGAGTGTAATGAGAATGCGGAGGGCACAAGAACTCCGGTCATACGGCAGACAGACGCAGATTGGACAATTGTTCCAAATTATGCGGATTAAGGTAAATATGTCTTAAAACTTAAAAGATAATCACAGACAACGGAGATGTCAAACCCTGAAACAACACACCTAGCTATAACTGCATTCACTCATCATCAAATAGTAATCCGACAGTTAAAAGAAAATGAAGACGTCAGGTTTTAAAGCGACTGACTAAAATTGTCGGTTGAGGATGCTCACGAAAGCACGTAAATTGTTTTGATCAAGGTTTCAAATGTTTTGCAAGGTATTTTTAGCTTGAGGCTGACAACCGTTTCTTTTCACTAAATTTAAAGCATGATTTGACGGTTGATATTTTACTAATTTTATAAAATCAATATAATTACGCATTTGGCTTGTACACATCCTCCATATGGTGGGGTGACAGAGGAATTACAGGAAAAAAAACAAAAAACATGAGGCGCCACGAAGCACCCAGAAGATTTAGATTGCTACGCATAAGCCAGGTGTGGCCAACCAGTCAGAGACCAAGAACCACATTTCTTACTGCGTTACCGCAAAAAGCCACAACCGCATCACACACTTGGGCACACATGAACATCACCCCATTTCTTTTTCACTCACATACACAACTTTGCTCAGCTAGATTTATTGCAAATATCACACGGCAACATGACAATGACAGAACTTTACAAGCCATTTATTGTTATGCATGTTATTTAGTGGGACTTCCGGTAATTACGTAAGAGCCGCATGAAACCGGGCAAAGAGCCGCATGCGGTTTGCGAGCGGCGGATTGGCCAAACCTGGCGTAAGGCAATACTGGAGAAAAACAGACACCGAGACAACGCACCAGCAACTGCTGCATTTGGTCACCGTCATACAAGAGCGTTAAAGAATGGAGGAAAATGAGCTCACAATTGCTTTAAATAACTTTCGTAATTTTAACTATTAGCGAACAGTCATGAAAAGGCTTTGTAATATTGCCATTGCCAATGTTTATCAAGTTTTCAGCGTGTCGATCCAATCATCGACCCATTGCTCTCTCGGGAGCAGGCGGGCTTTCGACACGGGAGGTCGACCGTAGACCAGGCCGTCCTGCTGACATAGTACATCGAGGATAGCTTTTCGGCTAAAAAGAAGGCCGGAGCTGTGTTTACAGGCCCGTAACCAGCTTGGGACACCAGGGGTGGCGATGGCTTTCTGAGAGATGCCCAATTTTTTTGAACTATGTCCAATAGTTTAAACTACATCCAACACATTCTTCCAGGGGGCGAAAATTTTTCTAGGGAGGCCTCCTTGCGCCCTCCTGGTTACGGGCCTGTGTGTTTGTCGACCTCACAGCAGCCTAAGACACTGTATGGCACCGCGGCCTCACCTGCAAACTGCTGCAATTGCTGCCTGGTAGACACATGGTCCGCCTGATCATGGAGATGGGTGGCAATCGCAGCTTTACCCTCACCACGGGAAACGGCAAAAGAAGCAGGTTACGACGCCTCAAGAACGGCGTCTCTCAGGGATCTGTCCTGGCGCTCCTCTTCAACATCTACATCTTTGACCTGCCAACCACCCTTTCCAGAAAGTATGCATGTGCTGACGATCTAGCAATAATGCATGCTGATGGAGACTGGCAGGCAGGGGAAGGGGCGCTGAGCAAAGACATGGCAACTGTAGGTGAATACCTCCAGACTTGGAAGCTAAAGCTCAGCACTACAAAAACGGTGTCGGCAGCCTTCCGTCTTAACAACGAGGAAGCTAAACGTGAGCTTAAGTCAAATACAACAACGAAACCCTGCCCTTCTGCTCCGAGCCCAATTACCTCGGAGTTACATTGGACAGGCAGCTCATCGACACCTTGAGTCACTTCGCAAGAAGTTAACATCACGCGCCGCGCTCCTGGGGCGGCCTGCTGGCTCCGGTTGGGGTGCTGGAGCAACAACTCTGCGAATAGCCACCATCGCCTTGGTGCATTCAACCGCAGGGTACTGCGCGCCTGTCTGGTGCCGCAGTGCTCATACCCGCCTCATCAACCCCGCCATCAACGACGCCTTGCGAATTGTGACTGGATGCCTGCGCCCTACATTAGCGGACAACCTTCCAATCCTCTCAGGCATCCAACCTGCTGAGCTTCGTCGCAATGGAGGCACACTGTCTCTAGGACGCCGTGCCATGGAGCCTGGCCATCTGCTCCACTCAGCGCTCACCCGTCCATTGAGTGCAAACGCACGGCGCTTCAAATCGAGACACCCATTTGTACCCGCTACCCCATACCCACAACATCTCATCAGTTCATCTGACAACAACATATGTGCGGCGCAGTGGGCGGATCACCAATGGAATGTGGAGTGGGCGGACAACCCCACAATGACTCCGCATTTTCATTCCCGACACCGGCACCCAACTCTCGGAATGACCCTCCCGAGAACAATCTGGGTCGGGCTTAATCGCCTCCGCACCGGTGTCGGACGTTTCCGCTCCTGCTTGTACAAATGGGGTATGGCCTCCTCTGCGGCCTGTGAGTGTGGCGCAGAACAACAAATCGTCGACCATGTTGTCCTCCAATGTCCAATCCATCGACCTTCTCACGGCCTGACGGTTGCACGGCCTGACGGTTTGGACGATAAGACAATCGAATGGCTGCTCGACACCTGCCCGGAGATCTAGTGCGGCCAAGTAATGATTCTGATAACTGGCTCAAAAGAAGCAGAAGAAGAATCAGCTTTTCAGCGATATTCAAATATTTAGTGATAAATAATAATTCGAGAATAGAAGAAACATCGGCACAAATCGAAACTCGGAAATAATCTTCCTATTTAGTTCCTCCATCAAGACAAACTTACTGAAAGCTAGAGGCTAGGTCATCGTGAATCTACGTATCTCACAATGGTAAAATTAAATTGATTATGATCAGGTTAATCCACTGTTAAAATATTAAGATCGCGCGGATGGTCTTTTCTGTGATATTGTAAGGTACGGAAACTGAAGTGTTTTTGCTTTGCGCAATCAACATTTAAGCAATTCTGTTGAAACTCAGAGACAAGGCGCTCCATGCCTACTGAACATGAGATAGAAAGCGGGAAAACATGATTGTCATTAGACCTTTTATACAGTGACCAACAACGCCGCAGAAAAAGGCTCCTACACGCAGTGTTACAGCAAGGATGACGATAATACGTGAAACGACGTCAAAATATAATTCTACAGGGTACAAACAGTGGCGTGCAGAGCTCAGTTGATGCCCGGGGCCACTGCTTGATGGTATGCCCCCTACCAAATTCTAGCATTGAGCAGTGGCGTAAGGTGATCATTATTAGAGGATATACGCTATTTGTGACGTCATAGTATGACGTCATATTCACGTTTACAAACCAAAGTTTTGGGGAATTTTGTTGACACAACATGCATATTCAGGAGCGCCGGAGCAGCGACACCCACGTTGACAGTTTGAAACTTATGTAAACTATACAAGAATTGTGAACGCGCATAAAGTTCGCAAGTATATTTTCGTTTTTTATCATGTGGCTTTTATATGTACAATTACTAAGGGTAAAGAACACGCATGGGTTGCCTCAGCCGTTACGATCACTCCGCCTGACAGTAGCGGACACAGGCTGATTTGGTGGGAGGGGATGCGATGTCGATTTGCAATGAACCCAATGCTTCACAGGACTATATTGCGTACATCAATGACTTTCGCATACGTACATTTACGAGGAAACAAGTATAAGCTTGGTTGAGAAGAAGCTTGACTGATAAAACTGGTCAAACTTTAACACTGCATCGCTACGGAACCAACAAGCAATGTGGCACATAACAGCGATCTGACGTAGTCACTGGCGTGGGCGCAGGTACATCGAGGACTCGAGACAAACAGTAATACATATTCTCATTGTGGGTTACGTTTGTTACATCACAATTACCGGTAGCAGTAGCCAGCATAGTGTAGTAGCGCTGTTAAACTTGTATGTTGCAGCAAGTGAGCGTATAGTCACTTGGATGCGGTTTAGATCAGTGCTCTTCAACTGGGGCACTTTATAGTTTTTAATTGTCGTTTGGAATAGTCTGCAACACCCATAGTAATTTGTGTATAACATTTGCTATTACAGGCAATTTTGATGAAATAATAACAAGAAGCGGGTTGATTCTGTTTATTTTGCAACCGCAAGTAAGAGAACGGAAAGAAGCAAACAATTCGTAATGAGTGAAAACACGAAAAAACGAAAGCGAGAAAGCACGATCATTCATGGGCGTCCGCAAAAATTTTTCCAGGGGGGAACGTCGACATATTCTTTATCATTTTCAAATTGCTGACGATCAGTGTTCCATCTAAGATAATTTTGCACTGAGCAAATATTTGCTTTAGTGAGAATGATTATTTTAGGGCTGAGTAAGTCGAGTTTTCAATGAATTACAAACTTTGTGAATTATATAATAAATATACAAATACAATCTTACCAAATTCGAACAAAAACACATTTCATTCAAATAGCTCCTTGTTTTCGGTGGAGTTTCCATTGCTTTGGAATGTTGCAGGTGCGCGAGAATGCGATTTGATTGCGCAACAGTTCTGATGGTCCTGAGTATTTGCGCACCTTATAGGGAACATTGCTGACGATGCAATGCAAATAG
>Ga0210059_1003506_pt1 | contig 25133 bp, 17 predicted proteins | sample Ectturendosymbi2_FD_188042 | JGI IMG/M metagenome (GOLD analysis project Ga0210059, IMG submission 188042) | Ecteinascidia turbinata endosymbiont from Florida, USA - Sample 2 (SPAdes) (version 2) | ecosystem: Host-associated > Tunicates > Ascidians > Unclassified | place: Key West, Florida... | reverse complement strand
CTTTGGATGACCTGCTGGGGTTTCGGGTTCAAAAGTTATGATGTAAGTTAGTAAAAATATTTGACTAATTAGCTAATTAGATAATTAATTAATTTGTTTATTTTAGATCATACCTTTTGAACCAGAAACGCTAGAAAGTCGATCAAAGGCTCAAAAGACTCGAGCCTAGTTTCCAATGAAAACTTCAGCGAAACACTTAGGCCTAGCAGCGGTTGGGCCCTAGGCCAGACAACATGAGTCAAAATGACCCCAAAACTACTTCACTTATGACGTCAGTCACAAAAAAGCAACACCCCCAACCAACAAATTTTTTTTCGAATGCAATCTACTAGACTGGCCAATCCGTTTGAGCCCTTGAACAGCTCCCTAGCGCAATCGGCGGAGGAGCTAGGGCGTTGGTAAGGCATCCGAAAACTGCTGTTTTTTAGGCCGAAATTGAAGTACGAATATATCGTACACCGGTACTCAAAGTGTTAACATAAGAGTTTCAACTGCTGAACCTTTGTTTCATCATAGTTTGTTCAAAGCATGTCCGCAGACACATTGTCTTTCACCTAATGCATTTTATACGAATTTTGGCTAGAACTATGCTAATTTCCACCAAATTAAATGTTGTTACCCTTGCAGGGTTAATGTGAATGATCAAATCAGTGTGACATTTTAGAGTTCATTGCAATCTGTAAAGAACATGGATTCATGTAAAATATTTCTTAATGTCACTACACATTTGAAACCAATCACTTACTGCAGCATTAGAACCATCTTTTTTCAAAGGGTTTGTGGTTTCAGGCTTCTGAATAGTTGCTGTTTCACTTCCCTGCACACAAATACACAAAACCAATCTAATTCCAGTAGGTGCAATTTGGCAACTGCAAAATATTAACTTAAATTTGTCTCAAACAAAGGTAACCACTCAGAGCGTCACAACAAAAATTTTCTAACAAAATAAAAATTAAACGTGTATACCAGTGATCCCCAAAGTCCACCCCTCAGGCCCGAGAAGGTTTCCAATCTGGCCCGCGAGCTTTCCTGGGAAAGTTTAGTATTGCAACTATTTTGTGTAAATATAGTAACATAAGATGAAGGTCATAGCTGCTTTTTTCGTTGGAAATTGCAGCTTACCAGCACCCTAATGTTGTACCAGGGTTGCCAGGTTGGCATTTTTAATGCCAAATTGTAGACCTTCGGCCTTATTTAAAGTGGTTTGGCTTGAGAAAATGCTGTTTGGAATGTTTTGGCCTTTTTCAGTACTGTTGGTAGAAAGAAGTTGTTTGGCATTTGTTTGAAACATGTCTGCTTTGAGCTTAAACCTTTAGACTTTTTTCAGTCTCTGCGACATTTATTGAAGCTACATATAGCATGGGAACGCAACTCAAATAGGCATGCGGGTCAAAATTTTGCTTAAAATCTAGTTGCAGGCCACACCATGTTGAATGAATTGCTCATATAGTGAAAACGAACTTCTTTACTACACAAAACAACAAACAACTGTTTATATTTCTGAAAACATACATTACGAAAGTAGTCTGCAGAAAAACCACTGCTGTGGACACGTTTTCACTGGACCAAAGTTGAAAATTTGGCTTTAATGATGAAATAGTAACATGCATTACTGCATCTAAATGTCCATCTGTTACCTGAGTCTACAGTCTAGATTTGTTCATTTTCATGATTGAGAAGGCTTGTTCACAACAGTATGTGCTTGCAAATGACAAATCCAGATTTTTACATTACTCAACAACACCAGATACTTCTCTTATTCATGTCAAGAGTAAAAATCAAGTGATGAATTTCCTTGGAAAGGGTTGTGCAAAGCTTCATTTGATTGCAAGTCTAAAAGTTCTAGCTGACCATCAGCACCATTAACATTTTCTGCATTCACACTGAATGGTATTTTAAACAAAATCATTTGCCTCTCTAGGTTGTTAAGATCTTGAAAGCATTTTGAAAAGTTTTCACATAGGTCTTCACACATTTTTATGTACTTTTCAAAGTCAGGTACCAAGTCTGTCTGAGTTTTATTTATAAATGAAGACAAGCTTTCAACACGTTTGGAGCTGGAGTACAAGTATATCATATTTTAAAACCACGCACTGAGTGTTAATTTTGTGCCACTTAGCAACTCCATGACTTGACAAATCAATTGTGCAAGATAGCTATCCAAACCTAAACGACTTGGCAAGTCTTTTAGATTGCAATGAAAAATTTTTTTTTGGTTTTGGGTTTCAGGTTTTTTGTGGGTGACTTGAGTGGGGTAGGTTTTTGACCATTTTGACTCAGGTTACCTGGTCCTGGGTCCAACTGCTAGATGGAAGTATTTTGCTCAAGTTTTTATTGGGAACTAGGCTAAAATCTGAGTCTTTTGGGCCTTCTTTTATTGATCATATACAATGCGACAGAATTATTTAACTCTTTGGCGTCTGGGTGGTTTTCGCGATTTTCGCAAAAAAAAACAGCAGTTTTCGGTTGCCTTACCAACGCCCTAGCTCCTCCGCCGATTGCAGTAGAGAGCTGTTCAATGGCTCAAACAGATCGGCCAGATCGAAACAGATCGAAAAAAAATTTTTTGCCTGGGGATGCGGGTTTTTTGTGAGTGACATCATAAGTGAAGTAGTCTTAGATGACCCCAAAACTACTTCACTCATGACGTCAGTCACAAAAAAGCAACACCACTTCCCTCTTGTAGCTGGGGCCCATGGCCTGATAACCTTGACCAAAAATTTGAAACCTACACCACTTATGTCACCCACACAAAACCCAAAACTTATTTCATTGCAAACTAGAAGACACGCCAAGTCGTTTGAGAGTTTTAGAGCACAATCAACTGTGGAGTTATGGAGTTGCAAGGTGGCGCGAAAATATGAGGTTTACAGCTAAATCCACCTGGCAACAAAAGTGTTGAGAATTTTCTATTAGATGGCATTTTTGGAGATTAACAATATTTGTATGCAATGATTCCAAGCTTGGATCCAAGGCAACATTGCATTTTTGCCATTGCTCATCCAAGTAATTCAAAACCGACAACCGTCAGCCTACTTTGGTTTGAGATATTTCTGAAGCAATTTGGCATTTTTGGTCCATCCGGACCTGGGAACCCGGTATTGTACAATGTACATGTGCCTGGCTTTGGGGCCTCAACTGCTGTCCACTCTACCTTAGCTTGTATCAGTGCTGCAAAATTTGTAAATTTTAGTGGACATTTGGAGTTTGAAGCGGCGTAAGCGTTATCTAGCAGTTGTAATAAGAATTTCAGATGCATGTTTGCATTATCTCCTCAGTGCAGCGTCAAGCATGGAGCCTAATATTACCCTACCACTTCTGTATTATGCAACAAAAGAAGCAGTTTCATCAGTGATGTTGCAAACATGTTACTGAGCAAAGAAAATAAATAGAAAAATACAAGTGTGGCTAATGTTACGCATGTTTTTTTGTTTTCGATACACAAAACAGTCTGGCCCATGGACGCAGATAAGATTGCAAATTTGATCCAGCATCCAAAAAGTTTGGGGACCGCTGGTGTACAACATGAAGTTTAATTAAAGCTTTTTATCCAAGACTTCGAACCATGTCTTATGCTACAGATACAACATACTTTGAACACAAAACCTCAAAAAAGTAACTCGTATGAACCCCCAAACCATTGACGCATTGTTACCAAAAAATAGTAGCATAACTTAAGTATGGAGTCATTTGGGTCATAATAAAGGTGGAAAATGCATTTCTACACAAACTGAGTTAATAGCAATAACATATGTAACCACAAATACATCTAACACATGTTTCGAATCATGATGTTACATGTAAAGAGCAAGCCAGCTAAACTCAGAAAGTTCCCAGCAGAAACACAAACACATGAATAAGCATGCATGCCATGTTAAAATCAAACTGTAATATTGAACAATGCAACAAGAAATCCAACATTTAGCAGTTTCACAAAATACCATTACCTTTTTCAAGAATTTAGGGTTGACATGAATATTGGTTGCACCATGATCTTGCAGATGTGCAGGAAGTGGTTTCACTGGCCAGTTGGGATCCAAGCCATGTATCGTATTATCGAGAGCAAACAAACGTTTTAAAGGAAAATAGTTGTCCCAGGTGCTTCGAAGTTTGTATAACCTCATTTTACTTTCATCATCACTCTGTGAAATCAAAACAAAATTTCTGCATAGGCCAAAATGCATTTGAGTTTTAATACTTTTAAATCATTGGACTTACCGATATAAAAGCAGTTCGGAAGGTGCTGACAATGTTCTTTGCAAACAAAGGTTTGTAGTTCTCACCAACGTTTTTAACGATTGAATCCAGTAAGTACATCACTGGTAGCTTTGCATGTGCCTAGTTGATGAATGCGGAATGAATAAAATATTGCTTAGGCATGAACCAATTTTCAACAACTAGTGTTTGACCGGGGCCTCATCCCTGACCTCTGACCAGAACTTAATTTTCTGGCTCCAACCACAACAAAACATCATCATGGTTTCCACTCAACTTGTTAATTAGTTAGTTATTTGCTGTGAGAAAAAGGTTAGATTACAGCATTTGTCCTAATGTAGCAAATTATTTTTACTGTTTTTCATTAGTGTAACAATTCAATGAAACAATTTTTTTATCCTCACTGCATTTATATTGCATGTTACAATTTTGGTCTCAGCATCTTCTCTTACTAGAATAGTCGAGAATAGCCACTGGAATAGTTTTCAGCCTCAGCCAGTTTTATTGCCCCGGTCAGAGCACTAGTAAACACCAGAATAAACTTTGCAAGAAGTCCTAAAATTTTAATGTTTTTACTAGCTTTGACACTGATCAAACTCAAATTTAGCACTAATCATAGAAACTATATCAAACCACACCTGCAGTTTCACAAAATATGAATTAAACTGGTACAAACAAAATATGCAGAACAAGAACTAATGTAACAGCTCTTATCAAACCAAAAGTAAATGCAGAATTCAAACACTGATTTTCTATGAATTACCTCCAGCTACCACAATGACTAAGTCATAATACCATTTGTTTGTTGTGTTGAAAATATGGATGTAAGCACAGCTTCATAGTAAAACATTCAAATACACACAAACCACACAACCAAACACATTTGAATAACACGAGTCATGAACCCATTTGAGTTTCAGCTCTGTGGAAGTATATAAATAGCACCCATCATTCAAGGAGCTGTTTTTGCACTTCCACATGTACATTCCACACTACTGAAGTAAATAAAATCTATCACTGTATAACTTTCTTTTTGGGATCGCATGCAACATCACCAAAGAATTAAATCTGTGAATGATCTGAATTTTAAGCCAACACTGCTTGTCATGATCTGTACTGCCTAACATAACTTCATTCCCATTGGCTACTATGTATATTGCAATATTTATGGAAAATTGTCAAATATCTAAGGAAGTTTTTTGCAGTTTTTACCAAATACAGGAGGCAGTAGTGACCTGCAACATATAAAAGATGACAAACAAAAGCTTAACATGATGAGGGTAATTGCTTGTGACAGTGCAACAGATGTGTATCTCAGTGATTAATCAACATCACTTTCAGTAAATCCTCATTGAGGTACAACAATTTCACCATACTACGGAGGCAACTTTTGGCGAGAGGAATTCCCATTACAGCAATTGTGGAAAAACAAAGCACTAGCTACTTGATTCCCTACTCTGCACAGCTAAAATCTGCTGGCACTTCAACTAACATTGCTTCTACTTGCCATCTGTGCTTTAATCAGAGCTTAGAATTCACTACCACAAACATACATTTGGTTTTTGCTGTATCAGTGTTATCAGTGTATTATAAAGCAGTTGCCATATTTGTGCATTCAAATCAATACACAATCTAAAAAGGCATTTGAACAATGACTATCCTAAAGCTGTTGTCATAAAAACATAGTTACACACTATGCAAATAATAGCAACATTCACAAGGTCATTCAAATGCACACATTCAGCAATATAACAAGTACATACAAACATCTCTCAAGAATACATTTTCAAAATCACCACTTTAAGACGAGGAAAGCATAAGTTTCATAATTTCACATTCCTTTTTGGAATTTGAAGCTGGACTTCACTCATCATTTAATTTATAAAAAAAAATAAATACAATATAATATACAAAATATTGGAAATGATTTTTAATATTTGAAATGTTGTTGTGTGTAGATACTAGATATTGTATATAAAATCATGAATGCATATAAGCCAAAGGTGGGCAATTAATTTGCTCGGGGGCCATTTTCAAAAAGCCACATTCAATGGAGGGCTGCACCTTTTATGCTGATCACAAAATAAATAAACCAAAAACAATAATGGTACACAGAAATGGTTTTCATTGTAGCGTAGTTGTTCTTGTGCAAATACATTGTATCTAGCACAAGCAATTCAATGAGATGTAACACAAACACATGAATAAGCATGCATGCTTTGTGTAATCATTTTTATTTTTGTGTAATCATTTCTATTTTTGTGTAATCATCTGCTTTGTGTAATCATTTTTATTCTATTTGAATAAGAGCTGATGATGCCTACATCATAGGCAAAATATATACTCTGTAAGATCTTAAAGTGTCTGATTCTTTGCTGAGAAAGGATCTCTTTCCATAGATAGATAGATAGATTTAACTTCACACTTCTCAAAAAATTTCATGATTGTGGAGATTTTCCCGAATGCTTCCATGAACCACTGAAAAGGTTTTGGCAGGCCACATGCGGCCCACCCCTGATATAGGCATGGGCCATCGTGCATAATCTAGCAAATGACTGGAAACAGCCAAATACTGATAGCATGGTGTTTTTTCACCAGGTATGTAAGGGTTTCAAGTTCCCTATGTTATAAAAATTGGTAGTTTTGAATTAACGTTCTTATCAAACAGTAATAATGCATGTTGCAATCCACTACAAATAGGATTTTAAGTTATTTTATTGTTTTTCAGTCCGCAAAGATGTGACAACAGCAAGATTAATTTCTCTTTCTATACACCAATGTGGGCTTATGCTGATCCTACTGACATGATAAAGACAGGATTTAAGTCAAAGATATGGGCAGTCACAAATCGCCTCATGCAATAGAAAGCAAGTAGCAAAAGACACTAAGTCTAACAACCATGTGGAGTTTCCTAGCATTTATATAAACATATTTGATCTCAAAAACCACTGCAACATGCAATGAGGTTAATTTGGATTGTCAGCTAATATCCAGCCTTAACTATGCCACCAAATTGCCACACTGCCTCTTGAAAACCACGTTTGGAGCCCAGACATCTGCTCCACTTTGCACTTACCTGATAAGTAGCTAAAGCTACAGTTGCAGCAATTATCTGTACCTAGTGCATAAGAGCTACTCAATTCCATCAACAGTGCTCCACATGTGTATGGGAAAGCAACACAAGACTCTGTAATTACATACCCAATATCAGCACCAACCATGGTGACATGTCCTTCCCAAGACCTACATGGGGCAGGCTTAACCACTTTTATATTAATAGTGTAAATGGGGATCTTAGTTGCAGAGCAGACTCTGCATGTTTTTAGCAAAGGCATGGTCTTGTTTTAGTGGAGTTTGTTTCCAAATTTCAAGTTGCTGTTGCTTAAATTATTTATCTTTGGAAAAATTCATAGAGTAACTTGAAACATGCTAATTGCTGACTCAGACAAAGTTATCTAATGTCCATCCAATGTTAGGTAATTACCTATTATGTTGTTGCTAGGGTATTTCAAATTAATTTCTTGGCATTAAATTGTTAATATTGACTTCCCAGCTTTCTGGGATTGAACTGTAGTTGCACCAACAATGAAAAATCAGTTAATCTGGTCTACATGACATTGGTAATTTCAAGTATGCAGAGTTCTTCTTCAACATAAAACTGTTATGCATCTGCAGGTTGGAATTACTGAAGCAAACTGTAAAGCAACATGTATATGCAATTTCAGAATTTAGAACTTTGCAGAGTTAGTCTTTAATATCATTTTTGGAGGTGGAGCAGATGTGGAACCAAAAAAACAAGACTCTGTCGACCTCTGCTTTGTGTAATCACAATTCAGGTTGCTCTAGATTGTCCCAAATACCAAACTAATGGGGCATATGGTCTGGTAGTTTTAGGTGATAAAATTCAAACCGAGATGCTCAATGTATGTGAAATCTTTGGTTCAATGGTATGTGAGAAGATCCACTTAACACGTTCGCTGCCAGTGTAAATTAGAGACACTGGGCTAGAATCCGGGTCTTTGATCGACTTCCTAGTGTTTCTGGTTCAAAAGTTACGACCTGAAAACAACAAATTAATTAACCCTTAACAACCGCGCGAGTCAATAAATTGGCTCGCCCTTTTTTTGGCCATAAATCGCCAGCCACTAGAGCTAGAGAGCTGTTCAAACCCTCTACGGATTCAGCAAGTCTTCTACTTGACATCGAAAAAATGGGGGTGTTTTTGCATTTTTTTGGCCACCTTTACCTGGCCCTGGGCCCCAACCAATTCACCCATTCTTTTGGCTCAAGTATTTTTCGGAAACTAGGCAAAAATCTGCATCTTTAGAGCCCTTGAATGGTTTTCTAGCATATCTGCAGCCAAAATTATGGATAAAAAAACAAAAATTGGTGAAAATTTCTGCACCCACAAACTCCAATTTGGGTTGGAACACACCCCTTCTCTATATGGACAACACTCGCCATCAGATCAAGCTAGAGAGCTGTTCAAATCCGCTTTGAATCGGGAAAGACTTGTAGTTTAGACTGAAAAAAACAATTGTCACTGTGCGATTTTGGCCTTTCTGACCATGTTTACAAAACCACAGGATGTTTTGACAGGTCTGTCAAAACAATCCATGACGTCAACGTCCCGTGGGAGTTCAAAAATCAAGCCGAATCACTGGCACGAAACTGCGCGAGATTTGAGATTTAAATGCATTCTAGGCTATAGTATGAGCTTTCAGAGGGTTTGATGGACATTCTAACGTTTCTAGTTGATACGTTTTAGCAAAAATGGCAGAATATTAATTGGGGAAATCCCCACTAATCCCCTGGGAGTTTCCAGTCATATTTGGAATATTTTTGGCATAACTTTGGACCAGAAACGCTAGAAACTCAATCAAGGGCTCTAAAAACGTGTATTCTCGCTTAGAAACCACAAGTATTGCGAGCCAAAATATTGGTGCGTTGGATTGGATGATGACCTCATAAAATTAACCAAAAAACATACCCTTGTCATGATCCCAATGGCCCAAAACCCCCCACCCAAATCTTTAAAAAAATTTTTTTAATTCTAAACTACACGACGCCACTAGTCATTACAGGGTTTGAACAGTTCTCTAGCTCAATCTGCTGCCGAGTTATAGCTAGCCAAAGTTTTCCGTGAAAGGGCAAAATATGCCTGTTTTGAAACCTTTTGAATTTTGCCAAAAACTGGGTTTTTAACCCATAATTTTGGTTACAGATATGCTAGCAGGTCAATCAAGGGCTCTATAGACACGGATTTTAGCCTAGTTTTCAAGAAAACTTTGATTCAGAAGAATGGGTCAATGGGTTAGGGCCCAGGTAAAGGTGGCCAAAAATTAGAAAAAGATGACCTTATTGTGACGTCACCTCCAGAAAATGCTGAACCGAAAACGAAAAACGATTTCTTTATCTTAACTAGAAGACTTTCTGAATCCGTAGAGGGTTTGAGCAGCTCTCTAGCTCTAGCGGCTGGCGATTTTTGGCCAAAAAAAGGCTGGCCAATCGCAGCCGTTAAAGGGTTAAATATCTAATTAAGGGATTAATTAATTATTTTGTTGTTTTTTTATGAACCAAAAACCTCAGCAAGTCATCCAAAGTATCAAAAGCCTCGGATTTTAAAAGTCTTCCACTTATGATGTCACTCACAAAAAAACAAAACCAAAAAATTTTTTTTCCTGGCAGACTCGAAGACTTGCTGAGTCTTTTGTGGGTTTCAACAGCTCTTTAGCACAATCGCCTAGCAAGTTATGCAGTTGCCAAGCCACATGCAAACTGCTTGAATTAGGCTGAAATTGCCCGACAGCGAAGGTTTTACTGTTAAACTACATGAACATGTTAACCACCAGTAGCAAAGTATATTCCTATGCTAAAATGTATTTGTCCGAAACATCAGCTGTTTCGGCAAATCTCTAAGCCATGTGGAAAGTTTACACATTCTCTCAAGTGTGTGTGTGCATGCATAAGCATCAGTGCCGATGAAATAGAACTTTCCAGAGCACAACTACTTTTGGAAAGAAGTCTTTGAGGGAGGATATCTGTGGTGGTGCCTGTGCATAACAATGAAATTATCAATGTGAGTCAAACTTATGGGTGAAGTTGTACAATATAGAACGCTTGAAGGATGACCTAAAGCATGTCAAAAGATGTGATTGAGTCACTGCAGGTTTCCCACAACATCTTTGTATGAGGACTGGAGGTCATTTGACAAATGTTCAAGGCAGCAAAAATTCAAACAAACAGCAGACATGACCAATTCAGTTAATACAACATGTCTTCAAAAAACACAGGGGATGACTACATCTATTGTGCAGCCAGATTTCCTTGTTTGCAATTAACATACTGAAACTGTAAAATAATACATATCCAAAAATGCATAAAAAAGCTTGATATTATGAAATGAATTAAAAGTTTTAACAATACTTAAAAGCACTAGTGTTTCTGTATGCTTTCAAAGAATCAGCTGACTGCCATCTGCTTTTGTCTCATTGCGATGATTCAAACTTGCACATATCTCTATTCAAGTATGTACTTTCCACGATGGGTGTAAGCAAGGAATCAAAAAACTAGTTAGATGTTTCAGTCATTTATTTATTTGAGTAAACATCTTTTTAATTTTTGAGTAAACACTTATTTAATGAGTCACAGTTTTTTTGTCGCCACTAGTATTCTTGACGTCAGTCTGTTTGTTAAGATGTTATGATCTAGATACAACTTTCTAGTAAATGTTTTTCAGAGATGGTTTACAACTACTTTCTATTAAAGTGCACCATACCATCAGCTAAACACAATCAGAAAAAATAGTTTCAGCACATCAGCAGATGCCTCATATATGAAACTCACTTTCTTGTTGAAAAAATGCATACTGCTTCAAATAATTTGGTAACAGTGACATAGTTGCGAGCTACACACAACAAAATTGCAATCAAGCAATCTTGGAGAAAGCATAATTTTTTATCAAATAGAACAAATTCCATGGTAGAATTTGTTCTACTATGGCATTTGTTATATTTGCAAAAAAAAACTCAAAAGCTTACCACATCCACAGTATTGAAAATTTAAAACTATAAGCTCGGTGTTGCAAAATGTCTTTTTTTCAAAAACTTTCAAATGCAGGAGACATATGAAGTACATATTCAAGGCCAAAATATTATAGGTATATTTCTGCATGAAATACCTAAAAATACTGCAAATCATAAGGTAACTTCGATGAGCACGAAATGCACCTGAAGAACAAGGTTAAGGCCAAACATCAAACATAGAGATAGCATAATATACTTGTGACTAAATATTCACCATGTTATCATTGGAAAACCTTTTTTTCCCTTTTAGAAGCACAAAAGCCACAGTAGTGGCGCAAAGCAATTTCAACTGTAACTCACCAACTGTTTGTGCTCAAGAGTCAATGAAGACATAAAATGCATCATTTTGTGCACTTTCTGATAAACAAAAAACAGGTACCTTAGCATTTGAAATTTCGCCTGGCAGTTTGACATCACTATTTCCCTGTGACTTCATTGTAACACCAGACAAAATTACGATGCCAAGATAGATGTTTTTTGTATATCAAGTATATGAAAATCAGCATCTTATGTCTTTACTGACAATTCTATGTTATCAGTTGGCAAGTTGTGGCCAAAATTGCAAAACCCAAAAAAATTTAGGCTGCAGCAATCCTTAGGAGTTAATAGCTTATATATACGCTGAATGGTGTAAGAATCATTAAAACACCTTATATAGCTTGCAGGACAGAGATACATCTAATCAATATGAGGACATCACTGCAACCATATTTCAAGGAAGATAGAAAATATGCTATATAGATACTTAATAGTTTTTGAGAGTTGCCCATGTTTATGCTGGTTTCACATAACATTTTGAAATTGAAGCCTTTACAAGGGCTTCAATAATTGAATCCACGATTAAATCCTCTTTAATAATTAAATCCCCTGGTGTCTGTCCTGTAAATACCAAGTACAACTGGCGCAAAATGACTTAGGACCTGCTTCATTTTTCCTTCAAAAACAAACGTTTGGTCTTAAATAGTTCTTAAATAGCAACTTTTATTCAACAAAAACACATACTTTAATATTTTGTCATGTTGCCCTTACTTTTTATGACCATTTGCAAGTGTTCAAGCATGGAAGCACTAAATTTCTGAAATAATCCAAGTGCACTTCCTGGCACCGAACTTTCTTCAACTGATTTTTTAAGGGTGTCCATATTTGGGGTTCTCTTTTGTTTCACCAGATACCTAATTTTCTGCCAGCAATTTTCCATTCGGCTTAAATCTAGACAGTTGCCAAGACACTCAAGCATTTTGATCTGCTTTTGTTGGAGGTAATTTTTCACTTTTTTAGACTTATCCTGCATAAACAGTAAACACTTCACAGCCATGAGTGTGAAACAAGTCCAGCATATGCTCCTCCAGTACTTTTTAGTCAAGTTGTCATTCACTTTTTGTTTTTTAGGCAGGAAGTAAAAGCCAGCCTTAGGCCTACCCATTTCACAAGAAAAAGATTCCCAAATCATAACCGATTCCAGGTGTTTAACAGTTGGAACTTTGAACTCGGGATCAAATCAATCAGATGATGCTGGGGGTAAAATGAGGGAGGAACCCATCTGAAACACTTGAAAGTTACTTTCATCAGAAATAACTTTCTTCCACTTTTCAGGGGTCTGGTAGACATGTTGCTTGGCAATCGCAATTCGCTACTTCTTCATACTTTCAGTTAGGAGTGGTTTCTTGGCAGCATTACGGAAAGGAAAACCTGAGTCCTTCTGGAAGAAGTGCTGCATTGTTTGGAACAAAACATTTTGAAGCAGCTCTGGATGCAGATTTTTCACATTCACTGCTGTTAACTGAGGTTTCTTCTGGATTTCTATTCTCAAAAATGTGTCCGCAGCATGTGAAGTCTTTCTTCTCCTTCCACCTCCAATTTTATGCTTTGGAACTGCATTGCTTGACAGTCCTTTGGCTTAAGACAAAAGCTTCATAATGGTCTATCTTACTTTTACATTTACGTATTATTTTTATTGGTACTTTTTTTTTTACTCCAGGCCAGAACACAAGCCTTCTCATCATTATTACTGATTTTCCAAGCATGCTAAAATGGTACTTTCAAAAACAAACACCCCACTGACGATCTATTCCGAACTATCTCTTATGCAGCAAAATACTCCTTCCTGAATGATGTCTCCTGAAGATTTAAATTCCTCCAATTTTAAGATAATTGTGATGTAACAACACCAATATTGCATCATTTCATTCATAATAACCCAATGATCAATATGTCATGTGGTTTGCAGTAAACTGATTAAAGTAATAGTCCAGATGTGGATTAACACTTATACATACTGCAAAATTTAAAATTTTGGGGCTAGGTCCTAAGTCATTTTGCGCCAGCTGTATATATGTAAAGATGCATAGGCCTGTAGATCAGTCTATGAAGTGTTAAGGAAATTTATGAACAATATGCCATTGCGTGTTTGTACACATTTTTTCTCTTGTCAGGTCAGATTGAAACCCAACTCTAGATTTCACCCTAAGAGTTTAGAATTTATGAACGATATGCCTTTATCAGGATGTATGCATTTTTTCTCTAGTCAGGTCAGATTGAAACCTGACTCTAAGATTTCATAAAATCAAATAAACCTGATAGCATCTGATTCTTGGCTTTGAGTGGTTTCCTTTTGATAGGTAGTTGGAAGCAAATACTGATAAATGTCAACAAAATACATATTTGAAAATGTGTGTGTATCATGTCAAAAGTGCAGGTCAATCAAAATCACATAAGATTTACAAAATTAGCATTGCTTTCAACATGGCCAAGTTTTAGTAAGGTAGTCAGATAACAATGCATGAAAAGACATTACATGTCATATTGCTTGCCTTAACACACTGCAGTGTATCAACATATGTTATGGCACAACATTCTTCTCACTGGCATAAACAGTAGGTGGGTGAAGTCCAAGTATATATTTTATGTTCTGCCCTTTGAAAATTAACGTACGACCTAAATCATAAGTGGTCAAACTTTGACTTGTGAGCCAACATTCGTCCTGGAATTTTCATTTCGTTCCTTCTGAAAACCAGTACGTCTGCAGATCACCAGAAGGCAGGATGGATTGTTGGTGTAAACCACTATAAACAGGGCTACCATACCATCTTTATTTCTATGATTTGTCCTTATTTTGAAGTACTACTACTTAGAAAATATTACTGTCCTTATACCTAAGAAATGTCCTTAATTGTGACTAATGTCCTTATTTTTTATTATATTCTATAGTGTAACAATAGGCTGTATCTAATAGACATATAGACCATTTCTATCTCGTCGTGTATTTTGTAATAATAAAATTTTTGTGATGTCATGAAAGTAGTGTAATCTTACAGCACAAAGACGTATACATCATCAAGCATTGTTAGCGCTGTAAGCTGTCTATGCTGGTCAGGATTTTTAGGAAGTCCAATTTTGTAGTGAAGGTTTAGCACAGGGGTGGCCAACCCATACAGCTCTTTGCCTGGTTTCATGAGACTTACATACTTACCAAAAGTCCCACTAAATAACATGCATAACAATAAATAGCTTGTAAAATTATGTCATTGTCATGTCAGTGTGTGATATTTAAATCTAGCTGAGCAAATGTGTGTGAGTGAGTGGGGAATAGATGGGGTGATGTTCATGTGTGCCCATGAGTATCATGTGGCTCTTTGCAGTAACACAATAAGAAATGTGGCTTTTGGTCTTTGACTGGTTAGCCACCCCTGGTTTAGCATTTAATTGATTCAAAACATGAGCTAGCAAAAAAACGTTTTCCATCACAAGTACAAGAAAGAAGTTGACAATAAGACATTGCTGAAGCATAATGTTCTTGGAGATGAATATGCAAATATACAATCTAACATTGTAGTCGTGCAAACAAACAATTTTACAGAAAAGCATTTTATTTTGGGTAGGAAAATCAATTTTTCTCCAGCTGCCCTTATTTTTGGTTTTAGATCGATGGTAGCCCTGACTATAAACGACGTGAAAAAATGAACAACCAGATCAAAGAGCTTAACAGGCTATATGTGGTCTCCTGGCCATAGATTTCCCACGCATGGACATGATCTTAACTGATATCTTGCATCAATTTTGTAGATCATACATCTTTTCTATGAGATTATAAGATCAACTTAAAATAACTGTCACAAGAACAAGATCATGGATAACTAGAATACGCAGAATTTGGCTTAATAAGATGCGATTATCAAGCAGTCATAATAAACACACATGTGATGGTTCCTAGCTCAGCTGGATGAAAGATTTCCATAAAAGCTCTTTCACAACGTAAAGTTATACATATTAACTTGAACTTCTCTTGCTTGGTTAAAACAATAAAGTCATTGGCAACAACATACAAACTTATTTTTCATGGGATTTTTTGCTACCTGCTAAGGCAAAGTTTCAGCACTTACTCCTTAAAATGTTTGAGAAAAACACCCACCAGGTAAGGATTGGCACACCAACAAGAAAATAGTGATAAGTATGCAACAACTTCTGCAACCTAGTGAGTCTGCATTATGTTCCAATAAAACTTAGATTTAAAATCTTGAATGTCAGAAGCCAAGGACAGTCGCTTGATTTCCATACAAGTTTGGTGTTATGTATAGCTGATCTTGATCAATTTGTAATTATCAAGAAATTGAAACATTTCTCTAGATCATCATTATACAGTAAACCTCAGTTAATCCAGATCTTCTCCAACATTAGATAAACTGGTGGTACGAATAATTTATAACGTTTTTCTTTATAAAAATCTTCAGTTTTATTTGGATTTTTTCATCCAGATCTTTGCCAATACCGCATAAAATCTGCTCTTTTCACATCTCGTAATCCAGATTTTTCTGCACTTCCATGCTGTTTGTGTTCATTAGGGCACTGACTGGTCTCTAAGAAAGACTCAGCAGCTTTCAGACACAACGTAAGTCTGCTCACAATCATCAACGAACGTTTTGAATGATAACAATGGCCACAACTGCACACAACATTCGACCAATCGAAGAGACAATTATTTCATCACACACAGGCACAGTATATCACATTGAACATAATGCTCAGAGCACACTGCCGCACCAGTTTCAGTCTACTGATCAGTGTTGAGTGTGCATTTGTAGAGCATTATCTCTGAGTGTGTTGCACTCAGTAAGATGTCTGGAAGTCCCAGTATTTTTCACAGCCAAGTAACCTAAAATTATGAACTTAAGATTGTTCATAACAGCCTGGGTGTGGTGGTTACTAGTTGGATGTACCATAATGTAAATACATCAATAAATTCGTTAAGTCTGCTGTTGGATAATAAGTGTGTTCAATTCAAGTTATTTTCACTGATATCTCAGTACTTAGATGAAGTCAGGCTAGAAACAACCATCTTCGGTTAATCCAGATCCTCACCCAAAGTGGATAAAATCATCAGTCAAATGAATCCAGATCAACTGAAGTTCACTGTATTCAAGTTTTAAGCTTGCTATAATCTTTCAATTAGCACTTGGGCTTTGTTTTCTCATTTTTGCAAGGATTTAAACTTGCACATATCTGTATTCAATTAACTAGTCTCCACAATGGTGACAAACAAGTGGATTAACAAGTTTTTCTTATAAAAACAATCTGATGCCCTTGTTGCTTTTGTGGGGCTAGTTACTTATATATCAAAGTGTGTCAAGAATACGATGTGGTAAAATGCATTTCATGATTTTACATTATCACAGTTTTTATTGTGGATCAGTTGTATACTGTATGCCATCACAAATATATTCACCAACAGAAAGGAGCACTCTTTCATCAATGAAATGCTAAACCATTAAACAAATTATTGCAGATTAATCAAGTTACTTCCATATTGGAAAAAAACAACAATTTGACGATTGAAGAATAATCCAAAAACTTTAATTAACGAAGAGATGGATGGGACCTCTGATAAACATTTACTTGACAGAATGTTTCCATACCCAAAATTTTACTGCCGCTTATCTTGCATGGAGGTTGATTTGCAATGATGTCACATGTGCAATTGCACAGCTTCGCACCTTGCTTATAAAAAAGAACAGATTTGCATTACAATGCCCTAACAGATCAAACATTGATACACAGTTCAACACTGCCTGAAGCCTCAGATCAACACACAAGGATTCACAAAAACTAATATGCTTTGTCAATAGAACTTTCTTGATGAATAATGAAAACATTGAAAAGCATACAGCATTGTGAAATTGTACAAACACTGTCTTGTCGTAATTAGATTACCACATGAGAACTCTACTTTGCATCAATTCACAGCATGATAGCTTCAATAAAAGGAATGCACAATACTGCAATGTGCAAATGCATTGCTAAAAAAACAACTGAAGTCTAAGAAACTTAAATCGCCTTGCATGTTTTGTGTTTGCAGCTTATAAATGACAACTGTACATCATTTGTTCCATGATGGTAAGAGTCTTCTATACCATCTTGAAACTTTGTCATATCTTAGATATAACCACATATCTAATCCTGAAACAAGCTACCTCACTGCATATAAAACCCCTTTAAATACTGTGCACCTTATCCTGTTTCGGTAATTCATGGCAGTTCTCTTGCCTGCTGCTGAATCTATACGAGTAGTTATAACACTCTTCATTCCATACAATACCATGACAAGTGAAGATTTCATAAACTTACAAGCACACAATTTCACATTTCCACACTTTTCTTCTATAGGTTTGTGTATTGATCATGAAAAGCACTTTAATCAGTTTAAGCAACAAAGGCATGCACTTACTAGGCACTATAATAGCATTCAATGAGCTTACTTAAAAAGTTTAATGCATTAGATTGAAACACTGCAGTCGAAAAATAATGTTTATAACTACTATGTTCATTGATAAGGGGCTTTACCAAGAACATTCTGCCATGTCAAAAGTCATTTGAAAAAATACTTGTACTGGTACTGAGTTTGACACCACTACGTGGTTGATACACATGACAAGTATTCAAAAAAATTTATCATATGTGACTCATTTGCTATCAAATAAGTATTGATGAAGGAAAACAGCTGCAGCTCTAAAAGGCTTCATCAAAAACACAAGTCTGATGGTCTTAAAAAAGCATTAAATTCCTTAGCATTTGAAGATAACAAACAAAATGCTCAATGCTATTGTTCAGTCACTGAAGCTAAAAATATTTGATATTTTGATTGTATCCTATTGAGCATAAGCTAGCCCATACAAGGTCAGGGGTTCCTCTAAAACTTTTAGTACTTCATTATATATTATTTTAAGGTTGAGAGCGTTATAGATAATTAGCATGTTGGGAGCAAGTGTATGATATGCTCATTCAAATTTGGATTTGTTTTTTTTTGTCGTAACTTTTAAACCAAAAACGCTAGATGGCCAATCAAGGGCTTTAACGACCCAGATTATAGCCTAGTTCAAAAAATCGCTCTTGGCATTGGCACCCAGGGTCCAGTGACCCAGGCCAAAAGTGCGTAAACTTAAACCCATTATGACGTCACCCATAAAAAAATCCAATATTTTTTTATTTTTTAAAAATGTGAACTAGAAGACTTCCCACATCTTTAGAGGTTTTGAACAGCTCTCCATCTCAATCAGCTGGCAAGTTACGGTGGTGCAAAGTGACGTAAGAAAAGTGGCTCATCAAGGATTTGCAGGAAATCTACCAGCTCCAAAGGTGTTACACCTTAGCTGCTGGGCTGTTTCAGGTTAACACTTTTGCGTCTGGCTGGTTTTGGCGATTTTCGCAAAAAAAACCAGCAATTTTCGGTTGCCTTACCAACACCATAGCTCCTCCGCCGATTGCGCTAGTGAGCTGTTCAACGGCTCAAATGGATCGGCCAGTCTAGTAGATTACACTTGAAAAAAAATTTTGCTTGGGGGTGCGGGTTTTTTTGTGACGTCATAAGTGGAGGACTTTTAGGCTACCTTGGCCCACTTTGCCTGACCCTGGGCGCCAACCGTTTGGTGGTAGTATTTCGCTGAAGTTTCTACTGGAAACTAGCCTACAATCCGAGTCTTTTGATACTTTGGATGACCTGCTGGGGTTTCGGGTTCAAAAGTTATGATGTAAGTTAGTAAAAATATTTGACTGATTAGCTAATTAGATAATTTATTTATTTATTTTAGATCATACCTTTTGAACCAGAAACGCTAGAAAGTCGATCAAAGGCTCAAAAGACTTGAGCCTAGTTTCCAATGAAAACTTCAGCGAAACACTTTGGCCTAGTGGTTGGGCCCTAGGCCAGGCAACATGAGCCAAAATGACCCTAAAACTACTTCACTTATGACGTCAGTCACAAACAATCCGCACCCCCAACCAAAAAAATTTTTTTCGAGTGCAATCTACTAGACTGGCCGATCCATTTGAGCCGTTGAACAGCTCTCTAGCGCAATCGGCGGAGGAGCTAGGGTGTTGGTAAGGCAACCGAAAACTGCTGTTTTTTAGGCCAAAATCGAAGTACGAATATATCGTAGGCCGGCAGCCAACGAGTTAAAATCCAGCAGTTTGCAAGTGTCTTTTCCTAGGCATAACTCTGCTGCCAATTGTGCTAAGGAGATGTTCAAATCCTCAAGACTCGGCAAATCTTCAAGACTGTAATGAAACAAAAATTTTAGGGTTTTGTTTTTTTGTGAGTGATGTCATAAGTAGGTTTTTGGGCTTTTTTGGCTGCTGGTACCTGACCTGGGCTGAAACGCTAGACGGAAGTATTTCGCTGAAGTTTTGGAAACTAGGCTACAATCCAAGTCTTTTGAGACCTTGATCAACTTTCTAGCATTTCTGGTTCAAAAGTTATAGTCTAAAATATACAAAGTAATTATCTAATTATGGGATTAATTACTTTGTTTGTTTGTTTCTTTTAAAAGACTTTTTAAATCTTTTCAGGGTTTGAACAGCTTTCTAAAGCAATTGTCAGCGGAGATCTTCCCATGCAAAACACATGCAAACTGCTGGATTTTAGCTTTAGCCTACCGGAACAGAAGGTGTCAAACATTGTAATGTACATATTACATACTGTCTGAGCATTAAAGCTGGGACAAGTGATATGAATGCTCCACAGCAGGGTCTCCAAACTATGGCCCGCGGGCCAAATGCGGCCCGCAAAATCATTTCGTCCGGCCCACAAAACGATTTTGTCAATGATGAAATAATATGTAGGCTATATTACCAAAAGTTTGTTTATTAGGTAGAAATTAACTTACCCTGAAACAACCACATTACGTAAGACGTCCGACCCTTGATTTGTTCTGTAATAGCTTATGTGGCCCTTGGACAAAAATGTTTAGAGACCCTGCGCTACAGCAAAATCTGGACATGACTAAAAAGCAAGAATATAATCAATTCTGACCAAACTCTTTATTTCCTGATTCTACTTTTTTTTGATAAATTCTGGTTTGTTTGGATCTCCAAAATCTAAACTTATATTAGTGTTTCATGTTCATCTATAAACTACAATGCTACCTGTACAAAATTATTCGTTTACACTGAAACCAGCGAATGTATAAAAATGAGGCATGAAAACAACCATGTCAAACACAACACTGCCTTGACAAGAACAGAGCTACAGAAAAAAATAATTGCTGGTTTAAGCAGCGGTGTAAACAACCTTGGACAACTGCACTTCAATTAACTGAACGACACGATCAGCATATTGCTTGTTTTCATCAGCCAAGATGGTGAGATTGTTGATGTGAGGCTTTGAGTTGAATGTGAGATCTCCTAGTGACGACTTGTATTCCTCTATCACATCTTCCATTCTTCTTATTTTGTGAAGCTGACTTCAGTTAATGACATTTCATAGTCAGATTACCTGCAAATAAAAAATGGGTATGAATGTGTAATAGGAAAATTTAACACTTTGAGAGTCGCCGTACGATATATTCGTACCTAGATTTCGGCTGAAAACCAGCAGTTTTCGGTTGCCTTACCAACACCATAGCTCCTCCGCTGATTGCACTAGAGAGCTGTTCAATGGCTCAAACAGTTCGACCAGTTTTCTAGTCCGCACTAGAAAAAAATTTTTTGGTTGGGGGGGTGGATTTGCGAGTGACATCATAAGTGAATTAGTTTTGGGGCTATTTTGGTTCATGTTGTCTGGCCTAGGGCGCAACCATTAGGCCAAAGTGTTTCACTGAAGTTTTTATTGGAAACTAGGCTTGAGTCCGAGTCTTTTGAGCCTTTGATCGACTTTCTAGCGTTTCTGGATCAAAAGTTGCTATCTACAATAAACAAATTAATTAATTTATCTAATTAGACAAATATTTTTATTACTTTAGATCATAACTTTTGAACCTCAAACCCCAGCAAGTCATCCAAAGTATCAAAAGACTCGGATTGTTGCCTAGTTTCCAATAAAAACTTCAGCGAAATACTACCATCTAATGGTTTGGGCCTAGGGCCAGGTGAAGTGGGCCAAGGTAGCCTAAGTCTTGCACTTATGACGTCACTCACAAAAAATCCGCTCCCCTAACCAAAAAATTTTTTTTCGAGTGCAAGCTATGAGACTTGCTGCGTCTTTTGAGACTTTGACCGGGTCAGTAGCGTTTACAGGACCAGAGAAATTCCCACTCAAAGCCACGTGCGTTTCGGTGCTTTTTTTCTCAGAAATCCACAAAAGCAGCCAGACGCCAAAGCATTAAAGAGTTTCCTGAGCACAATAAACATTGGAGCACACATTTAATTAGTCTACAAATACCTGTGATAAAGCTTTTTGATGTCATAGCATGGAAAGAACACTTATGCACAACATATTTCTGGTGAGAGAAATAACTGATTTGTTTAAACATTTTCACAATATAGTAAAAAACATTTATAAATGTTACAACTCGGGCTTTTATACAAGGCACATATTTAGTAAGGTTTTATGCAAGATGCACATTCCAATGGTAGACTTATAAATGAAATTACAAACAAAAAAAAAAGCTGTCAAACAAAATATGCTACGACACAAATAGTTTTAACTCTTTGGCGTCCAGCTGCTTTCAGGGATTTTCGGAAAAAAAATGCCTAAACGCACATGGCTTTGCGTGGGAATTTCTCCGGTGTGGTGTGCTCTACAGACCCGGTAAAAGTCTCAAAAGACGTGGCAAGTCTTCTAGTCTGTACTCAACAAAAACTTTTGCTTGGGGGTGCGGGTTTTTTGTGACGACGTAAGTAGAGGAATTTTAGGCCACCTTGGCCCACTTTGCCTGGCCCTGGGCGCCAACCGTCAGGTGGTAATATTTTGCTGAAGTTTTTACTGGAAACTAGGCTACAATTCGAGTCTTTTGATACTTCGGATGACCTGCTGGGGTTTCGGGTTCAAAAGTTATGATGTAACTTGGTAAAAATATTTGACTAATTAGCTAATTAATTAATTTGCTTACTTTAGATCATAACTTTTGAACCAGAAACGTTAGAAAGTCGATCAAAGGCTTAGAAGACTCGGACTCGAGCCTAGTTTCCAATGAAAACTTCAGCAAAACACTTAGGCCTAGCAGCAGTTGGGCCTTAGGCCAGGCAACATGAGCCAAAATGACCCCAAAACTACTTCACTTATGACGTCAGTCACAAAAAATCTGCACCCCCAACCAAAAAATTTTTTTCAAGTGCAATCTACTAGACAGGCCGATCCGTTTGAGCCCTTGAACAGCTCCCTAGCACAATCGGCGGAGGAGCTATGGCGCTGGTAAGGCAACCGAAAAGTGCTGTTTTTTAGACTGAAATCGAATACGAATATATCGTACGCTGGTTCTCAAAGTGTTAAGAAACATTTTGTACTTTACATTGATATACAATGATAATGATCTGTGCTGCATAGATGTCATGATAATAGTTTGTTTGCGTCAGTGTTGTAAAGACGAGTATCTGGTTTGCACTGTGGAAAGACTAAAAATCCATATCATCAATTTAAATTGCTGACCTCTACAAATTGTGACTACTTCTCATAGCTTATGTCAGTTGCTTCCCAGAATGAAGGATTAAAATGGCTATTAAATTTTTCATAACCTTAAGCCCCAAGCCTAAACCTACTTAACCACTAACCATAACCACTAAACCCTAAACCCAACTCTCAACACTAAATCAATGCTAACCCTAAACCAGAGGTCAGAACATGTGGACCATGATCCAGTCTTCGTGTGTCCCACGATTATTTTCGGTAATTTTAAAATAATATAGCTTAGTTAACATTTAAATTATGGAGTGGCTACAGGTTGATTTTTCAAAATTGAGTAATACACCACGGTTGTAACTTGACAGTAACCCACAAGGACAGTGTAATAAGAAGGCTTGGCAGAGATGTACCAAGCATGAACTCTGCTAAAGCTAAATCCTAACCGTAACCCTAAAGCTAACCCCTAAACCTAAAGTTTTAAACCTTAAACCTGAACCTATCACCTAAACCTAAACCCTGAACCTAATATAGACATTATCATTCAACATTTGTGCAGTAGAAGTTAGCTTACGACTACAACTTTGACTACTATCATAATAGTACGATTACAACTTTGACTATTATCAAATGTTATTTTCATGATACCATTGCATTACCTGTATGAGGATCCTCGAAATGAAACCGTATATAGCCTAACAGCTTTGGATAACAAAATAATTGTGATTATTTATTGCATTCATTGCGATTTTATGTTACCGATCCGTAAAAATTTTTTGCGTTTTTTACTGGTAGAAATGTTGACAACCATTGCTGTAGGCTATCTCATCAGAAAATATCCTACCTTTCTTTGAACAAGGCCAGGACGGTGGGAGGACGTCAAAATGAAAAACTGTATCCAGTTCTTCTTCAAAATGTCAACGGAGATCCTCGGACGCTCTCATCACAAAAACTCCAAATGCAAAAAAGTCACTCGGCGCACAGATTTCAACGAAATCCTAACCCGTTTCCTTCACTGCAAAAAACGTTCCAGCGCATCCACGGAAGGCCCATAGCTCACCAACAGTCTGATCATGTGACAAATAGTCTCGAAAACTCAATTTCAGTCGCATATCACCATTTCCAGACCAGAGATCAGAGATGATCACGGGCCGGAGCGCCGGAGTGGACTCCGGTCGGAGTTTGCATTTTAGGCTGGAGCAGGAGCCGGAGTCAATATTTTAGGTTCGAGCCGGAACAGGAGCCGGAGTTAACATTAAGGTCTATGCGGGAGCCATTTCAAATTTTTAAGGACCTAATTTCTGTAATGATGCTTATTGTTGTCAAACAGAATGGAATTGAGACGTGTTTTCTGACCAGTATCTCCATATATCAAAAATGTGTGACACTGGGTGGGAGGACCGACAATTTAACCACGAATGATGGTTTCGAAGTTATGGCCTATGCAAAATACAGTGTGTAAGTGACAATGTTGAGAACCATTGCTGTATGCATCTCAATTGTGGTGTATGCATGTCTTTTTTTATGCTGTATGCATCTCAAATAATCATGTATGCATCTCAATTATGGTGTAATTTCAGGAAGTCATGCATGCAGAGATTGCAGGTGGCATATAATTTTGGTTGCAGAGCTCTATACAACTTGTCCTGAAGAGCGAGTGTTGGCAGCCACCAAGTTCTATGTAACATTCCTACCTTTGAAGCTCTGCTACGTAAATACAAGTACCTGTTTCTCGAAAGATGCAGAAAATCTAATAACGTATGGTTACGTGCTTTGATGCAATCAGATTGTTTGTACTCGTCACTATTCTTTGAACACTATAATCGCATTTTACTCTGTGATTGAGTGATCGAACTTTGCAGTGTCCGTTTGATCGATGGCGTGTCAAGCCACAACGCTTGCGCATTTTACCTAGACTAGACCAAGTTAGTAATTAGCGCCCTACTCCGCAGTAGTGCTGTAACAAGTGTTACGTTTTAGCTAACAATAGTGTTAAGAATGTGTCTGTAACC
>Ga0210059_1003505_pt1 | contig 25134 bp, 14 predicted proteins | sample Ectturendosymbi2_FD_188042 | JGI IMG/M metagenome (GOLD analysis project Ga0210059, IMG submission 188042) | Ecteinascidia turbinata endosymbiont from Florida, USA - Sample 2 (SPAdes) (version 2) | ecosystem: Host-associated > Tunicates > Ascidians > Unclassified | place: Key West, Florida... | reverse complement strand
AAATACTTAGCAATTACCTGGTTTCGGTTCTTGAGCAAAATGAGCTTAAAGAAAAAGTTGTTGGGTTTTGTGCCGACAACTGCAACACTAATTTTGGAGGTGTGAAAAGAAGAGGGCAAAATAATGTTTTCTTCAAAGTGAAAGAAAAGATCGAAAGAGATCTGACAGGGATCGGATGTGCAGCTCATATTGTTCACAACTGCCTCCAACATGCTGTGGATACTCTCCCTGTATGTATCGAAAGTCTTGTGAAAATCTATAAATTTTTTCACATTTACACCGTTCGAGTTACTGAGCTGAAAAATTTTTGCGAGTTTGTAGAAATTGAGTATCAGCGTATCTTGCAACATGGCAAAACAAGATTACTCTCTCTGCTACCAGCTTTGCAAAGAATACTTGAAATGTTTGAGGGATTGAAAAGTTACTTCAACTCCCAAGAAGGTTGTCCTACTCTCATTAAAAAATGCTTCGAAGAACCAACACAAGAGCTCTATTTGAAATTTGTTCATGGGCAGTTGAAATACTGTACTTGAACGAGACTATTCTAAAGTTAGAAAAGGAAAACGGTAGTGCCGTAGATGTGGCACATGTTCTGTCAGAGCTAAAGCTAAACTTACTTGAAAAGAAAGAAAACAACTTCATCCCTTCTGCAGCATTGACTCTCTTGGGTAAGCTAGCAGAAGCAGGCGAAGTAAACGTAAACTTGTTTTACAAAGTAGCAAGAGATTTTTACAATAAATGCTTATCGTATCTGGATCTTTATGATGCTTCTTATAAAGATGTGCTTCCTCATCTTTGGATCGACCTAAACAAAGCAATATCCTGGGTGCGAGTGTGTGAGTCTGCGGAAAAGGTCAACATAATGTTAAGGACGCAGGTGATCAACAGCGACTCTCTTTTCGACGAACAAGTACTAGTGAAAAGGCACATGTCTGAACGTTGTAAGGAAGAGAGCTGGCAAAATGCGTCTTTGGAACGAAAGGGGGTCGAGATGTTCAAAGAATTTGAAAAAAACGCATACGCGTTTCAAACTTTCAAAAGCTGGTAGAGTTCATATTTTGTTTACCCGGAACATCCGCACCCATTGAAAGACTTTTTTCCATCATGAAGAGCATGTGGTCTGAGAGCAGAACGTGAAAGCCGTTATCACATGTAAAATCAATACTGATTGGTCCTGCTCTGACTTTTACGAGAATGTAAAATTGAACAATGTCTTTTTGAAGAAGGTGTTATCTACAAAAAAGTATGATTGGGCGAATAAGTAAATTTATTTTATTATTCTTCCTTTTGCTGTACAGAAAAAATCTAAATTCGAATTATTTTGTATCGTTAACGTCAATTCCTTTCTATTTTTCGAACTGAAACCGATATTTAGACAGAGAATAGGCGCATGAACTCTCGATGACAACACGGTCAATGAAGACAGCCGGGATGGCTTTAAATGTAGGCCTATGTAATAATATCGGAAAATGTAAAGTAAAAAAATCACAGCTGAGGGGTCTTGGTCTTTGGAGGCGTCCCGCTTTGAAACCACAAAAATATCGTAATCCTACTAAAAGCTGAACCTAAAACTTAAAACCGAAACAACCCTTAAAGCTCAACTCTAAACGCAAACCCCAACCAGTGGTGTTCCAACCTTTTTCAAGCAGCAACTCATTTTGCAACTCAATTTAACCTATCAACCCCTTCCGAAATTTTCCAGTCAGGCATATGAAATGCAATTGTGTTTGCACAATAGAAAATCTCAATGACTAAAAAATAACGTAGGATATCACTATGCTGAACAAAAACTATAAAATTCATGCACATGGCAGCATCGGTGAAGAAGACCTCTGCCGTATACGCTACAAATAACTCCACAGCACTATAATTGATTTGAAACGAAAATAACTCCCAAGTTAGCTACCGCAATCAGATATCCAATTTCCAAACACAGCACATTCTTTGGCCACAAAGTTATTCGTGTGTTGCCGAATCCAACAGAAGTGAAATGGTCATAATCAATAATCATGATCAAAACAACTTTGAATGAAAAAGTAGGCTATCATTTTGCCAGGTAACAGTAGCGCAGTCAGAATGAGAACGAAGAGGCTATGGCCTCCTACAAAATAAAGTTTGTCAGATTTTTGCTGAAGCTTTGTATCAATTTTCAGCTGTTAGAAAAATAAACGGGAGTAACACTAACAATTGGACGCAAAACGTCAATGACTGACGACGTCATTGACTAGCCCCTCCAGAACAAAATTATTGACTGCGCTACTGCCAGGTAATCCCATTGTTTTGGGTACGGCAAAAAGTGGTTCCATGTACGAAATAAAAAATAAAGAAGTAATTTATGAACATATTTACCAGGAGCTCTCGCGACACACAGAAAACAGGCAAACAACCCCTAGGTTGAAAACCACTGCCCTAAACCCTAAACATCTAAATAAGTAAGCTACACAAAAACAACGCAAACGGTGAGAGCAGAATCAACGAACACTGGCACAGCAGGTATAGACACTAACCACGCAACTATGTTCACGTTGCTACTAGAACTCAACGTTATATATTCACACACATGGATACAGTTCGAATTGCAAAATTGTCTCAGCAGAGCTTTTGCCATTCATGACAAAATACACTCCCATTTAGCAAATCTGTAAAATCAGATCACAACTAAAATTTTTGATGTGTTCAGAGTAATCACATAAATACAAGAAAAAATTTGTCAGTCCGATCCAGTCCTGATCCACCAATTTTCAAAAAAATTGCAGTCCGATCCAGTCCTGATCCGGCCAAATTTGGCTTCAGTCCCAGAGATGAGCACGGATCAGGAATGGATCGGACTGGATCAGGACTGAAGCCAATTTTTGCCGGACAGGACTGGATCGGACTGGATCAGGACTGAAGCCAATTTTTGCCGGACAGGACTGGATCGGACTGCATTTTTTTTTCAAAATTGGCGGATCAGGACTGGATCGGACTGAGAAAATTTTTGTTGTTTTAATGTGATTATTCTGAAAATATCACAAATTTTGGTTGTGATCCGATTTCACATGTTTGCTAAATGGTAGTGTATATTTTGCCATCAAATGCAAAATCTCTGCTGGGACTATTTTGCAATTCGAACTGTATCCACCGTTGTTCACACATAACGTTGAGTTTTAGTAGCAACGTGAATATAGTTGAGTGGTTCGTGTCTATGACTGCTGTGCGATTGTTCGTTGGTTTTGCTCTCACCATTTCCTTTCACTTACCGTGTAGAGGTTACACCTTTGATAGGAGTGCTTTTAATGTAGGCTACTTTTTCAAAAAGTTTAGGGTTTATGTTTAGGGTGTATGTTTCAGTGTCGGTTTAGGGTTTACCTTTAGGTTTTAAGTTCAACTTTTAGTTTCAGGTTATGGGTTTGTTTGAATTTTTGGTTTAGGTTTTTGGTTTAGGTTTAAATGTTGGTTTTAGGTTTGGCAGTGTCTATTTTGCCGCCAGGATGGCAGCAGCAAAAGGATTGGTAGAAAGGAAGTAATTGTAACTAAAAGATAAACCTACAACCTAACCTTAACCCTAACCGTAGCCCTAAGATAACCCTAACCCTAACCTATCCCTAAGGTAACCTGAAGCTAAGCTAACCTAACCTATCCCTAACATAATGCTAAGCTAACCTAATGCTAAGCTAAGCTAACCCTAACCTAACACTGAGCTGACGCTATCCTAACCCTAATTCTAACCTAACAACACTAACCCCAAACGTGACACCTAAGCGGAGCCTGGAAAAATGCAAATAAAAAAAAAAAACGAAATTCAACAAGGTGAGAGTCAATCCACAAACCATTCGCATAGCAGCCGTAACATCTAACCATTACACCTTGAGCAGGACAGCGTTTTCCTGACAAAGTGACCTTTCTTTGTATTGCACCATGCCACGAGACCAAATCATCGACTGCCGGCACAATAGCACCAGCTGATCTGTTGCCGCCAGAATATCGCCGGTAAAATAGACACTTCCTTAAGGTTTAGGGTTTTAGGTCATGTAAAAAGAACCTTACGCTAATCCAAGTGTATTGTCATTGTCACTTGACCAATCCAAGCAATTGGACTCTACTAACGGCAAAATAACTCCAGCAGTGCTTTTGCCTCTGATGCTTAATAGACACTTTCTTGTTAAATTTTGGAAATGCCGAAAGGCTGTGCTGTCTATTTTGCCTCATGAGACAAAGGCACTGCTGGACGTATTTTGCCTTCAACCAATCATAATTGGTGAAAGGCAAAATAACTCAAGTAGTTCTCTTGCCTCATGAGGCAAAATAAAAATACATGATTTTACATTGGCAGATCAGGACTGGATCGGACTGATGATTTTCAAAAATTCTGCGGATCAGGACTGGATCGGATTCAATTTTATCGGATCAGGACTGGTCTCGGACTGAAAAATTTCACAGTCTGCTCATCTCTGTTCAGTCCTGATCCAGTCCGATCCAGTCCTGATCCGTGGTCATCTCTGGTCTCTACAATGTCACTGTCGTCCTGTCCATTTCTCTGATATTCCTGTATTCTGCCTGCAATAGCCTACCATAGTAATTCAGACAACAACCCCACCTACGCCAGTTACACGATTAAATTGCCAAAAGAAATGCTCATACAGATCACGTTCATGACAACGAAAGATGCTAAGTAGGCTAAGACTAAACAAATAAAGAGGGAAAACGGATGGACGATAAGTGTTGTTAAGGCACAAGTAATAATAATTGTTACCTTGTATGAACGTCGCTGAAGGAACTGTCCTGACAAGATTCACTGCTGGAGTCATTTTAATTTGAAAAGTTCTGCGTTAATTCTTTTTGCACTTACTGCAAATTATTTGTTTTTAAAATACCGGCTTCAGGCACTGGTTTTCAAAATACCGGCCAGGCCGGTGAAATACCGGCCATCTGGCAACCCTAATTGTATGTTAAAATCTGCCATGAAGTAAAACTGCAAGCCTTTGTCAAAATTCAGATGACCCGCAACCAACGAAAAACTTTCCAAAACAGAAGGATCTTTCGAGAATTGAACAACGCACGTTGGTAGAACTGCCATTAAAGTTAATACGAAAGACACTCGTCTTGACCTGTTCATTGCGAGTTGAATCACTACACACTTTGTTTGCAATAGCTGTAGGTCTACTGCAGTCTTAAATGGAACCAGTAATGACCAAGATCCATCAATAAAGAGCGGGACATGGTGGAAGCGCAAATATAACCCCTAGCATGAGAACTGAGAACGTTTGATAAAGTTTGATAATGAGAGGAAATTCATCGTTCGTTCAAACAAGATAATTGTTTGCTGATGTTGCAGAGCAACAATGCTTTGCCATGCTGTTACAACGATATTTATATGGTGTTTCTACAATTCTCGTGCGCAAGCAAGGAGTATCTGGCAAAAATGTACAACCTGCACAAACACCACGGTGCGGGGACCCCAGAGGTGTGGGGCCCATGGGCGCAATTTGGTGGGGGAAACGGGGGACGTGTTCCCCCCACTTCTTCAGACGCGGAGGACATAATATGCCATGTCCCCCCACACTTTTTTCTCTTTAGGTTTTGTATTTGGTGGGGTTTAAAAAATATAAGTGATGTTTGTCACAGTTTGTGTGATGAGCTTTTCGTGTTAGATGGTAGGCCACACATAGCCATGTTGATGATGAAACAGAAGTTTGGTGTGGTATAACTGATTCTGTTAGTTTATAAATTTTAGCTTCGATAAAATAATTTTTAGAATTCTTCAAGTTTCTAGAGACGGTGAAAGATGTTTTACTGCTTCAGTCCGACACTTCATCCCGTGTTGTATACTGTTAGAAAGGTTATTTCCTTGTAACAGTGAGAGTTTTACAGCTGCACATGTGTGAGAGCACAGTAGAGCCATGATTTGTTTCGTTCAGAAATGTAACTGGCTTTGCTGCAACGTTGGCTTTCACGTATTCAGAAACAGACAACGTATAATTTAATGATGCTAGTGCAGGGTGGTCCAAGACTGCAAGGATGAAGGGCCGCTTTACGGTTTGAGGAAAAATTTGCGGGCCACAAAAAGAGGAACTCCATTGTAGTTAAAAGACTCGTTTGCTGTTCTACTGTAGTAGACCTAATTTTTGCTGCGCGCCTAACGTAATTTTCGATTCTGGGGTAATTTTTAAGTTTTCTGTTTGTTTGAGACTCAGAATAGATATTTTCTGCTGGAAGAAAGATACACAACACATCAACCAATTAACAATACAGTTTTTTTCTTGGTTTTGGTTATAAAATAAATGTCCGATTTTTTTTGGTTTTTGGTTATGAAATCAATGAAGTCGATGTCCGTTTTAATTTCCGTAGTCTGTAGACGCAAGCAGGCATGCAAGTTTCATTAGCCGTTCTGTTTCGTGTCGCTTTCCAATCGCTTTATAATTGAGAAAGCCCTTTCGCAAAATACAAACATGGGGAGCACATCTTCAATGCAAAGTCTCTTAAGCGAGGGCAATTGCCCAGTTGCCCCACGCTGGTTGCGGGCCTGGTTACCCTTCAAATTTTTCAAAATTGCTTCCCTAGAAGTTTCGTGGTATTTCCCGTATGTTTTTCGTGTTTGGTGCTGTAATGCCGCTTTAAATAAATAAAAATTCTTTCGGAACGGATATTAGTTGCAACCTCACAAGACACTGTGGTTTGCCATTGTTATTCACGAAGGAATACCTTTTCTCCCAGTTAGAATTGAACTTTCTGTTTTCCTCTGACACTTCTCTTTTGACACTAGTGTTTTGTTAAATTGCTATACTTGACTAAATACTACTTCATTGCTTTCACAATGCACATCTAATCTAACTCAAATTAATTACAGACTCTATGTTTCCAACAAAGATAAAAGATACGCATGCTTTGCGGTCATAGAGTATTGCAGCGTTAGCCTAGCCTAGAGGTTAGCTATTGTAACGTCATAACGCAAAAAGACTTTGTTACCCCCTTATAGTTACATCCTGACCTGCACTTCAATGATGTGTAACTTGCAAGGGCTGTGTGGCTAATACAATGTATTTACACGGTATGACTTTGTGTAATATCAGGCATACAGAAAACGTTAGCGGGCCGCACAAAAACTGTCCGCTGGACGCATGCGGCCCGTGTGCCACTGTTTGGACCACACTGTGCTAGTGTAGGCTATATAATGTTAGAAAGTTAGATTTTCAGGCAAATCTTTGCGAAGCTCTTGCCGAAGACAAAAAGCAGCACTACTGGGGAGACTTAGTTTTGGGATGGGGAGTTTAGCAAAAGACTGTTTTCAACCATTAGTGAACAGAATTTCAATCAAAACGTTGGAGAAGTAGCGTACAGTATTTACTTAGCTGTATATTGACCTATAGCTCAAAACGTAGAGACTTGACTCGGAAATAAGGATGAAATATACATTTTTCCTAAGTTCTTGTAATGTCTCGACAATGATGACCAACAAATCCAAAAGATATTTTTTCCTTGACCCCTTACACTTTGTGCTTGTGCTGAATGCGTTGGTTCGTTAGTCATCTGATTTACTTGAGATTAACCAAACCCACAATGCAGCAATGATTTCATCCAAGTGCGAAACATTTGCTTTACAGATACATCACACCTAGTTTTGTTGCACATACTTTTCGTGTTAAAGGTGAAACTTGGTACTTTTTTGCCAATTCACTGTTGTGCATTTTGATTTAACCTCAAATGTATTTTTGTGTCGTTATGCAGGCAGAACTCTTAGAACGAAACTTTTGACATGGTGCAGAGTATTAAGTCTGGCCAGGCTTTTCGATTCGGGTCGGGGTGGGCTCGGGCGTAAGTTCTTTAAAATATTTCGGGTCAATTTTGGGCCCGCATACAAAACTTTTTTGTAACATCAAGAGTAACGACTTTTTTCATTCGTGACATAGATTTGTTGTGCTCACCGCGGTAACTTCTGTGAGCGAAGTGTTTGTGATTTTTCTTAGACTAGTTGTGTTTGCATACACAGTTGTGTTTTTATTCTTTGCTGGGATTAGTCTCACACTGTTTTTGAGAAGGCGACAACGGTGAGGAAATTAGCACGCGATGGCGTTGCGTCGAAAAGATCAATCACTCACGCGATTCTTGGCTTGTTTTAAGAAGCCTACAACACAAACCGGCTTTTCATATCTATAGAGCTATCCTAGAAAGTTTCTTTTATGCCTATGGCGCCATCGTAAATAATTTCGTGATAGTTTCTTTTTTCTTGAGAAACATTATATTCCACACTCCGCAGTATTATCGTTGACTAACATGCTACGTTTGTGGCTGATTATGCCAATGCTTTGGTCACGGTGGTTGTTATTTTCGGTGTGATAAACCGTGTACCTGCTACTACACTTTCACACAACGTTTTTTGTTACTCCGCAGTTGCGCATATCTTAACTCCCTCGGCAAATTTGGCTTTCAGGCCTAAATCAGGCTTCAAATATAAATGTCGAGCTCGGACTGGTTTCAGGCTTCAAAATGAGGCCCTTTTACAACCCTGTGTAGGTATATATGCATGGGCCAACAAGGGGAGTTGAAAGGATACATCCTCCACCAACCAACAGTAAAAATAGATCGAAATCATTTTGTGAAGTAGGCTACGCTAATTTTATGCCAAATGTTTTTGCTGCTGGTAAGAAGGTATCAATGGAGATTTTGGTAGGGGTGGGGATGCATGCACAATGCCCAGTAGCATTAAAAAGATTTGTAGCTTTTTCAAAAAACGGAAATGTGCAAGAAAAAATATCGTCTTTGTAACGTAAATCAACTTGAACAAGACATCAAATCGCGCTGTAACCCACACTTCTTATAAAATGCATGAAAACTGAAGTGTTCTACTTTAAGAATGATATGCACTTACGACCAATGCGATTCAGGATTTTGTGCACTCCAACTGACAGCTCTGATAAAACCCAATTGATGTGTTCTACTATAGTGCTGTGCTTGTTTACATCCAAATACGATATTAATGGAAGCAGGCTTAACTACATTACCGTGTACAACAACAAATTTAAGTATATTAGTATGTAAATCATCTGCAAGGAAAAAGCGTGATTAGTATTGCCCTCAAAACACCTCTAGAAATAAAATTGGGAAACTGTATATATGAAACATGACTTCTGCATCGACCCGATCGCTATATTGGTTTCACACCAAGCTGTCCCCCCACATTTTACAACAAAATTGCGCCCATGGTGGGTCCCAATGCAGCTGCATCGTTTGCATAGGCTTAAGGCCGGCCCTGGACATAGATTTACCTGACGATAAACGATACATCAGAAGTTTTATCTGACAATTAACACAGTGAACATTGGGTGCTATCCAAATGATTAAATTTGAACGTTTCAAAAGATTTTTGAATGGCTTAATTTCGTTATTTAAAAAAAAGAAATTGCCTTACTGTACTAGGTTTGTGTAATTTTGATAAAAATGCATGCAGAATTTTTATCCGATTAAAATAGAATTACTTAAGGAAGGAAATAAAAAGGCTAGGTTATCTTATAAACTTTAAAGGATTCGATTGCAGTCATTGTTTGAATTTAACCTACAAGGATATTTCATGTTTTAATTGCTTGTCGACTAGCCTACGCATCAATTCGAAACTGTTTTCCGTATACCGTAGATTTTGAAGTTATATTTCGCTGAAAAGGTAGTATGAGCACTCGCCAAAACTTGTTTAACAAAGACATTCATCCACACTCTCCAGTCAAACATTCCAGAGAAGTCAACACGTTTTTTAACCACAGTTTTTCAAATTCCTCTGCCAGTGCGAGTCACAACAGGAGCTTGAAATGTTTTGCTTCCTGGGAATTAAAAGACCTTTCCTAGAGTTGTTTGCAATGAAGCAGAACGTTGAAAACAAGCCTGGCTGCTGCTGCATGCGGTTACACTGACATGCTTGGAAATCCGCGATAAATTGTTCCGTGTTAGCGGAAGCAAAAGTGAAGACATGGAATAAGCGTGGTAACTCTGAGAAAGGATTGCTACATTTCATCTAGGCAAAGCAGACACTCCCACACTCCCTTTATGTAACAATATGCAGCCTGTAGTCTAACTCAGTAGGCTACAGACTGTAGGCTACAGACTCAGACGGCACGGACGTAGTAGTAGCAACGGCCAGTGCAGTTGTCTGTTGTGCCACTCCTTCCTAGACTGTTTTTCCACTAGATCTAGTGTTTTTGCATTTCATCTAGTGTTTTTTTACGGCTATCTAGTGTTTTTTTATGAGTGAGCTGAATGTAATTATTTACACAAATTTGTGTAATTGTAACTATAAATTGCAACCAGGGTTGATTGATTTAAAATTAAATGATTTGATTTAAATCATGATTTAGATTTAAATCAAGCAATAAAAATCAAAAAAATCATGTCGGTTTAGAGGTTTGTGTGATGTCTATGACACAATTAATTAGTATTCTAATGGGTTTTCACATAGCCTACTGTATTCTATAGCAGGGGTTCCTAACCTTTCTCTAAACAAGTACCCTTGCCCCTTTAGCATTAAGATAGATGATCATGCCATGTACCCCTAAAATTACCTATGACAAAAAACATGAATAAAATACTAAAAATCAACTGAATTTTTAATAGAACTTTTAGAATCTTGAAACTATTGCCTAAAGGTAAACTCCGTTTTTATGTCTCAAATTTAATTTGTTGCAAATCAGTGTTAGTGTACCTGCAGATAAGCAAACGTACCCCTGGGGGTACATGTATCCCAGGTTGGGAACCTCTGCTATGCAGTAAGTATAGACGACCAAAAGTTCTTATGACGGCACAAGTTGAAACCACTTGAAGTTTTATCAATCATACTCATAGCAACTGTGAGGTCACAGATTATATGTCATTTAACTGCAAAAATGACATGTGGACTGAAATCACTAACCTTTGCAGATTCAGAAGTCATAACTGTTAGAATGACATAAGTTTGAAAGTGTAGATTGGGATAAAGTGAAATTGCATTTAAATTCCATCAAATATGAAGTCTGTTCACTGTAAACATAATTATAGGACATATTTTTGATTAATGAAACAGATATATGATTATTATAGGTCTTCAACATTTTATGCATGTGTGCCATGAGTGTCAATAAAATTACTAAACTGGCAGATTCAGTATTAACATTTCAATAAATATTTTATTTTGTACACCAGTACAGTGTTGTGAACTGGCATTAATAAGGGAGTTTGCACAAGTGCAAAAAAGTTTGAATGAAAGTTCAGCTATTTCTAGTCAGGGTTGATTGATTCAACTCATTTCATTTAAATCAGTGATAAAATCAACAAAACAAGCAAAAACTCATATGCAGTTTTGAAGCTTTGTGTGATTTGTATTAACATTTAATTGGTATTTTAATCAGTTTCACTTATTATTAAAGAAGGCAGAGACTTCTTATGACAACACAAGATATGAAAGCGATTAAAATATTTATCAATCATAGCAACTGTTGCTGTACTAGAAAAAACACAGCACAACAAAGTTATATTAAAACAAACTGTTTAAAATAAAAAATTGCTGCTTGTTTGCTGGCCACCCTCTACATCAGCGGTTCTCAAACTTTAAAAAAAAAATTACGCAATGGTCCCCTAGCAATTTTTTAAATGGCTCACGGTCCCTTAAAAAATCAACACAAATAAACATGAAACAAAACGTTGGTAGTAATCCAGGGTTAAATTTTAACTCGGACTAAGATTCGGAAAACTTGTTGGTACTTTTGAAACTTTGATTCTGACTTGTGACTTACTCAAATATCTTTAATCCTTGACTTCCGAATTTTTTGAACTCTGACTCCAATTTCTGAAAAACTTTGGAGAACTTATCTCTTAATCTGCATCCTATATAATATGCCTACTTTTGCAAGCGTGACTGTTTGGTTCCACAATAGAATTAGGCTACCATAGCTTCAAATAGTGTTTGTTAAGTTTGGAAAAATAAGTTGCCCGAATATTTTATTTTATAATGAAATTTTTTCTTCAGGAGCATCCTGTTGATTTTTTTGGAAGGTGCTTCGCGGCCCCCAGAAAATTGTCTGGCGGATTCCAAAAGGACTGTGGACCCCAGTTTCAGAACCACTGCTCTACACATAAATAAAAAAAATATGATTTAAAAAAAATATGATTTTTTTGATAAAAAAAAATCATGATTTTATCAACCCTAATTCAGTAATTGACTGCGACGTTTTGATTATGTGCAATTATAATTTGCAAAAAAATTCTACCTAATTACATCTCAAATTACACAAGAGCTTATAATCTGTTTTGAGTTAAACCTTTACGAAATCACTGTGGTCATCTATTAAAAGTTTCACTGACCTATACAAACAAACACAAACATTGCTGCTATCTCACGTTTTCTTTGTCTCTGCTTTGCAGTGAACTGCGCAATGTCTTTGTTAACATTGCAATGTATTTTCTGGCCATTTTCATTTTGTGTAAGTTTGCCTTTTGCTTTTACTGCTAACTTGCATTGAATTACTTCAGAAAACTAATCAATAGTTTGTAATCTAGTGTTATTTATCATGAAATCTAGTACTTTTCTACAACAACAGAGTGGCAACACTGGCAATGACATAAATGTCATTTTAAATAGTCGAACCAATATACGATTTAATTTGAAGAAATGCTATATATAGCCTACTTAAGACAATACAGTAAGTAGGATGAGAAACATGGTTTGTTAACAAGAATACTGTAATTTCTAGTTCTCTTTACCAAGTTAGTTTGCAAGTTTACCAACCTTTTAAATTAAGGTTGTCATTTGATTATGTAGCTAGTGTTTTCTGTTCGAAAAAGGAAAGTTTATTGTGCGGGAAGCAATGATGATTATAACAGATGTACGTATTTGCGAGATTGAACGGAAACGTACAGGGTGACACAACAAAAAACGGTCATCACCAAAAATCAAATAACTTCCAAAATTTCATTTAGATTGACACAAAACTTCAGCTACATTAGGTCAAGCCTGTGTAGCAGACATCTCCAAAGTTTAGAGTCTGTACTACAAAAACTCTTTGTTTCACTGGTGCTCAAAAAATGAGCTCCTTGGCGCTGCAGGCACATTTGGATCCTGTGGGCAAAGTTCTCGATGACCCTCCCGCATTCCTCCCTTGGGATCGCTCTTATTACTGCTGTGATTGCTGCCTTCAGGTCAGGGATAGGCTGGGGGTTGTTGCCATACACCCTGCCCTTGAGGTATCCCCACAGATAAAAATCTGGGGGTTCAAGTCCGCTGACTGCGGCGACCACTGCGGGTCACACCTGCGGCTGATCAGTTGGTCAGGGAAACGTTGCTGTAGCCATGCCAATGATTCGTTTGAGGAGTGGGGGTGGCAACATCCTGCTGGAACCACTGGAGGACCCTGACGACCCCTTTCCGTCGACCAAGCGCTGTCCAGAACTTGCTAAGCACCTGGGCATATCGTTAGATGTTGATTGTCACAGGCTGCTCATTGTTGTCCTCGAAGCAGAATGGTTCAATGATGCCATGTTTGGAGATTGACAACCCAGGCAGTGCACTTCACCGAGTGTAATGGCCTTTGCAGACAGTGCTCAGGGGGTGTGCTACCCCAGAAGATGTTGTTCTTAGAGTTCATGTGACCTGACAACAGAAAATGTGCCTCGTCCAAAAACCAGACATTGTCAAGAAAGTCTGGCACAGCTGCGTGGATAGACTTCTCCCGAAAATATGCCTCAACTATTAATATCTTTTGCTCAGTAGTCCATGGCATCTCGAAGGTGAAATTTGGTAGACTCTTAGAACATTAATTCTAATTGGTAAATCTGAAAAATAAAAAGAATTGATCAAATATTTCAAAAGTTATTCAAGTTTAGAGGTGATGACCGTTTTTTTTGTGTCACCCTGTATTACAGAACAGAGGTTCAAGCGTAACTTTGAGGGCAGTGCCAGTGCGTTATTTTAACAAACTTAGTCTAAGCTGTTATGAAAAGAATTATGTTTATTAATTGACAGATACAGTATGATCATGTTGGCAGAAGATCAACTTGCTAGGTTTATTTGTTTGTGCAGCTTTTGTTAGATTGCAAAAGCATTCTATACTAGAATGTCAACTTTGAAAATAGTTTCATTGCATTGGCATGAATTATTGTCACTGCTTATCAAATTGTAACTGTTTTGCTTTTAACATTGCTAATGCCATTGATTGTTGGGTACATGATTATGTGAATTGCTTTTTCTTTGCATGTTGCTGCACTGCTCCATGCATTTTTATGTTTACGACTGAATGTTCAAATTCCTTGGTTGCCCTATGCATGTTCTTGTACTAGAAAAAGAAGAATGATTCATTGGTAAGTGTTCTTTTCATCATGACAAACAGTTTAGAAAAGGAACTTGCAGCTGCTTACACTTAAATAAACTATTTGGCGGCTTTGCCAGTTAACAAGATTTGATGCAACACACCAACGAAATTCGAGCTAAAATCTTTGATGAGATACGCTTAGAATGTCGAACTCAAGATCACAAAATGTTTGAAGAATTTAGAAATGATCTCTTTAGCCTTATAGCATGCGCCATGGATGATAAGTATGGAAAGCCAGCTGTACCAAAAATATTGTAGCTTACTGGTATAGGTAAGCATGTTTGCCTTAATGATGTAGCAGTGGATCTAATATATACTCTAACAGTCCCAATGTCAACTAGTGGTCATGAAAAATGCTTTTTCGCAGGCATTGGGACTGTTTACAACACTGATGGTAAAGCTTGTCCATGCATGTCACTTGTTCTGCATTTCCTTCCAGTTCATCTTTCACTTTGGCACCAATTCTGTTGACAATGCCATATGACCACAGTAAACACACCCTAGACTACATTCTTGTCACCCTGATTTGGAAAAAGTGGAGGTGGTCTGCACAATCTAAGCTTCAACCAAGTACATGCTACCTTGACCCTTTGTTTTGTTAGCGCAGGTCGACAAACATGTAGGCCGCCTTAACTTTGTTTGCAATATGTTAAGGCCATTCTTAATGTCAACATCAAATATTCTCATTTTAAATTGAGTGATGCTGAGCTTAGCTTATTTACTTGGATCAAATCCAGTTTTGTATTTTGTTTTTTACTTTTTAATCTTATGAAATTGAAATTTCAAGTGTGTTAGACAAAATGCTTGTGCTGTGGATCCAGACCTCTGAAGCATTATAACACTAGTAGGCTTTAGTTCCTTAAGTTTAAAAGTAGCTGCAGTTTCTCAGATGAAAGTAGCATACTTACTGGCCTTTAAGTTTAACTTAACGAGTCGCGGCTTGAAGACATTACCTAATAAGCTGGCTGATGAAAACTGATGATCATGACAAATATCAGTGGCGATGTAAATTAACACAGTACATCATTCAAAGCTCCCAAAAGGAGTGACTGTTTATGACTCAAAGCCATGCACTCTTCGAATCACTCGATGAAATTGATTCAGTTTAAATTGAAGTTTCTGATGATAAGAGGTTGAATTATGGTTTGTGAGTTGCCTCTGCGGAGTTGAAGTTGAACGGATTTATTGCTAAGCATGATCTAGCATTTTCTGTTGCAAATTAATTTATTGATCTTGCAAAATCCATCAATGTACTTCCAAATACTTTTTATAAAAGGGTTTGCGGTCAAAATAATTTTTAGCTCTGTGAATGCTGCTTATAAAACAATGTAGCAAATTGGATGCTGACAGCTTGAAGGGGCAATTAATAGCCAAAGGGATGGTTTCATGAAGCAGTGGTGGATGTGCAATATAGGAACCATGTTATAAAGAAAGTTTTAATAACAGTCCTGTGTCTTTTTGATGTTTATGTCTAACATTTGATGTTGAAGCCTGAAATATTTGATGTTGAAACGATTGAGCCCATTGGCATCGCTGGATACATATAGGCCAGTGGTTCTTAACCTTTTCGACATATCTTACCCTTTTATCAGTAAGATACGAACAAGATAACCAGATTTACCTCCATTAAACTCAGTGGTGCTCATTTACTGAAAGCACAAAATTAACAATCTGCTACAGTTTAGAATGATTTATGTATAATAATTTACGCTGATTGCAATTTATGGTTCAGTCAATTTACCCCCTTGGAAGATGAAATTTACCCCAGGTTAAGAACCACTGGTATGGGCCATCAACTTTTGAGATGCTCTATCTCATGACGTGGCAGTGATGTCATCACCAAAATTGGTGTGCGACCTTCTCTCACCATCATCTTCAATCAGCGACACCATCACCCAGGAAGATGGGGAGAGTGAATTGTACACTAGACTTAATTGGCTTAATTTTTGTCGGTCATTAAAAAAAACAATTCGGTCTATGACTGAAAACTGAACAAAGAAACCTTAGGGTGCAAAGTCTATTGTTAAAATTTTATATTATAATGTAGTTTTCACTAGTTCAGCTTCTGCAAAAGCAAAACTTCCATGCATAAAATGATAAAAAGCCTTAATGTTCTGAAACCTGTTTTTTTTTGCTGAGGCATTTTGATAAGTTTTTCTAGAGACAGTTTATGGTCTCTGAGACATTTCGGTCATTTGTCTCATGATTGTATTAAAACTTGCTGTAACAGTGTTCATTAACTCAAATTTTCAGACATTCTGAATGAAATGACTTAATATTCTTTGGCCATTTCAAAAACATTTTGGTCTGTGACCAAAAAATGACCCAGTTTAAAAGTACTATGCCTACAGCCTACATGTTTGATGGAATTTAGATGCAACATTAAATTTATGCTAGTCTACACTTCCAGACTTGTGGCATTCTAATAGTTATGACTTCTAAGTCTGCAAGAGTTAGTGATTTCGGCCCACATGTCATTTTTACAGTGAGTTGACACATAATCTGTGACCTCATAGAAGCTATGATTGATGAAACTTTAATTGCTTTTAACTTGTATTGTCATAAAGAGTCTCTGCCTTCTATAAATCACATGATTTAAATGAATCAACCCTGGATGAGAGTACTTCGATATGCTGCTAAATGCTGGGAAAGCATGAAATAATGTATCAGAAACATTTCTGTAATTATATTTAGGCATGTTGATAAAGTTTAATTGCTCAATGCCAGTGTTAGCTGCTTTTGTTGTCTCAAAAAACGTGAAACGTTTGCGAAAAAGTAGTTCTGGTTGGCCCAGGCCTTTTTTAGTGGTATGTAGCCTAACGTGTTTTGGAAATGATTTGCTATGTTGGCAATTGATTATTGTAAAGGCAACAAAATGTTTGCCAGGTTTACTGTTTTAAGGCAAATTCTGGAAAATGCCTAGTAGCAGTATCTGCCTTAACTGGGTTTTGAATTTCCTGCCAAAACCGTGGGAGAACAATGGACATTGTGGCAAGGAAGCTACCCGGTATCGAAAGTGTTAATAAAAATACTTACCAATGTTGAACTAATAAAATATAGCTTATGAAAATACAAATATGCACCATGCCATAGTTTTTAATTGTATCTGGTACATAAGCATCTGATATGTTAGGTATGCCAGGAAATATCTGTGACAAAATGCAGTCACAGAGAATCCACAGAAAAACTGTTCGTCTTTCCAGTTCAGATGGACCAAAGCGCCATTTTGCTACTCGAAACATGTTAAAATGGCGAAGAGGCTAAAAATAATCTAAAAGTTTAAGATCAAAGGAGACAAATTAAAAAAACTGCCAAACAGTGTTTTTTGCCACATGGTAGAAGTACAATCAAAACAAACACATTTCAAATACTAATTTAGTTTAATTTTCAACTCAATCAATGTGAAATTTGTTCTTGTTTTTCATTGGAGAGTACATGGATAGCAGTAAGGTTTGTGACAGTGCACAACGCAGATCATCCTCCACATCAAGTCTATTTGTTTGTTTACTCTTGATTTGGACCAGAGTCAAAAATTCTGACATGCTCAAATAAGTAGACACAAAAGGGATGACAATGCGAAAAGCTCCTTCTGTTGTTTCAGGGTAGAAGTTTTTCATTCCAATCCAGAATTGCAGAAGAAACTTTTTTCATATTCTTGCCTTGCTGAAGGATCATTAATCAGCTAAGAATTTGTCCTGACATTCATCTGGAAGCTTTTCAAGAGGAAATTTAAATGGATTTCTCAAAAATCCAAGTCTTTATTACTTGTCTTTGGAAAGTATCTCTCAAATTCGTTTTGAAGTGCTGACAAATGTTTTGAAATATCTTTCCTGATTTTCTCTGGCATTTTGTTCCCTCTGCTATCAAGAATCACATCCAGTTTTTCAAACATTGTACAGTTTTCGATTTTGCTCTTCCAGTTTTGCGATTTAGCTTTGAAAGCCTTTAGTGCATCAACAAATTTAATGACATTGCTGTTTCTGCCTTGTATCTCTAGGTTGAGTTTGTTCTGTTCAAATATGTCGCATAAATAGGACAGATAAGTTGTCCATTGTTCATCATGTAGCCAAAAGTAATACTCCATCTTGTTTTGGAGTTTGCAAAATGCATGTAACACATTTGCTGCTGGTCTAAGGGGCAGCGAATATATCGTATTTAGAAATTGGGAAAAAAACAGGGATATTTCATTTGACTTGATAGCTCTGGATAGCTCCTCAGCCGATGGTGCTAGAGAGCTGTTCAAACCGTTAAAAGACTCAGCATGTCTTCGAGTCTGTAATGAAAAAAAAATTTTTGGTTTTGTTTTTTTTTGTGAGTGACGTCATAAGTAAAGTAGGTTTTTTGGCCATTGTTGGCTGCTAGTACCTTACCTGGGCCCAACCACTAGATAAGAGTATTTCGCTCAAGTTTCAATGGAAACTAGGCTAGAATCCGAGTCTTTTGAGATCTTGATGGACTTTCTACCGTTTCTGATTCCAAAGTTATTGCCTAAAATAAACAAAATAAATAATTATCTAATTATGGGATTAATTATTAATTTTGTTGTTTTTAGGTCATAAGTTTTGAACATGAAACCCCAGCAAGTCATCCAAAGTATCAAAAGACTCGGATTTTTGCCTAGTTTCCAACAAAAACTTGAGCGAAATATTACCGTATGGCAGTTTGGGCCAAGGGCCAGATGAAGTGAGCCAAAAAGGTCTGAAACAACTCCACTTATGACATCACTCACAAGAAAATCCAAAACCCAAAACAAAAATTTTTTTTTCATTGCAGACCGAAGACTTGCCAAATCTTTTGAGTGTTTAAACAGTTCTTCAGTGCAATTGTTGGCGATGATATTCTTGCGCAAAAACATGTGCAAACTGCTGGATTTTAGCCTTAGCCTACCAGAACGGAAGGTGTTGAGTTGAGTTGATGTTATTTGGCGATAATTAATATTCAGCTAGAAAAAACACAAATTAGTGCAAGGACGCCAGGGCATTGAAGGAACCGGAAGGTTGTTGAGTCGATGCCCCTCAACAGTTAAACTAGTTTTGTTGCTATCCAGTTTCAACTCGTGGTGTTGCATATATGTGGGAAGGAGCTGCAAGATGATCAACACAGTTGCGCAGGGGGTGCTGGGTCGCAACCGGTCTCTCTTGGTGGATGGGTTGCTCAGATCCGCAAGGATCTAGGTGTGGCAGAGAAAGTATAAACCCAGCTAAAATGAAACTCTGCCCAGGTTGTCATAACCCTTTCGCATCTAACAAGCTCTACAAATTGTTTGCAGTGTTTTGTGCATTTGGATGATGGTTGATTTGGTACTGTTGGGATCCAATCTGTAGAGATGTTGCCTTTGAATGTCTTTGTTTGCCAGAAGTGATATGTGGGAATACTGGGAAAGACGTGCTGTTCCTGCAAAACAAAAGAACACCAGCAGCAACGAGAAAACCAAATCATAAAAATACACAAACAAACAACAAAACAAGAAAACCAAATCATAAATACACAGACAAACAAAACAATCAAAACCTAGGTAAGCAGACACAACCTAGTTGTGTTAATAATGGGAGTATGTACAATAGGGTTAAAAGTATGGAATAAAGATGGCTATGGCAAGAGGGAATATGTTCAAAGGGAAATGTGCAATTTGAAAAAGAAGTGGGCGATAGGTAAGATGAAATGGTATACAGTTGACATAAAGAACTCCATGTTTCAGCACCATACTATCTGTCATCATAGGCAGAGATAAGTGCTGTACATCTCTGTACTGTTTTTCAAATATGAGCTGGGAGCTGTCATGAAGAGAGGGATCAATCTTGTCCCAGATCTTAGGGCCTAGATGCCTCAAAGACCTTTTTCCGTATTTGGTGTGGGCCATTTGCCAAAAATATGTGCCCCTAGTTGCACTGCGCGTTGCATGACAGTGAACTTGATTTGCAGGGGTGAAAAGGTGGTTGAAGTTGTCAGGAAGATTGCCAGAGTGAAAAAAGAGTTAATTCGTTAAGATCAAAGACTTTGCGTAACATATCCTTTGGACAGCCATCGAACTTGAGTGTGATAAAGAAGCACCTGGTGGTCAGAATCTATATATGCACAGCGCATCTTAAAACAGCCATGAATTGAAAGCACCTCCTTTGATAAAGTTGATTAACTATTTGAATTATCTGATCCAGAACTTTTTAAGCAACTCAGGTAATGTAATGGAAACTAGGGTTTGCCTGTGCAACATGTAGTGAATACCTTTACTTTTTGGAGCTTGCCATGTTATTGAAGCTTGAAAGCCCAAATTGCACCACAAGATTACTGGTGCACCATCAGTGCAACAGCCAGTATATTCTTCCACGTTCTCACATGCAAAAAATGTTGAAACTTTCTGCAGAACATCTGCTGCTTTAGTAGTTGTTTCAAGAGAGGAGCACAAAGAAACTCTTCCTTAAATGTACCATTGCAATTATATTTGCAAAACACACATTTGCAAGCACGGAAATATAATTTGCAAACACATTGCAAACATCATCAACTGTAAACACAAAGATATGTCTGTTGATTGATCCAGCTGGATTGCAAAATAGCCAAATGGAGCAGTTTCGATTTGCTCTGCTACCTGACTTTTGATATCACAAGACAAATCCTTGATTCGCCTTTGAATCATGTTATTGGAGAGAGAAACTGTGGTAAGCTTTTTTTCTGCATCTCTTCCCAGCACTACGTCAGCCATTTTCAGAACGCAAGGCTTGATTTAAGTTTCCCCAATCATATGCAACTTTTCCTGTTTTGCTATTTCAAATGCCACTAAATTGACACTTGTGGCAGTTTGTTGTTTCTTTGACAAAATCCACCAGAAGAATCCAGTCTCATCTTTTTCAATGCTTTATTAAGCTGTTCAAAAAAGCTTTTGTCCTTATTTTTGCTTAGCGGGTGCACATTTTCTGAGTGTTGCTTGAGCTTCACTGGTCTCATTGAGTTGATGGAGAGTACTTCTAGTACTGTACACACTGTGGCTTTTTTCACTGCTACTATGATTCATGTGAAGCTAAACTGCGTATATGACTCATCATATTTTTGTTTTTTGGAACTCATTACTAAATGCTGCTAGTTGGTTAAAAATTAAGGCTGAAATCTGCACAAGACTAAAAGCTTCATTTCATTATGCCACTCTGCTGTTCACTGTTAAGTTTTTAAGCAACCAACTCTGTCTATTAACCTAACCCAAACCTATGGTATCGTGCACACACTGAGGTGCTCAACCTACTGAACTGACTTCAACACTACACTTTGAAAAGATCTACCTACAACTACTTAAAGTCAGGATACTGTATTCCTTCAACTTTCTCAAATATTGCACGCCTCAAGTTCCTCTTTTTTGATTATCAGTTATGACCGGCAGCCTAAATACTGAAAGCAGGAAAGGATCTGCAAGAATATTTGATCTACTAATATAATCTCCCTCACCTGCTTTACCTGTCACGGTGTAGTCTATTGTTCAGGTTCATAGGCTAGTATTACCTACAATTGGAACAATGGTCTATATTGACAATAATAACTTGATCAACAAAAGATTTGTTGCCAAATAATGACACTAAAGTTTACCAAAAAATGTGTGATATTCCATTAAACAACTTACTAATATAAATTTATGTAACTAATCAAAAAGCCAATGACAACTTTACACATTTGCTGCTAGTGTACAAATGTATAACATACATAAAAATCCTGCATGAGCTGCTATTTTCGCACCACTTTGCAACTTATAACTCACCAGTCCATTGTGCTAGAAAGCTGTTCAAACCTTCAAAAGACTGGGCAAGTTTTCGAGTCTGCAGTGAAAAAAATTTGGGGATTTGGGCTTTCTGTGAGTGACATCAAAATTGGTGCAGCAGGCCTGCAATCACAGACTGGGCAACTGGACAATTGTCCCCACCCCAAAATTTTCAAAATGGTCATTAGTTGTTGGGAATAAAAACAAGTTACAGCTATTCCTATTTTGCCCCCCTTGAAAATATCAGCTGGTTGTGTTCCTATGGTGCAATTTGGTGAAAGTCAGAAAATAAGCACTACTGATGAATTAAGCTGTCAGCGATGCTATACCTCTCAAAAGTTATGGACAGGGTAGAGTATAAAGTAAAATTTGTCATGAACCATCTTTTCTGCATTTGCGTCTAGTTTCCAATGAGGTCGAGGTTTCGTGCAGGATTGGCCAAGCTTTCTGGAGCTACACGATGAGAATACTTGTAAATGTGCATAAAATCACTTTACTGACAGCAATAATTCCAGAACAGCATATTTTGTTTTGCCCATTCCTTGGTGCTGCCCAAAATAATAGTTCTAGGCTGGATGATGAAACAATCGATGATCATCATATGTTGTAGCTAAAGCTAGTACCAGCTGTGATTGATTTGGGTATTTTTTCGATTATCGAATTATTTGATGTAAAGTAAGGTTATTGGTAATTCATAAATATGTGAGTTTACATGTTTTTACCATGCAGTGAAAAAGAATTGTTTCTGACATAATGCTTCCTCCACATGGAAAAATAAGAAAAATAACATCATATTTCCAAAAGCTGTCCAGTGCTTCAAATGAAAGAAACCTGCATGAAACCGTTCCTACAGATTTTCTCTGTTTCAGCTACAAGCTTCAGATAAGTCGAAGTCAACATCGTATGTTGACCTGTAGCTGGCAAAGTGCCAACCCACATTTTAAAGAGTTTAACATTCAACAAGAGCATGGCACAAGTGCAGTTGGAACGTCATAAATGGGTCATTCCATGCTTAATTTAAAACTGCATGTAACCATATGTCATGAAATCTTTTTATTTGTACTTTTTCTTAAAGAGTATAAAAAATGATGAAGATTTTAAAAAAAATTTTGAAATAGCTTTAACGCTTCTCGAGTTATTGCGATGTGAAATTTTGGCCACTAGAGGGAGATTTTCCCCCACCTTTTAGAAAATTGGTTGCCACATGAATACTAGGGAAGCTGAATGCATGAAAATTGGTGCCAGGGTTTTTTTAGGTCTGGGAATCCATTTTTGAAGTCAAAAATACCCAAAAATGAGTCTTTCAGGGTGTAAATTCATCTTGAAAAAAAATTTCATGCACACACTTTGGCCGCAAATATGGGGATGTTGGCGAACGGCTGCAAAAAATTTTTTTTTCCCATACCGCAGTATACAGCATATGTTTTGCCAAAATGAAAATTTTTTAAATTTACTTTTACTTCCAGCCAGTGTTTTTAACCTTAGCAAAAGTATATGTTTAACCACACAAAAATGTCTTATGTAAGCTCTGACATTGCTGATTCTGTCCAGCTGACATTAACACATCACACTCCACATTCATTCATCATATTCACTACTGTGACAAAAGTGCTCTCTCCTTTTATCCCAAGCTATTTAGTTGTCAGAAAGCAGTATGCTGGATTGCACGTAGAAATACGAAAGGGTCATTTCATTATAATTCAGCCCAAATTTCTGAAATTTGGAACCACGTGGTTTAGGTTTTCGTTCCTTTTCACATATGTTTTCAGCTACTAATTTTTAGGAAAATTGACACCATGAGCGGTTTTTGATTTATCACTGCTTTTGTCTTTTTACCACTAGATGGCATTCGCATTGATGAGCAACACAAAAATGAGTATAACTCTAGTTCTGCTGGTCCAATCCTAATGAAATTGGTGACTATACCATGTTTTCTAGGTTGGGCTTTCTAAATATGCAGTTTAAATTTACCTAAAACCAATACTTTTCATGATATTTGCGTTTTGCCCCCCTACATTTCTCGCCTAATTTGGGATGGATACTGAAAAAAATTTTTTTTTTAATTTGTTGATTTAGATGGAAAATATGACTGTGTTTCCAAACATATTATTCTCAAGACTAACATTTATGAACTTCTACAAAAAAATCACGAATAAATGCAGTAGAATTGGCTCTAAACAAATTTCTTTTGTCTGTTCTATGACATCACAAGTGACATTCACATACCATCTGTTACTTAACAGTCTTGTGAATTGCTAGCTAATGACTTCATAAATACCTGTAATATGATAGAAACTGCGTTTGATTACTTGCATATGGGTTGTCTTTTAGTGTTTCTTGTGGAACTTCTGCACTTGAACAGTCCTTTATAAACAGTTTAAGGTTGATATGACTTAGCATACTCAACTGAACGTCGTGAGACAGGTTAGTTTTACCAACGGTCTAACGTGCTAAAAGACTTGGTTTATATAGAAAAATATCACAACTAAGTCTTTGCTTTGTGCATTTCTTGTGATATGTCAGTTTAAACTATCAACACAATCACTGATGCACCCAGGGAGATTGATTTTGTCTCATGATGGATAACTAGAAATAGTGCATTGTAGTACAAATCAGAAAAGTATATTCAATTACAATGCTGACTATAAGTTTAAATTCAGCAAGCATTAAAATGCTAGTTGATATGAGAAATTTGGGGATTAAAGATAAATTAAAGCCGTAATTGTTCCAGTGCCCCATATTTTGCGTGTACTCTTCTATCATATTTTTCAGTGGTGATACGCAATTACTAGGTGCATTGTCATAAATCTGTGGTTTCGTAAGAGAAATGGTAACTGGAAAAGCATAGAGTTTCCATAAATTGTCACAATTAGCCAATGGTTTTGGCTGTAGTGGTAATATGTAATTTATGGAAAGCCCAGACCACTATCTTCAAGTGTATTTTTATTAGTTTCATGTGTTTTTTTATATTTCATCCATGCTGGCATACAGTGTAAGCATGTGCAATTGAAATGTGTTGTATAAAGTATGAATGCATATTGCATGCACAGTAGCATTTCTGTAGTCCATTGTTTTCACTGTCCAGGATGCTTA